>ERZ808262.731-NODE-731-length-12612-cov-3.109262_pt1 | contig 12612 bp, 11 predicted proteins | sample MGYA00520895_ERZ808262 | MGnify/ENA primary metagenome ERZ808262 (study PRJEB31516, sample SAMN03275588) | gut metagenome | biome: mammalia-associated habitat; material: feces | host: Papio cynocephalus | place: Kenya | collected 2012-08-02 ... | reverse complement strand
AGAGGTCGAGAGTTCGAGTCTCTTCAGGTCCACCAAGGCGGGTTTGCATTTTTGCAGACCCGCCTTTTACTCTGCCCTTGCGTATATTTCGGCTTTTTCATTGCCGAGATTTTTAGTATCAGCGGAAAGCTTTCTGAACTCGTCAAAGGAAACGTTGAACACGATTTCCAGCGTATAGTCCCGATAGACGTGGATGGATTTGATGAATTGCGATACGATCATCTTCTTTGCGGCAAATGTGCAATTATCGTAGAGGTCAGCCCAAGTTTTCAGCTGGTTCATTTCCTGTTCCTCCTGCGCGGCGCTGTGCTGCACTTCTTCAAGAGATGATCGGGCTTCTTCCGAACTGAGTGTCAGCCGATGGATTTCTTCCTGCGCTTTTGCGACTAATTCATTCAGCAAGTCGATGCTCAGTCGGCTTTCTCCGCGAATTACTTTGATGGTTTCGGCTTGCAGATCGGTCAGCTCCTTTTGCTTTTCTGAGAGCTGGCTACAGGCCAGACGGTATCTGGCTTTTGCCAAAGCAACCGACTGCTCATGCTGCTTGATGATGGTTTGTGAGCTGGAATTTGCTTGGATTTTGGATAGCTGATAGCGGATGATCTGGTCAACGATGCCGTCCAGCTTCGTTACACCATAGCCGCTGGGGCCATCACATTTGTCAGGATGCCTCGCCTTATAATGGCAGTTGTATCTCAGCTTGACCCCGTTGCGAATTGTACCGTCCGCCCGGTTTATTATGCGGCCGCTGGTGGTCAGTGTGAGCCTGTTTCCGCAGTGACCGCAATTTAGATATTTCCAACCAACAATGACCGCCCTCGGAGGTTTGCAGAGGCTCCTGTCCGGTTCATCGTGCGATCCTTCATTAAAGCTTGCGCCCGCTCGAAGGTGTCCGGGTCGATGATCTGCAATTCGGGAATCGGTTCGGATTCCACGTCACCGTTGTGAATCACACCGGTATATATCCTGTTTTTCAGCATCCGGACGAGGGTGGTGTTGGGGAAATCGCTGCCATCCTCCCGGCGAATATTCATTTCCATTAGGTATCGGCTGATCCGCTGTGCGCCATAGCCTTCGTTGACATATTTATGGAATATCAGTCGGACGATTTCTGCGGCGGTTTCATCAATAACAAGGTCACCGACTTCTTTATTTCGCTTGTTGGTTCGCCCTTTGTTCTCAAGGCGGTATCCGTAGGGAAGGGTGCCGCCGGTATACAAACCGCTTTCGGTGAGCTGTTCCAGCCTTGTTTTCACACGCATGGAGGTTTTGATGCTTTCGCCGGATGCCTGCCAGTATCGGATATAATTCAGCAGCTTGTCCACATGGTTGTCAAAGCGCTGTTCTCCCTCGACTGCGCTCCATACTTCAATACCGTTTTTGACAAACCATTCTACTACAAACGGCGTTTCATCATCTTTACGTCCTAAACGGTCAAACATATAGACGAGCAGAATATCGAATTTCCCTTCGACTGCATCCTGCTGAAGCTCTTGAATGGCGTCTCGTTCCTTTGCGGATTTCTTAAATCCGGAAACGCCCTTCTCGTATAATTCTTTCACGATGACCCAGTTGCTGTGACCGGCAACAAATTCTCTGCAAAACAGCCTTTGCATAGGGATATCGTCTTTTTCGACCTGTCCGATTGACGATACACGGTAGAGTAATTCAACTCGTTTTGTTTCTATGGATAACATAACATACACCTCATTCTCTGTCGAAAATGGCGTATGCCCTTGTTCTATATTAAATTTTCAAGGTGCATCTTTACACCATTATTATACCATATTGCCGGAATTTTCGCAAATTTCGGGACGTTTTTTCGATGTGGGGAGTTGGTTAAGCAAGATGCTTTCAATATTGGAAAGCACTGTTGTTTGGGGATTTTCTGCAAACTCAATTTTGATGGTACATCCGTTTATGTAGATTGTTTCTGCATATTCCTGCATTGATTACCTCCTGTCTGAAGCTGCTCCTGTTTCATGGTTTGCCGGTTGACTGCCTTGATTTTGAACGACCAATTTGGAGAATTCGGGACACTGCCGCGGTATCGTGGCCTTTGAGAAGGAATCAAACGTTTGCTCTGTGTATGTATGAAAGGCATCTAAGGTCATTGCTCATGTACTCGCTTTCAGGTTTTATCTATATCACGGACGAAAATGAGAAACGACCAAATTTTCCAGAAAACTTCTCAAAAAATCCTGAAAAGATATATGTCTCTCCCAATTTCGCGGAACAAGGCGAAGAAATGCGTCCCAAGTTGGGACGCATTTCAGTCCGTCAAAGAACTTCAAAATTGCGCCTGCCTCTGGTATAATAGAAGAAACGGGGGTATGTTCATGGAAGACTGGAGAAAAGATGCACGGCATGAGCCAATTATCGTAGACTTGGAGGCAATGGTGCCAAAAGGCCATCTTCTGCGGAAGATAGAAAAGATTATGGATTTTGAGCGGCTGAACCTGCACTACTGCTATGACAATGGCCGCCCGGGGACAGACCCAGTCGTGTTTATAAAAGTGGTGCTCATTCAGCATCTGTTTGGGATACCGTCTTTGTAGCAGACTTACCGGGAAATTCAGGTGAGTAATGCCTACTGTTGGTTTCTGTGGTATGCGTTATACACACCACCGAGGCTTGGCCGCGGTTACCAGATGGGTCAGGCTTAAATATTCTGCCATGAATCTGAAAAAGCTGGCCCAATGAAACTAGGAGAACTCTTTTTTCGCTAAAATTTGTTTATTATTGCCTAAATTGCAAGGGAATCCCTGCTCCCGCTTACTGAAAACAGGGGGCATTTGACAGCCTGAATGGGCTGTCTCAAAATAGAACTTCTAAAAAATGCCTAATAAAAGCCGTGAAAACCCAGTGGAATCCCTGGATTTTCACGACTTTTTCTGATTTTCACAAAAGCTGTTCCCGCACGATTTGCATTTTGAGACAGCGCCTTGGAAAGTTATTCTTTCACCGCACCGGCAGTCATACCGGAAATCAGGAACTTCTGAAAAACGATAAAGATAATCACGATCGGCAGCGCGGCGACCACAGCCAGAGCCATCATGCCGGCGTAGTTATGGGAAAATTCGCCCAGAAAGCTTTCCGCAATGCCGACTGTCAACGTCTTTTTATCATTTACATTTATCAGGACTTTTGAGAAAACGAAGTCGTCCCAGGCCATCAGGAAGGAATAAATACCTACGGCGTAAATGCCCGGCTTCATCATGGGCAGGATCACATCGACCAGGGTCTGGAGTCTTCCGCAGCCATCGATTTTCGCGGCTTCATCCAGAGATCTGGGAATCGTATCGAAAAACGACTTCATCATCCAGACGGACAGAGGCAGGGAAACGCACAGGCAGGCCAGAATCAGGCCCAGATAGGTGTTGGTCAATTTGAACTGTACGAAGAATGTGTACAGGGTAATCAGAATTGCCACCGTGGGGAACATCTGAACGGACAGCAGCGTGGACATGATGGTTTTCCGGAGCGGAAACCGGTAGCGGGACAGCGCGTACCCTGCCATCAGGGAAAGAACCACGCAGGATACCATGGTCCCCGCGGAGACAATCAGAGAATTTTTGATAAAGCGCAGATATTTTCCGTTTGAAAGCACCGCGGCCAAATTCTGGAACGTATCAAAGGTCGGCTTGAAATTGAGCGGCCGCTGCATAAGTCCGTTGTTATGCCGGAAGGCCGAAATCACCATCCAGTACACGGGGAACAGGAAAATTACCAGCGCGGCAAGCAATATCAGATAAACGAGTATTTTTTTCAGCGTCTTTTTTTTCATGCAATGCGCCCCCTTAGTCGTCAAAACGTTTGGATTTGACGTTGTAGACGGTGACGATGCTGCCGAGGATCACCAGCCAGATCACGCCCAGAGCGGAACCAGCGCCGAGGTCATAGCTTGTAAAGGCCAGCTTGTATGTGGCTATGGACAGGGTTGTGGTCACATCGATCGGTCCGCCGTCGGTCATATTGTAGATAATGGTAAACTGCTGGAAGGAGGAGAGGAAGGAAGTAATCAGCGTGGTACCGATCACCGGCTTGATGGATGGCAGGATAATATTGGTCAGACGATGCCAATAATTCGCGCCGTCGATTTCCGCCGCCTCAATCAGGTCCGCGCGTACGGATTGAAGCCCGGAAAGGAGCATAACGATCATATAGGGTGTCTGCCGCCAGACACAGGCGATGATGATCGTCAGCATGGCTGTCTTTGGGTTTTGCAGCCATTCCATATAGGAGTTGGACAGCAGGCCAAGCTGACTGAACAGAAAATTCAGAACGCCGAACTGCGCCTGGAACATCCATGACCACAGCACCGCTACGACGATAGAGGGAATCGTCCAGGGGATCAGAAACGCCGCCCGAAGCATGGAGCGTCCTTTGATCTGCGTATTCAGCAGCAACGCCAGTGCCAGGCCGATCACGAATTCCAGCCCGACCGTTCCGAAAACAAACACAAGGGTCGTGCGCAGCTGCTTCAGAAACGTTCCGTTTCCCCAGACCTTCCGGTAATTCGCGAAGCCATTCCAATGCATTCCCTTTTTCATGTTCAAAATGGTATAGTCGCAGAAGCTTGCCGCGACGCCTTTGACGATGGGGAAGAAAATTACGATCAGGAAAACCAGAATCGCCGGGAGCAGCAGGGCGTATGCGAAAAACAGATCCTTCCCGCGTTCAGAAAGTCCGCCGCGCTCCGGCAGCGCCGACTGGGGCTTTTTCATAGTAAGATCATCCTTTCTGGTGGTTGGAAAAACGGGGGTTAAAACCCGATGGTTTAACCCCCGTAAACAGGGAAGCATTATTTCTGACCGTAAAGAGCCTTCATTTCCCCATCGATTTCATTTACAACGGTTGTGGGATCCTCCATGTTGATGGTGACGCGCTGCAGAGCCTGCGCGATGAGCAGCATGGCGTTGTCAAAGTTGGAGCTCTTAGCGTTCAGACCTTCCGCGGTACCGGCGGCCTCCAGGAACACCTGCATATCCGCGTTCAGGTTCTTGTAATAATCGATTTCGGAAGTGCTGGTTCTTGCGCAGATGGCGTTCAGATCTTTGGTGTAGATGGCCATTCCCTCGGGACCGGTAAGGAAATCGATCAGCAGTGCGCACTCTTCCGGATGCTCGGTCTGCTTGAAGCACACCAGGGCGTGGTCGGTTGCGAAGGTAGGCACGTTGCCGGGAACCAGGCAGACGCCGATCTCATCGGCATAGGCGTCGCCCTTTGCGGAAGTCGCCAGGAAGGTGTTCTTCTGGGAAGCAATGTCAAAGTGGAAACCGATCTGGCCGTTGCCGAACAGGGTACGGTTCTCCTTGATTTCCAGGCCGGGAGCGATGGCACCGCACTTGACCAGATCCTGAACCTGGGTCATGGCGTCGATGGTGCCCTGAGAGCCGAAGGTGATATTGCCGTTCGCGTCCGCATAGGCGGCGTGGTTGGCAAACAGGTCGTTGTAGAAGTAATAGCCGGTGCCGGAGAGCAGCGCGGTGGAGAGGGAGCGGCCATAAACCACATTGCCGTCCTCATTCTTGCCCAGAGCGGCGATGTCCTTGCACATCTGGATGAACTTATCCCAGCTGAGATCCTTCAGATCCGCTTCTGTGTAGCCGGCGGCGGTCAGCAGGGTTTTATTGTAGTACATGCAGAAGGGATTCCGGATCATGGTGCCCGCCATGACCTTTCCGTCATAGGTAAAGCTGTCGTTGGCACTGGCATAAAAGTCGTTCAGCACATCGGCGGGTAGGATATCGTTCATGGAATTCAGCACGTCCATTTCGACCAGTCCAGCCACCCAGCCCGCATTGACCTGGGAGACGTCGGGGGCGGTGCCGCCCGCGCCGCGGACCAGCAGCTGTTCGGCCAGGTTGTTATAAGCGTACTCCGTAACATTGACGGTGATCCAGGGGTATTTTTCTTCAAAAGCCTTGACCATGTTATACAGGGTTGCAGAAGTGGTTTCCTCTGCTGCGTACCAAGAGGAGAACTCGATGGTAACAGGTTCCTTATCTTCTTCCTTGACATCGTCAGTAGCGGGAGTCTGGGCAGCCTGCGTAGGCTGTGCGGTCGGTTCCTCAGCTTTTTGCGTTTGTCCGCATCCGACCAGTCCCAGCACCAGTGCCAGAGTCAGAAGCAATGCGATCCACTTTTTCATAATGTTCCTCCTTGAAATTTGTTAATCTTGGCTATCTCTCAGCCGCTGTTAACAGTATACTATCTGCATATTGCACAGTAAATTGGCGGTTATTTCATTCCTTGTGATTCCTTGCAGAAAATTTGAACAAATTTTGTCAGAGTGATTGAGGCAAATTACAAATTATAGTATTTTTTTGCTCTTTCTTGTCATTTCATTCTTCGGTATTCCTTGGGTGTCTTACCCGTGTGCTTTTTGAACACCTTGTTGAAATAGACAGCATCCGAATAACCTACCTTTGCGGCAATTTCATAAATTCTGTCATTGCTTTGCGTCAGCAATTCCTTTGCTTTCCACAGACGCAGATCTGTCAGGTATTCCTGAATGCCCACGCCCTTCTCCTGCGTAAAAATACGGCTGAGGTAGGTCGGTGAAACCTTGATATGTCCGGCAATCACATCCAGAGAAAGGTCCTCGGTGTAATGCTCCTGAATATAGGCGGCTGCACGGCCGGCCAGTGATGCGGATGGTGCCCGTGTCTGTTCCATTTGCTCCATATGGGTACAGAGCTGGTCGATCCATCGACATATCTCTCTCGGGAAATAGCTGTTCCACAGGTCGGCTTTCAGTCTTGGGTACACATTCTGGAAGTGGCACTCCAGGACCGGATCCCTACCCATGGCAGAATTAATGGCCATCAAAATGTAAGAGCAGCGGTTACGCGTAATATCCACCGGTAAGTCGGAAACTCCGGAAAATGATTCATTCAGCTTTCGCAGGCCCTCGGTTGCCTGAGCATAGCGAAAATGAAGAATATGTGCCACCAGCTTTTCGACCTGTTCCGTTGCCTGATCTACAAAACTGTCACAGGTCATTTTTTCACCGGCGGGATGTAATTTCCGGAATACAGCGGAAACATCAGAAAGACTATCGGCAATACCAAGTTGGATCGTCACTTTCGATAGATTCATTACGGACTTTAGGGCAAAAAGAACACTTTCCTGCATATGCTCGCCAAATTTTCTTGCGTCCGTGCCGTCACAGCAGCCCACACAGTAGAACAGGTTCGCCCGCATATCGATCAAAAGCCACACACCCGCGCTGCGCAGTGTTTCGCTGATCGTTTGATGAATTGCAGAGCTGACAGTTTCACTGGGGGTTTTCTGTATTCCGCCATCCAGTTCGTCAATGTGAATGGACATACATACAAGCTGCTCATGGTAGAGCTTGATCCCATAGAATTTCAAATAATCCCTGATGGTTTCCTTGTCCTGAAATTCACCGCGAATCCAACTTCGAAGAAAGCGATCCCGTCCCTTTGCTCGCTCCTGAGATACAGACCGCACCTCACTCTTTCGCATTTGATCCAGCTTCTGAGCGGTGTTCTTCAGAAGATCTCCCAGCTTTTCCCGCGTAATATCCAGCTTCAGCAGGTAATCGTCTGCACCCATGCGGATGCCGTCTTTTACATAATTCAAATCACCATAAGCACTTAGAATAACACAGATCGTATCAGGAGAGCGTCGCTTGACCTCACGGATCAGGGTGATACCATCACACACAGGCATTTTTGTATCGGTCAGCACAAAATCCGGCAGGATCTCATCGAAGGCATCCAATGCAGCCTGCCCATTTTCAAACAGACCGACCAACTCAAAACCATAGTCCTGCCAGTTCACAATCGACTGGTAGGCTACCCGAACCAAGAGTTCATCCTCCACGATAATTGCTCTGTACATGATTATTCCTTCACCTTCATTCCATAGCGAATTTCTACAACTGTTTTCATGCTTTCTTCATCGCTGGTAATGGTCAAGCCTGCACTTTCCCCATAGAGAAGCTGCAACCTCTGATGGATGCTGCTCAATCCCAATCCCTTATGAGCCTGACTCAGCCCGGAATTGACCTCATCCAAACGCTCAGCTGTAATGGGCAGGCCATCATTTTCAACGGTAATGACGATGCTTTCCCCGTTGCGGCTGGCAGTGATCTTTATGGTGGAAAAGCCATGCTTTGGTAAAACTCCGTGCATGATTGCATTTTCCACAACCGGCTGAATAATGAATTTGGGGCAGTCCAGCTCCAGCAGATCAGGGTCAATGTCATAGGTGACATTGAATTTATGAACATTGGTTGCTTTCAGTATGTGGATGTAATCCTCAACGTTTTGTATCTCATCTTTCAACGTAAAGTCCGCTTTTCCCCGGGCAGTGCTGTTTTTCAGCATTCGCCACAATGCGTCAACTATATCCTGAATATTTTCTGCACTCTGTATAATGGCCATCATGCGAATGGCAAACAGGGCGTTATAAACAAAATGAGGATTGATTTGAGCCAATACCGCTTTGTGCTCTGCCTCTTGTATGGTGCGTTCCTTTTCCAGATTTGCCGCCATCAAATGCTCAATGCGGGTCAGCATATAGTTGAAATGACATGCCAGATAGTCAAATTCGTCACTGCCGCTGTATTCTGCCCGCACATCCAGCCCCTTTGTATTCACGCTCTGCATCGTGTCAGCCAATGCCCGGACGGGACGAATGACCTTTCTTGTCAGGAATATCCAGAGGGAAAGGGCAATCAAAACCAGAACCACGATCATGGAAATGCCAAGATACAGCATGGCATTATCTATGGAATAGGTATCTTCATAGGGCAGCAATGTAACAAGGCGATAGCCATAACCGGGGACAATATGTTCAAATGCAAGATTTTCTCCATCGTCGTAATAGCGGTACTGCGTATTATCCCATTGGGCGTGTTCCAGAAGGCTTTCGCTCTTTTGCAGGATCTTCGCATCAGCCTCCGTATTCAGCAGTCTGCCGGTATCATCAAACAGGTAAACATACATTCCATCCAAACCGTGATTGGGCTGCATAATAGAAAGGCAAGCAGGGCGGATGCTCAGGTAAACCACGCCACGAATATTCTGGTAGCTTTGCACACGGAGGGCACGCATGGCAGAAATGTCCGTTCCGATCACCGCTTCGTATGGGGAATAATCCTGCGAATCTTCCGATACATCGGTACTCCACACGATCCGGCCTTCGTTATCGATGGCAGACTGATACCAACCCAGCTCCTGATTTCTTTGCAGGAACTCACTGGTGTCCAATGCCATATAACGGAAAGAATGGGGATGCCCATCTGCGTTATAGATAATAATGCAGTTAATATCCCGGAAACAGTCCAAACGCTCATAGGTGTTCAGTGCAGCATAAAGATCATTCCATTGCAGGGTTTGGTCATAGGCTGTGCCGATGGTGCGATTCAGTGCATCCTGAATCTGCTTGTCCACGAAAATGTAATCCATCAGCTCCTGAATCTCATTTAAGTCCTGCTGCACGATATAAGAGGCGTGGTTGATCTGGCTCAGCGTGGATTCGATACGGTTTTTGCGAACGATCGCATTCGATGTCTGATAAAGAGATGCTCCTATTACGCAGGTGCAAATCAGGATCATGCTCATGGTGAATACCAAAATCTGCCGCCGTAAGCTCCCCGCACCTTTGGATATGTGTTTTATGTTTTCCTGCTGTTGGCTGTTTTTCATTTGCGATTCCACCTCTTTCCCATTATAATTATAATTCAGTCAGGAAGCAGCTTCCATGGAAGAATGTTGCACTTCTTGTCATTTTTTGCTTTTTTGTCGATAATCTGTGGGAGAACAGCCCATCTGCTGGGAGAACACATTGCAAAAGTAGTTTGGATTGCCATATCCCAGCATATCGCTGATCGAGTTGATGGGCAGGTCTGTATTGCTCAGCATACGCATAGCGTCGGCCATACGCAGATCCCGGATGTATTCCCGGATGCTGATACCCAGCTCTTTCTTAAACATATGGCTCAATGTAGAGATGCTGCAATGGCAGGCATCGGAAACATCTTTCACGCTGATCGGCTGTGCATAAGTTTTTCGCAAAAACACCACGGCATGACCCAGAATGCTACTGCGTGTCATGCTCTCGACTTCATTTGCATTCAGTTCCACGAGGAGCAGGTTCAACAGTTCAAACATACGGCACAAAGGCATGATCTTAGCCGTCAGGGATTCTGTATCAGGGGACAACCCCCGTACACTCTTTCGGTAGGTGGCGATCAGTTCCTGCCTGTTCAAGTGATACTTTTGTGCAACATAATTGATTCGCTGTGCCACTGTATCTTCATGCATTCGGTAGCCGCTGACGCTGATAAAGGCTAATGTGTTTCCGTCCTTTCCCCGGATCGGATACACATATTCTCCCATTCCCGCATAGCACACTCCGGAAAATGGACCGTTACAGCAGGCAGACAGCACTTTCCCCTGCCGTTCTATGCAATGGTTCCATGCTTCCTGACTGGATTTTACCAAAAGACAGTATGGATTGGAATTGATGTTATACGGTGTCAGCACACCCATATAGTCTTGGAGGGGGATGGAAAAATTATGAAATGCAACATAATAGCCCTCATCGATCAATAAATCAAAATAGCTTGTAATGTCTCGCAAAAGCCCTTTTATCATAAGCACACCTCTTGCACGAAATCGTAGATTATAGGCAGACCACGGGATTCCTTTTCCTTTGTATTTACTATATCATAAAGAAAAGGCAATGTAAATTGTCAAAACTTGTCAAGGAGGGCAATTCCATGATGTATACGGAACCCAGCCGGGAAATTCCGGTGATCGCACAGGTAGATGTGCTTGTTTTAGGTGCTGGCCCCGCAGGTATGGGTGCTGCGGTTTGGGCGGCAAGAACCGGTGCCAGCACAATGCTGGTAGAACAGGCCGGTGATGTGGGCGGTATTTCCACCGTGGGCTTGATGAGCCATTGGACTGGCCGCACAGAGGGTGGATTTTACGATGAAGTTCTGGAGCGTTCCTCCGACTATAAGGGCGATACGGAAGATTATGGCTTCAACGGTTCTCCCAGACAGATCATCAATCCTGAGAAGCTGAAAACCGTATACTTGCAGCTCCTGAAGGAAGCCGGAGTAAAACTTCGTCTGTACACCTTCGCTTCGGATGTCATTATGGAAGGCAACACCGTCAAGGGTGTTATTCTGGAAAGCAAGTCTGGCCGGGAGGCTGTTCTGGCCAAGGTGGTCATCGACTGTACCGGCGATGGTGACATTGCCGCCAAGTCCGGGGCTACTTACCATATGGGGCGTGAAACAGACGGTGCCATGCAGCCTGCTACCCTCATGTTCAAGGTCGGCGGCGTAGATTACAGCAAGGCGATTTTCCCCGGCGGCTTTGAGCACAAGATCGAAGTACCTGCTGGCGAAATTCAGGCTCTTGGCAAGCAAAATCTGCCCTTCCCCGCAGGCCATGTGCTGCTTTACCGTACCACACTGCCGGGCGTTGTTACCTGCAATATGACCAACTGCACCGGAATCGACGGCACGAATACGGATGACCTCGTAAAGGCCACCGTTACCTGCCGTGAGCAGATGGAGCCGATCGTAGCCTTCCTGCGGAAATATGCTCCCGGTTATGAAAACTGCTACATTCTCTCCTCTGCCAGCCTGATCGGTGTTCGGGAAACCCGCCACTTCAAAGGTGTGCAGACGATCACCGAAGAAGATATTCAGAATGCCCGGGTCTTTGATAACTGGGTTGTCACAAAGGCACATTTCAATTTCGATGTCCATAACATGACCGGAAATGGTCTGGATGAAACCGGCTCTCAGGAAACCTTCCATCAAACCAAGGGATACACGATCCCCTATGGCTGTCTGGTTCCCGAAACGATTGACGGTCTGCTGCTGGCTGGCCGCAATATCTCCGGCACACATATGGCTCATGCCAATTTCCGTGTTATGCCCATCTGCATCAACATGGGACAGGCCGCCGGTATCGCCGCTGCCCTGTCTGTCCAGAAGAACATTCTGCCCAGAGATGTTGATGTTCAGGATATTCAGCACATCCTCCGGGAAAACGGCGTGAATCCGTAACTCAGTATTCAGTATAATGTGAAAGGCTATCTCCTGCCTGCATGGTAGGAGATAGTTTTTTGCTATTTTGAAATATTGTAAATGGATTTCCCCTGCCGTAGGGCATACGCCATCGTCTGCCATGCACCGCCCTGTTGTTTCTCCACACAGAAAATCACCAGATCGGATCTGTCTACCATTGCCCGGTTTCTGGCTTGGAAAGCCGCTTTGTAATGGCTGCCTTCTCCGGCAACCTCAATTTCATCATAGTAGGCGTGATAGGCGTCTCGGTTCTTGCGGTAGTCTGCGGTTTCATATGGCATGACCCACACAAGGCTGCTGTTATCGCTGCGTACCGTCCGCTTACACCGCAAAACGGCGGATGCCACAAGCTGGTCAAATTCTCCGTCTCGTCCCACCAGAAATTCCACATACTCCCGGCTTGCTGGAATTATACCAAATTTGGTACAATAATAGTTAATGTCTACTGACCAGCCCAAAAACTACTGCACCACAAGACATTTCCGCCAATCTATGCTATAATAGGTGCAAGGGAAACGGCAAAA
>ERZ808262.730-NODE-730-length-12613-cov-3.654642_pt1 | contig 12613 bp, 10 predicted proteins | sample MGYA00520895_ERZ808262 | MGnify/ENA primary metagenome ERZ808262 (study PRJEB31516, sample SAMN03275588) | gut metagenome | biome: mammalia-associated habitat; material: feces | host: Papio cynocephalus | place: Kenya | collected 2012-08-02 ... | reverse complement strand
CTGCTCGGTTTTCTGCAACCGCGTGAAAAACTGAGGGTTGCTCAGTAGACATTAATTTACAAATAAACCCAATTTGTTTCTTGCTTTTTCTTCTCATACCGGTTATAATATGGGAAGATTACGTTATGGAGGTTGTGCCATATGAAAACTCTGAATACCATTGTCAAAATTCTGGCCGCTCTGGCTGCCGTAGCCGGTGCCGTCTATGTTGTCGCCACCTACGGTGAGCAGATCACCGCCTGGGCCAAGAAGGTTCTGGCCTCTGCGCCCAAGTGCCCCGCCTGCAAGGAGGAATCTGCTGCGGAAGCTCCCGCCGTGGAGACAGCCGCGGAAGAGCCTGCCGCTGTGGAGGTGCCTGTCGAGGCTCCTGCCGCGGAAGTGCCCGCCAAGACCCCCGCTCAGGAGCCTGCACCCCACGAGCCCGTGGCTGAAGAGGCGGATTTTGCCGAGTAAAACGCATGGAAGAAACCCGGAATGGTGATGCCATTCCGGGCTTTTCACGTCTTTAGTCAAAGCTTGTGAGAATTTCCGCCAGCATTCCGGCGCAGAGTACCATGTCCTCCACCGGGATATACTCGAACCGGCCATGAAAATTTTCCCCACCGGTACACAGGTTCGGACAGGGCAGCCCCATGAAGCTGAGCCTTGCCCCGTCGGTGCCGCCCCGGATGGGAACCTCCTTTGGATTCATCCCCACTGCGGCCATGGCCTTTTTCGCCCGTTCGACGATGAACATCACCGGCTCGATCTGGGAGCGCATATTGTAGTAGCTGTCCCGGATGGCCAGCTCCACCGTGCCCTTGCCGTATTTGGCGTTCAGAAAGTCCGCGGCGGCTTCCATCACCGCCTTTTTTTCGGTGAATTTTGCCCAGTCGTGATCCCGGATGATATAGTGAAGCCGACTTTCCTCTACGGTGCCGGACATTTCCGTCAGGTGGAAGAAGCCCTCGTAGCTTTCCGTGGCCTCTGGCCGCTGGTGGACGGGCAGCAGACTCTGAAATTCCATAGCCAGATATTGGGAGTTCACCATGGCATTTTTCGCCGAACCCGGATGGATATTCCGGCCATAGAAGGTAACTGCGGCACCGGCGGCGTTGAAATTCTCATACTCGATCTCCCCCACCGGGCCGCCGTCGGCGGTGTAGGCATAGTCCGCGCCGAAGCCGGCCACGTCAAAGCCATCCGCGCCCCTGCCGATTTCCTCGTCCGGGGTGAAGGCGATCTTTACCGTGGCGTGACGGCCGCCCCGGCGTAGGATTTCCTCCGCCGCGGTGAGGATTTCCGCAATGCCCGCCTTGTCGTCCGCTCCCAAAAGGGTCGTGCCGTCGGTGACGATCAGGTGCTTGCCCACATGGTTCTGAAGAGCCGGATAGTCACTCTGCCGGAGATATATCCTCTTTTCGGCGTTCAGGCACAGGTCTTCTCCGGTGTATTCCAGAATCTGCGGTCGGATATTGGCACCGCTGGCATCCGGCGAGGTGTCCATGTGGGCAATGAGGCCGATGGACGGTAAGTCCGGATCGCCGGGAATGCTGCCGTAGATGTAGCCGTTTTCGTCCATGCGGGCATCCCCGATTCCCATTTCCCCCATTTCCGCCACCAGTGCGGCTCCCAGGGCTTTCTGCTTTTCCGTCGAAGGGCAGCTTTCGCAGTGCTCGTCTGACTGGGTGTCAAAGGAAACATAACGCAAAAAACGCTCCACAACCGGTTCCATTGGTTTTCCTCCTTTTGATCGTAAAAGCCGCCGCGGATAACGCGGCGGCTTTTCAAAACGAACGTGAATTTTCCTTACTTGTTGGCAGCCTTGACCAGCTCGGCGGTATCCTGGGCGATCATCAGCTCTTCGTTGGTGGGCACCACCCAGACCTGCACCTTGGAATCGGGCGTGGAGATGACCATCTCCTTGCCCCGGGTCTTGTTCCGCTCAGGATCCAGCTTCACGCCCATGAAGCCCAGGTAGTCACAGACCATTGCCCGGACTTCGCAGTCGTTCTCGCCCACACCGGCGGTGAAGGTCAGCACATCAATGCCGTTCAGCGCGGCGGCGTAAGCGCCCACATACTTGGCAACCTCGTAAGCGAACTTGTCCAGAGCCAGGATGCAGTCCTCGTTGCCCTTGGCAGCACCGTCGCCCAGGTCGCGGAAGTCGGAGGACACGCCGGACAGAGCCAGCATACCGGACTTCTTGTTCAGCATGGTCAGGCAGTCGTCCACGCTCATACCGTACTTGTTGCAGATGAACTGCACCACGCAGGCGTCGATGTCGCCGGAGCGGGTGCCCATGGGAACGCCAGCCAGAGGAGAAAGACCCATGGAGGTATCCATGCACTTACCGTCCTTGATGGCGGACAGAGAGGAGCCGTTGCCCAGATGGCAGTTGACCATCTTGAACGCCTTCTTGCCAACCAGCTCCGCGGTACGCTTGGCCACATACTTGTGAGAGGTGCCGTGGAAGCCGTAGCGGCGGATGTCGTCGTTCTTGTAATACTCGGTGGGGATGGCGTAGCGGTAAGCCTTAGGGGGCATGGTCATATGGAAGGCGGTGTCGAACACAGCCACCTGAGGGGTCTTGGGCATGACCGCCTGGCAGGCACGGATGCCCATCAGGTTAGCGGGGTTGTGCAGGGGACCCAGGGGGATGCACTTCTCAATGGCCTTGATAACCTCGTCGTCGATGATGCAGGAATCGGAGAACTCCATACCACCGTGCAGAACCCGGTGGCCAACGGCATCGATCTCGTCCACGGACTTGATCACACCGTACTCAGGGTCAACCAGAATGTCCAGCACCGCGGCGATGGCCTCGGAGTGGGTGGGCATGGGAATGTCCTTGGTGACCTTCTTGTCGCCGGTCTTGTGGGTCAGACGGCCGTCGATGTAAATACGCTCGCACAGACCCTTTGCGGACACCACGCCGGTGTCGGGATCCATCAGCTGATACTTCAGGCTGGAGGAACCGGCATTGATAATCAGAATGTTCATGGGAATCTGCCTCCTAAAATTTTTATTTCCTTGTTGGGGACTTTATGATATGATAACCATAGCTGGCTTTATTATATTGCATTTTTCCGGATTTCTCAAGCCCTGAAACGGAAAAATTTCGGGAAGGAGGAAAAATTTCCATGAATGTGGGAATTATCTGTGAGTATAACCCCTTTCACCTGGGGCATCGGAAGCAAATTGTCCGCATTCGGGAGGATTTTGGAGCCGATACCGGTGTGGTATGCGCCATGAGCGGCAATTTTGTCCAGCGGGGACACCCGGCAATCTTTGACAAAATGCGCCGGGCGGAGGCCGCCGTCCGGTGCGGAGCCGACCTGGTAGTAGAACTGCCCGCTCCTGTATGCCTGTCTTCGGCGGAGGGCTTTGCGATGGGCGGCGTGTCCATTCTCTCCCGGCTGTGCGACGGCCTGTGCTTCGGGGCAGAGACGACGGACGCGGAGGCACTTTCCGCCGCCGCTCAGGCACTTCTGAGCGAGGACTTTTCTCCCCTTCTCCGGGAGCGGCTGGCAAGCGGAAAATCCTTCCCTGCTGCCCGTCAGGCGGCGTTGACGGCGATGGGACTGCCCGGCTCTCTGCTGGAAACACCCAACAACATTCTGGCGGTGGAATACTGCAAGGCCATCCTTGCACAAGGCTCTCCCATGAAGCCCCTGCCCATCCGGCGAGAGGGCAGCTACCACGCACAGACACCGGATGCCGCAAATCCCTCCGCCTCTTCCCTACGGCTTCAATTGGAGCAAGGAGCGGACATTTCCCCCTATCTTCCCCAGGCGGCTGTCCGGTGCTTTGAAAACGCCCCCATGCACACCCTGAAAGCAGGGCAGCGGGCGGTGCTCTATCGTCTTCGCACCATGACGGAAGCGGAATTTGCGGCTCTGCCCTTCGGCAGCGAGGGGCTTTGGCGAAAGCTCATGCGCGCTGCTCGGCAGGAGGCCAGCCTGGAAGTCCTGGCCACCGCCGTAAAATCCAAACGCTACACCCGAACCCGGATCGACCGGATGATCCTGTGCGCCTGTCTTGGCATCACTCAGGCTCAGATGGAGGCGGAAGCTCCCTATGTCCGGGTGCTGGCCTTCAACGACCGGGGGCGGAAAATTCTGAAGGCCGTCAAAAAGCAGGGCTTCTTCCGCAACGCCGGGGAGCCTGTAGACCACCCTTTCCAGGATCTGGAGCGGCGATGGGAAAACCTCTATCCCCTGTTCCGGGTGGACGCGCCCGGTGTACCCGGTGGGAATCTGCGGGAACGGCTATTCTATCCGCCAAAATTCACAAATCCGTGATAGACTTTTCCAGCCTTTCCTGGTAGAATGGGAGCAATATGACTATTGGAGGCTCTGCCATGAAAAACCTTCGCAGAAAGTTTGAGCTTTACTGCTACCAAAACCGGAATAAAGGCATTCCCAACCTGATGCTTTACATCGTCCTGGGCACCGCCGTGGTGTACGTCATGAGCCGGATGTACGGAAATTCTTTTCTCTACTACCTGCTCTGCTTTGATCGTGGTTCCATTTTACAGGGTCAGGTCTGGCGGCTCATCACCTATCCCCTGACCTACAGCGCGGGCAATCTGCTGCTGACCGCCGTGTCCCTGTTCTGCTACTACTCTCTGGGACGAGCCATGGAAAATATCTGGGGCACCCTCCGGTTTAACCTCTACTATCTGTCCGGCGTGGTGATGATGGATGTCTACTGTCTGCTCTTCGGCGGGCAGGCGGATGTGGCTTATCTGAACCTGAGCCTGTTCCTGGCCTACGCCACCCTGTTCCCGGATGCCCACTTCCTGCTGTTCTTCATCATTCCCGTGAAGGCCTGGATCTTCGCCCTCATCGACCTGGTGCTCGTGGTCGTGGGTCTGGTGTCCTACCCCTTCCCCTACAATCTGTTCTCGGTGGTATCTCTCGCGAACTACTTCCTATTCTTCGGCCGGGACGTGCTGAACGTGATCCCCATGAGCTGGCGAACCAATGCCTCCCGACTGCTTCGCCGGAAGTCCCCCACGCGGAAGAAGGCCAAGGTAATCCGCTTCGATGCCGGCTCCTACGAGGCCAGCCACGCCGCCCCCAAGGCTCCCTACACCCACAAGTGTACGGTCTGCGGCCGGACGGATATGTCCAACCCAGAGCTGGAATTCCGCTACTGCTCCAAGTGCAAGGGCTACTACTGCTACTGCCAGGATCATATCAATAACCACGTTCATATTCAGTAAACACAAACGGCGTGACCGATTCGGTCACGTCGTTCGTTCTGTCAAAGATTCCTCACTCTGAGTACTTCCAGTAAAACCGTCAAAAGCAATCCGATGCACTTTGACGCGCTTCCGGCGGTGCGGCCGGGGGATTCTCAAGGGGGCGGCTTTTCGGCAGCGCCCCTTGCGTCGGCTTCTTCTCAAGGTTCTTGCCGAGACAAGAACCTTGCCCCCGGAGGGACCGGCACCGAAGCATTCCTTAAGTTTGGGAATATACGCACAATTTTTCGGATAGCGACCTCATCCGCCCTCCGGGCACCTGCACACTATTGAGCAATTGCCACCGGCAATTGATGAAGTTGAATTCGCTGCGCGGAAGCACCACCCTCTCAGGGGAAGGCCAAGCGAACGGATTGCCACACCAGTGACATCGGTCACTGGTTCGCAATGACATGCGTTGTACGGTGGGTTCTCTTTTCCCCCGAGCGGCCATAGGATGTTCCATACTCTGTACTTGAGGTGATACTATGGAACTGACTGCAAACCGTATTGTTCTCCGGGGAAGCCTGGGCTGCCTTCCCCAATTCTCCCATGAAAACCACGGCCGCCGTTTCTTTCGGTTTCCCCTGGAGGTGCCCCGGCTGTCCGGCACGGTGGACACCCTGCCCATCATCGCCCAGGAGGAAATTCTCAACGAAACGGAGCTGTCCGACGGAGAAATGCTCACCGTCACCGGACAGGTGCGCTCCCACAACCTCCGGGAAAACGGCCGGAGAAGGCTGCTGATTTTTGTCTTCGCCAGCCAGATCGTCTGCGAGGATGGGGTGCCCGTCAACGAAGTTACCCTGGAAGGCCCCTTGTGTCGGGAACCGATCTATCGCCGGACGCCCCTGGGACGGGAAATCTGCGATGTGATGCTGGCCGTGCCCAGACCCTTCCGCCGGGCGGATTACCTGCCCTGCATTCTCTGGGGCAAAACCGCCCAGGAATGCGCCCAGCTCCATACCCGGGACGTGCTGCAAATTCTTGGACGGCTCCAGAGCCGGGGCTATACCAAGGTGACGGAAACCGGCAGCGAAAACCGCACGGCCTACGAAATTTCCGCCCTGGAGGCCTGTCGGATTTTCCCGGAGGAAGAAAACTGCGGATTGTAATTTCCCGGATTTCCTGCTATAATGGCCAAAAAGAAAGGAAGCCCCAAGTATGGAAGAGAAAGTAAATGCCATCATCGCCATTTTGAAGCAGCGTTACGGCAGTGCCCCCTGCGCCCTGCACTATCAGAAGGACTATGAGCTGATGATTGCCGTTCGCTTATCCGCCCAGTGTACCGATGCCCGGGTGAACCTGGTCACTCCGGCTCTGTTTGCCGCCTACCCCACTCTGGAGGCCATGGCAAACGCGGACATTTCTCATGTAGAAGAACTGGTGCGCTCCTGCGGCTTCTACAAGCACAAGGCCAGGGACATTGTCCTGGCCTGTCAGATGCTCCTGAACACCTACGGCGGCAAGGTGCCTGACACCATGGAGGAACTGCTGAAAATTCCCGGGGTAGGCCGGAAAACCGCCAATCTGCTGCTGGGCGACCTGTACGGCACGCCGGGCAGCGTGGTCTGCGACACCCACTGCATCCGCGTCTGCGGAAGACTTGGCCTGTCTCACGGCAAGGATCCGGAAAAGGTGGAGCGGCAGCTTCGAGCCATTCTTCCCCCGGAGGAAAGCAGCGACTTCTGTCACCGGATTGTCCTCTTCGGCCGGGACTGCTGCACCGCAAGGAATCCGGACTGCGGCCACTGCCCTCTGGTTCCCTACTGCAAGGCATTCAACCCGGAAGCATAAAGGCATAACTCCCTCCCGCGTCTGCATAGATTGTGGACAAGGGAGGGATTCTTTTGTCCAGACGGCTTCCCATTTTTTATTCCGCACTGCTGCTCACCGGGGTCAATCTGCTGCTCCGGCTGGCGGGCACGTCCTTTCAGGTCTATCTTTCCGGCCGGATCGGCCCGGAGGGCATTGGGCTGCTGCAGCTGGTGCTGTCCGTAGGTTCTCTGTCCCTGGTTGCCGGCATCGCCGGCGTGCGCACCGCCGCCATGTACCTGACCGCCGAGGAGCTTGGGAAGAATCGGACGGAAAACGTGACCCACGCACTTTCCGCCTGCTTTGTCTACAGCATTCTTTGCAGCAGCTGCGCCGCCCTGATTCTCTACCGGCTGGCTCCCTGGCTGGCAGACTTCTGGATCGGGAATACCCAGACTGCGGGTGCGCTGCGGCTGCTGGCGGCCTTTCTGCCGCTGACCTGCCTTTGCTGCGTGATGACGGGCTATTTCACCGCTGCGAACCGGATCGGAACTCTGGCCGCCGTGGAGGTTGCCGAGCAGCTGTGCTCCATGGGGCTGACCATGCTGGCATTGAAGCTTTGGGCGGGTGCCAGCGCCGTCCGAGCCTGCCTGTGCGTGATTCTGGGAAGCAGTCTGGGCAGCTGTCTGACCCTGGGCTGTTTGATGGTTCTGCGGCAAAGGGAGCATCCAAAAGCCGGAAAGACACCCCAAATCGGCCAGCGGCTATGCCGGATCGCCCTGCCCCTGGCAGCGGCAGATATTCTGAAAGCCGGGATCAGCACCGCCGAAAATCTGATGGTGCCCAAACGTCTGGCTCGGAATCCGGCCGTTTCCAACCCCCTGGCCAGCTTTGGCATGGTCAGCGGCATGACCTTTCCCCTTCTCATGTTCCCGGCCTGCATTCTGTTTGGTCTGGCAGAGCTTCTGATTCCGGAGCTTGCCCGATGCGCCGCCGGCGGAAACGAAAATCGGATTCAACACCTCGTCCGCCGGAGTCTGAAAGCGTTGCTCCTGTACGCCCTGGCGGTTTCCGGGCTGCTGCTGCTCCTGGCTCGATCCCTTTGCCTCCGATTCTATGGCAGCGAGGAAGCGACACTGTCCCTTCGCCGGTACGCGCCGCTGATTCCTATGCTCTACTGCGATGCCATCATCGATGCCATGACCAAGGGACTGGGTCAGCAGCGTGCCTGCGTGCGCTACAACATTCTCACCTCCGCCATGGACGTGGGGATGCTTTTCGTTCTGCTGCCGCGCTGCGGAATGCAAGGGTATTTCCTCAGTTTTTTGATTTCTCATGGGGTGAATTTTCTGCTGAGCCTCCGGCGGCTGCTGAAAATCTCCCAGGTTTCCCTGCCCCTGGGCACCATCGGAAAGGCACTGGCATCCGCCCTTCTTTCTTATCGCATTGCCGCCCTGGCATCCGGAACCGCTGCTTCCTGTGCGCTCTTTTTGATCCTTCTCGGGAGCCTCCTGTGGCTGCTGGGCGTCATATCCTCCCGGGATCTAAACTGGCTCCGGGGCATTCTGGGCGCGAAAAAAACAGAGCCAGGCCGGAAGCCTGACTCTGTAATATTGGCAAATTATGCCTTCTTTTTCTTCTTGCTCTGAACGCCGCTCCACGCGTGCATGACCAGTGCCAGGGCGATCACGCCGTAGGAGATAAACACCCGGAAGTATTCGCCGATGGCCGCGTCGCCGAACAGGTTCTTACCGGCAGAGGGTGCCACGATGAACAGCAGGTGGAACAGGATACAGCCCAGAAGTGCCTGGCCGTTGGTGGCCTTCCGAATGGAAGCACCGCCCACCAGGATGGCCGCGCCGGCGTACAGACCCACCTGCTCGTGGGCACCGTAGGTCTGGAAGGAACCCATGTTCTGGACGAAAATCAGCTGACCCCATCCTGCCAGCACCGTGGAGATCACGATGGCGGTCACACGAACCTTGTCCACATTGATGCCGGAGACATTAGCAACCGTCCGGCTCTGACCAACCGCCCGGAACTGCTGACCAAGTCTTGTCTTCATCAGGGCATTGTTGAACAGGCACAGCAGTGCCACCGCCAGGAATGTGACCATGGGTACCTTGACCATAGCAAACAGGGCTGCCACGGCGGGAATCTGATAGACAAGGCAAGCAGCGGCGCAAATGCCAACCGTCACAAGCGTCTTTTTCTTATCGGACTTCTTCAGCAGGAGCCTCGCTACCGCGCACACCACGAACAGGCCGCAGAAGACATACAGTCCGGTGCCGAAGGGCACGTTCCAGATGCCGTCCAGAGCGTACTTGAAGCCCCGGTCGGTGGACAGGTCGATGGTGTTGGCAACGCCAGTGGAGCCTTTGATGACCAGGCCAGGGGCGTTCAGGGGAATCAGGTTGCCGAAAATGAACAGGAACAGCAGCTGATACAGACCGTTGGCAAAGTAGCCAAGGATCAGGCCGCCGATCATTTCCTGACCCTTCATCTTGTTCAGCAGATTGCCGATGAGATAGCCGAAGAAACCGGCAATGGGCACGGTCATCAGCATGGCCACCAGGAAGCCGCCAAGGCCGCTGATGCCCCACTCAATGACCCACAGGGCGGAAATCTGAGCCGCCATGGCACCGATGGTGATGGCGAAGTTAATGCCCATGCCCGCGATAATGGGCAGGATCAGAGCCAGAACAATGAAGGCGTTCCGGCTGAGCCGTCCGAACAGCTCATACATGACATAGGGAACGGTCTGTCCGCTGAAAATCAGGCAGATGATACACAGCACCACGAACATGATGGTAACTGCATTGGCGCGCAGCAGTGCGCCGATATCGTATTTCTTACGCAGATCATGCACGGGAATCACCTCCGGATTTGGTCAGGGCATACAGAATGATGCCGTTGGAAATGAGAATACGCAGCGTCTCGGAAATGGTGGAGCCGGGAACCAGCACGTTGGCAACGGGCATACCCAATGTCAGAACGCCCTGGAACAGGAAGGTACCGATGATCACATGGCTGATCTTGCACCGGGAGGTGGAAGCACCGCCGATCAGAATGGCGGAAGCGGCCACGAAGCCCATCTGCCGGGGGGCGGTATACAGCTGCATGAAGCCGTAGCTCTGGGAGTAGACCAGAATGCCCACCGCGCCCAGCACCGTGGACAGGGTGGTGCCCACAATGCGCATTTTGTCAACGTTGATACCGGCAGCCTGAGCAAACCGGGGATTGTTGCCCACCGCCTGCATGGCAACGCCGGTCTTGCTCCGGGAGAACAGCCACACAAGCAGGCAGCACAGAGCCATGAACAGCAGCAGGCCGGTGGGAACGGTGAAGTCGCCGATCTTGAAGGCCAGGAACTCGTCGAGGATGTGCTTGAAGTTGGTGGAATCCAGACCGATGGTGTTCCGAAGGCCGGTACCCAGGGGCCAGCGCAGCTTCAGGGATTTGAAGGGCAGAACCAGCCAGGCAATGCACATCAAAGACACAATGGAGAAGCCGACGTAGGTGGTGACGGACATCTCCTCGCCCTTCAGCCGGTTGAGCATCTGGGCGTACAGGTAGCCGCAGATGGCGGCGATCACGCAGCCAACGGCGATTGCGAACAGGAAGCCGCCCCAGCCGGGAATCCCCAGCTCGATGGTGAGAAGGCCGCCGATGAGGCCGGCCACCAGACCGATAGGCAAGCCCAGGTTCAGGCTGATGCCGCACTGGATGCCGGGTACCATAGCAAGCACCATGATGGAGTTCATGCCGGTACGCACCACGGTGTTGCTGAGCAGCGTGGGCAGAGACAGGTCGAACCACAGCGTCATGAAGCACAGCAGGATAAAGAACACGCCGATGATGACACGGGGTACGCCCAGCTTGGCAACCAGCCACTCATAGAAGGCCAGCAGAGCCGCCGTCACAAGCAACGCCAGGGCGGTATAGATCAGGTCATCGGAGTGGCGAACCAGGTAGCCGGAGGCGGTGGATTTTCCGCCGCACTGGGTCAGGTACCGGTCGTACTGGGTATCAAAATCGTCGCCGATCTGATACATGAGGCCGTCGATGGTCTCCCGGAGGGAAGCCAGCGCCTCATCGTCCAGAACGGTATAGACCTTTTTCAGCTCCTGGCTCAGGGTCACATAAGCGTCGTCAACCACGGCCTGGGCATCCAGCATTTCCTGGGTGGGAACGAAGCCGCTCATATCCACTTCCACGGTTTCGTCCTCGGATACCTCCTTGCCCTCGGCAAGCAGAGCCTCCCGCTCGGCCTCCATCTTGGCCTTCGCCTCTTCGTAATGGGCGTCAATGTAGGCCTGCTGGGCTTCCGCCTCCAGCTCACCGTGGCGCATCATGGCGGCGTTGTAAGCGTCCGTCGCGGCGATCAGCTCCGGGGTAGCAGCCACGCCCTCGGCAAATTCCGCGTTCTCGTACTTTGCCCGGGTATCCTCTTCCGCCTTCTGGACGGCTTCCCGGATGGCGGCCATGCTGCCGCCCTCAGCCTTGGCCTTCGCCTGAGCCTCCTGTTTCGCGATGTTTACATAGCTTTCCACCACGCCTTCGCCGGTGACGTTCAGCAGCATCCGCACCCGGAGGCTTTCCAGGATGGCTTCGCCCCTGGCGTTATTCTTCTTCGGCAGGTTCAGGCCGCCCAGCACCAGCAGCACAACGCAGGCTAGGCACAGCAAGGCAGCAACGCTTCTTCTCACTTTATTCTTCGTCATCTGCGCTTAACCTTCTTTCTTGTTGTGTTCGGAGGGCTTGATGCCGGACATGGCCAGACCGAAGTCCGCGTCGGAGGCATCCGGCACCAGCACATCCACCAGCTTGCCCTCGGAGACGATGGCGATCCGGTCGGAAATGCTGCGCAGCTCCTGAAGCTCCGAGGAAACGATGACAATGGTCATATTCTTCTCCCGGTTCAGCTTCACCAGGGTCTCCAGCACCAGCTTCTTGGCACCGATGTCGATGCCCCGGGTAGGCTCGGAGACGAACAGGAACTTGGGATTCATGCACAGTGCCCGGGCAATGCAGACCTTCTGCTGGTTGCCGCCGGACAGGGTGCCCGCCGTCTGAGTCGGGCCGAAGCAGCGGATGTCCAGCTCCTGGATCATCTCCTCGGCGGTAGCGCGGATCTTTCCGCTGCTCTTCAGGGTAAAGGGGCCGATTTTGTTCAGATACTCGTCCTTGACCTGCATGGCGTTGAATACAATGTTATCTTCAATGGCCTGATCCAGCAGCAAGCCGACCATCTTCCGATCCTCGGAAACCATAGCGATACCGGCATTGAGTGCCTCCTTGGTATCGCCGGGCTTCAGCTCCTTGCCGAACAGTTCCACAGTGCCTTCCGTGTCATAAAGGCCGAGCACACCGTTGGGAATGCCCAGCTTGCCCTGGCCGGCCAGGCCGCCGATGCCAAGAATCTCGCCCTCGTAGATGTCCAGGGTAATGCCCCGAACCCGCTCGCCGGGCATATCCACCCGGAGATTCTCCAGGTGCATGGCTACGGTGTCGGAGTGGCTGCCGCGGGCCGCGGCGTGGACAACCGCCTCGCCCTTCCGGCCGATCATCAGCTCTGCCAGCTCCACAATGGAGGTATCCTCTACGGCTCTGGTGGCAACCAGCTTGCCG
>ERZ808262.725-NODE-725-length-12702-cov-3.775441_pt1 | contig 12702 bp, 10 predicted proteins | sample MGYA00520895_ERZ808262 | MGnify/ENA primary metagenome ERZ808262 (study PRJEB31516, sample SAMN03275588) | gut metagenome | biome: mammalia-associated habitat; material: feces | host: Papio cynocephalus | place: Kenya | collected 2012-08-02 ... | reverse complement strand
GGCGGTGAGCGAATCGAGACCGTCCGTGGCGTAGGCTATAAAATGGTGGAGTGAATGAACAAAAAGATTTTCCACGCCATTTTAACGGTAGCTTTGACCGTATTTCTGGCCAGTCTCATGTTCATCATGGGCATTACCTACGACTATTTTACCCAGCTTCAGCGAAATCAGCTCCGGGCGGAAACCCAGCTGGCAGCCAAAGGCGTCAGCGTATCCGGAAAGGCTTATTTTGCGGATTTGCAGTTCAACTGTTACCGCGTAACCTGGATTGCACCGGATGGGACTGTGCTCTATGACAGCCAGGCGGATAATACACAGATGGAGAACCATCTGGCGCGGGAGGAGGTAAAGGAGGCTTTTGCCAGCGGCTACGGCGAAAGCAGCCGCTATTCCAGCACCTTGGCAGATCAGCAGCTTTATGCTGCCCAGCGGCTGGATGACGGCACTGTTCTGCGGCTTTCCATTGTACAGATGTCCATGTGGATGCTGCTTCTGAGCTTCGCCAGGCCTATCTGCATTGTGGTCTGCATTGCCCTGGTGCTGTCCATGCTGCTGGCTTCCAGCCTGGCTCGGCGAATCGTAGAGCCCGTCAATGAGATCGACCTGGACGAGCCGGAGCGTTACTATGGTCAGCCGGAGTATGCGGAGGTGGAGCCACTGCTTCGGCGGATCGCCAGTCAGCAGGAGCAGCTGAAACGGGACAATGCCCAGATTGAGAAGGCCTCGCTCATCCGCCAGGAGTTTACGGCGAACGTATCTCATGAGCTGAAAACCCCTCTGCATGCCATTTCCGGCTACGCCGAGCTTCTGGAAAACGGGATGGTGCGGACGGAAGACATAAAGCCCTTTGCCGGGAAAATTCGGGCGGAGTCTGCCCGGATGGCCAGATTGGTGGAGGACATCATTGATCTGACCAAGCTGGACAATGGCGGTGCGGAAATGACCTGGGAGGACTGCGATCTGTATCGGATCGCGGAAAATGCCATGGACAGCCTGATGACCACCGCCGAGGCGGAGAAAGTGACGCTGATTCTGTCCGGCAGTCACGCTGTGGTCTACGGCGTGCCTCAGCAGCTGTACAGCATTGTCTACAATCTCTGCGACAACGCCATCAAGTATCACAAGGCAAACGGCAAGGTCTGGATCCGGGTAAACCAGGACGCTTCCGGGGTTACCCTGCAGGTTCAGGACAACGGCATCGGCATTCCTGAGGACTGCCAGGATCGGATTTTCGAGCGGTTCTATCGGGTGGATAAAAGCCGTTCAAAGGCCGCCGGGGGGACGGGACTGGGTCTTTCCATCGTCAAGCATGCGGTTTTGATTCACAAGGCCAATATCCGAGTGCGCAGCAAGCTGGGTCTCGGATCGGAATTTACGGTTTTCTTTCCCAATCAAAAAGAAAAATAACGGAATACAGTAGATTTCTTCCGAGAAATGTGCTATAATGCCCCCCAGTGACTGAAATTACAAAGGGGAGAGCATCGTTGGACAATCAGCAGGAAGCCCGGAAGGATATCGGGCTTCAGACGAAGGACTATTGGTATGACCTGCCGGAAGAGCTGATCGCGCAGACCCCTCTGCAAAAGCGCGACACCTCCCGGCTTATGGTTTTGGATCGGAAAACCGGAGAAATTTCCCACCGTCATTTCTATGACGTGCTGGATTATCTGCATCCAGGGGACTGCCTGGTGATGAACGATTCCAGGGTGCTCCCGGCCCGCCTTCTGGGCCATCGGCCCACCGGTGGCGCGGTGGAGGTGCTGCTGCTGCGGGATCTGGGAGGGGGCTGCTGGGAATGCCTGTGCAAGCCCGGCAAAAAAATGCAGCCGGGAAACACGGTCAGCTTCGGAAACGGGGAGCTGACCGCTGTCGTCAAGGAAGTCCGCGACGACGGCAACCGGGTGGTGGAATTTCACTACGAGGGCATTTTTCTGGAGGTGCTGGAGCGGCTGGGAAAGATGCCCCTGCCGCCTTATATCAAGGCGGAGCTTGCCGATCAGGAGCGGTACCAGACGGTTTACTCCCGTGAGGTCGGCTCCGCCGCGGCACCTACCGCTGGGCTGCATTTTACGAAAGAACTATTGGAGAAAATCCGGGAAAAGGGTGTTAATGAGGCCTTTGTAACCCTTCATGTGGGTCTTGGTACCTTCCGGCCGGTGAAGACGGACAAGATTCTGGAGCACCATATGCACTCGGAGCTGTGCATGATGAATGAGAAGACCGCCGCCCTTCTGAATGAGACCCGGCAAAGCGGCGGACGGATCCTCTGCGTGGGCACCACCTCCTGCCGGACGCTGGAGTCTCTGGTGCAGCCCGACGGGTCTTTCCGGGCAGGCTCCAGATGGACGGATATTTTCATCTATCCTGGCTATCAGTTCCGTGCTATGGATGGGCTGATTACCAATTTCCACCTGCCGGAGAGCACCCTGGTGATGCTGGTTTCTGCCTTCGCCGGCCGGGAGCATGTGCTGAATGCCTATCAAATCGCCGTTCAGGAAAAGTACCGCTTTTTCAGCTTCGGAGACGCGATGTTTATTGGAGTCGGGATATCCGAAAACGGCGATAGTGGCAAAAAGCCAGTAATTTCAAGCGTTTCGGGGGATTCGACCGTACCGAACGGCGAGAACGACAAGGCCGACCGGTAATGAAATGCACGTCCCGACTCCGCAACATCGAGGGTATGTGTATGAAATTGACCAACTTTTTTGTTCAAGGAAAGCGTTCATTGTTGACTTAAAATAAACAATATGGCATAATAGAATTACCGGAGCAATGGCAGTACGGTTTTGAACATGGGAAAAGCGAGGAGAAAATCATGCCGGAACTTTGCAGATTTTATAACATCGTTATCAAGATGATTTTCAGCGACACTGACAAGCACCACAAGCCGCATTTCCATGTTTATTACAACGAGTATGAGGCATCGGTTGGCGTGGATGGCGAATTGATCGCAGGCAGCCTTCCGGTCAAACAGCTGAAGCTGGTGCAGGCTTGGGCTGTTATTCATGAGGATGAACTTTACGCCGCATGGAACAAAGCGGTACAAAATATTCCGTTCGGCAAAATCGAACCGCTGAGATAAGGAGGGATGCTTATGTATATTTCTAACGGAATTGCGTATGCGGGGGAGCCGGAACCCGTTATCAAGGTCTGCGGCGTTCGTCCGCTGGCTGGTCATAAGCTATGGCTCCGATTTACAACTGGAGAGGCAAAGGTTTTTGACTTTACGCCCTTATTGAAAGATGCGGGTTTTGCACCGCTGGTCGATGAGCACACCTTTGCGGGTGTCTATATTGATTACGGTGTGACTGTTTGGAATGACGGTGACATTGACATTGCGCCGGAGTATCTGTATCAGCATTCAAAAACGGCGGAAGGCATCGCATGATGGCAAGTGATTTCAACCGGAAGTACGGCGGCCATGGCTGCCGTACTTCGCTATGAAAGAAGTAGGATAATGTGCATAGTTTATTCACTTTCCCGACTCCCGTATATATTGGCGACGCGATGTTTGTCGCAAGCGACACAGGAAGTCTCGATCGAACCGACCAAGAATCATGAGGGAAGCTATGTTTGAATTAAAGAAAACGGAAGGGAAGGCTCGGCGTGGCGTGTTCACCTGCGCCCACGGCACGGTGCAGACACCGGTTTTCATGAACGTAGGCACCCAGGGAGCCATCAAGGGCGCGCTCAGTGCCGAGGACTTAAAGAATATCGGCTGCCAGGTGGAGCTGAGCAACACCTACCACCTGCATCTGCGGCCTACGGACAAAGTGATCCGGGAAATGGGCGGGCTGCACAAATTCATGACCTGGGACGGGCCGATCCTGACGGATTCCGGGGGATTTCAGGTGTTCAGCCTGTCCTCTCTGCGGAAAATCAAGGAAGAAGGGGTGTACTTCGCCTCTCATATTGACGGCCACAAGATCTTTATGGGGCCGGAGGAGAGTATGCAGATTCAGTCCAATCTGGGCAGCGATATCTGCATGGCCTTTGACGAGTGCATCGAAAATCCGTCCCCCCGGGATTATGTGCAAAAAAGCGTGGACAGAACCTACCGCTGGCTGGTGCGCTGCAAGGCGGAAAACGCACGGCTGAACGCGCTGCCGGACACGGTGAACCGGGAGCAGATGCTCTGGGGCATCAACCAGGGGGGCACTTATGAGGACATCCGGGTCGATCACATGAAGCGCATTGCCGACCTGGATCTGCCGGGCTACGCCATCGGCGGCCTGGCGGTGGGGGAGACTGCCCAGGAGATGTACGACATCATCGAGGCGGTGGAGCCGCACATGCCAGCAGACAAAACCCGGTATCTCATGGGCGTGGGAACCCCTACAAACATTATTGAGTCCGTTGCCCGGGGCGTGGACTTTTTCGACTGCGTTATGCCCGCCCGGAATGCCCGGCACGCCCGGCTCAACACCTGGGAGGGAGCCATCAACCTGAAAAACGCCAAGTATATCACGGACTCCAGCCCCATTGACCCTCAGTGCGACTGCCCGGTGTGCCGCCGGTTCAGCAGGGCTTATATCCGGCATCTGTTCATTGCCGACGAGATGCTGGCCATGCGGCTTGCCGTGATGCACAACCTGTATTTCTACAATAAGCTGATGGAACGGATTCGGGAGGCTCTGGACGAGGGGCGGTTTGCCGCCTTCCGGGCGGAATACTCGGAAAAATTGGCGAGAAGAATTTAGGGAAACTCTGAATCAACCCCCTGCGGCTGTGAGCGGATCTTTTCCGCCCACTCATCGTCATCAAAAGCGGGAAATACATCCAGTATTCCTCCGCTTTTGATGGCTCGATCGGACAAAAAATCTCTCGCTCACAGCTTTTGCGGATTGAATCAGAGCTTCCCTGAAACCAGACAAAAAACTGCCGGAACACCTAAAGTTATTCTTGCAATTTACGCTAAGGATGATATAATAAACTGGCTAATACTTACGAAGGAGTTTTTCAAATGAACATTCTGAGTGCCACCGCGACTGGCGCCGGCATGGGCAGCACCCTGCTCATGATGGTGCTGATGATTGCTATTTTCTACTTCATGCTGATCCGTCCGGAAAACAAGCGGAAGAAGGAAGCCGAGCAGATGCGTTCCGCCGTCCGCAAGGGCGACAAGATCACCACCATCGGCGGTATCGTTGGTACCGTTGTGGACGTGAAGGAGACCAGAATCGTGCTGGAGACCGGTGCCGATCAGGTTCGCATTGAGCTTGAGAAATGGGCCATCTCCACCAACGAGACCGCCGCCGAGAACGCCAAGGCAGAGGCCAAGAAGGCTCAGGAGGCCAAAGCAAAGGCCAAGGCCGCCAAGAAGGCAGAGAAGAATCCGTAAACGCAAACGCAGGCTTTGGAAATGTCCAAAGCCTGCGTTCTTTTGTGCAAAACAATCGGGACTCCCGTCAGGAAGCCCCGATGCTTTTGTGTTTAATCGTCCAGGGAGACGTAGTCCAAGGAAATCCAGCCGGTGCTGATCTCACCCCAGGTGGTGCCGTTCACGTTCGTAGTGGACAGGATCGTCACCCGGTCGCCGTGCTTCAGAGAGCCGACCACCTCGCCGTCACCGGCGGACTTGCGGATCCGCAGACCGCCCTCGGCGGTAACGGTGCCGTGCTGGGCGTTGGAGGAATCGCTGCTGTCAGAGGAGCTGTCACTGTCGGAGGAGCCGGTATCCACAAACTTCATGCTGATCCAGCCCTTGTTGGTGCAGCCCCAGGTGACGCCGTCATAGGTGAACTGCTCCAGAATGGCCACGCTGTCGCCCTCGGCATAGGAGCCTACGGAGGTATAGCCGGTGCCAGGGCCGCTGCGGATGTACAGACCGCCGGCGGCGGTGATGGTACCCTTGGCGGTGTTGGTGCCGTTGGTGCCGTCCTGATAGACGTAGTTCAGGCTGATCCAGCCCTTGCTGGTCCGACCCCAGGAGCCACTCTTTTCCAGAATCTCCACCCGGTTGCCGTAGGTGTAGCTGCCTACCCGGTCGGCACTCTGATCGGCGGAGGCACGGATGTTCAGCTCCTTGGCGGTGACGATGCCCCGGAACTGGACGGTGGTGCTGCCGTTGCCGGTAACGTTGCTGCTGCCGGTGGTTGTGCTGCTATCATTGCCGCTGGTGTTGACGTACTCCATCTTCACCCAGCCCTTGTTGGTGCGACCCCAGCCGTTCTTGGTTTCCAGGATGGTGACGATATCGCCCTTATTATAGGAACCCTGAATCTTGCCGTCCTGGCTGGCTTCGCTGCGAATGTGCAGGTTGTTGACGGTGACGACACCCTTGATGTTCAGCTCCTCGGTGCCGGTGGTGGTGCCGGAGCCGGTGCCGGAGGGAGCGGTGGCACCGGGGGTATTGGTATCTCCGCCGGAGGGTGCCTGGCTGGGGAAGTCCATTTCCACATAATCCATGACGATCCAGCCGGCCTCGGGAGAGATGATGTAGGCCCAGTTGACACCCAGGACTTCTTCCCGGCGGTCGATCTCCACCTTATCGCCGGCATTCAGGGTGCCGACCACGGTGGATTCCATGTTAGGGGCACTGCGGATGTTCATCTGGGTGGTGGCCGTCGCGGTATTTTCATTGACGACAGCTGCCGGAGCGGTGGTCTCGGAAGTGGTTTCCGAAGGCGCGGTGGCTTCCGACAGGTTCAGACCCGGCACACCGGAGGTGGTGTCCTCGGGGGTCGCGGAATCCTTTTTCATGCAGCCGGTAAAGAGTGTGGCTGTAAGTGCTGCGGCGAGAATCAGACTCAGCGGTTTTCTGAGGCTGTGTTGTTCGGAGAAATTCATGGCGTTACCTCACTTTCGTCTCATTTCTCGACACTATTATAGCGAACCTACAGGCCTTTTGTCAATAGTGTAAGAATATCTTAAGAATTTTCCAAGGAAGATTGTGGAAATACGGAAGGTTGCCCTTGACAAAATACGCTTTTTGGTGGTAAAATGTGGCATAGTCAAATATCGCGATGAACGGAAAGAGTACCGGAAGGATCATCCTCAGAGAGTCGGGGTCACGGGCTGAAAGCCTCGGCGGAGTGGCGCGCCGGGAAGTGCGTCCGGGAGCGAAAAAATACGCCAACGAGTGAAAAATGAGAGTGGAACCGCGGTAATTGCCGCCTCTTGTACTTAATTTCAGTACGAGGGGCGTTTTTATTTTGTATCTATTTAGGAGGAATGTGCCATGTATCTATACAACTCTTTGACCCACAAGAAGGAACTGTTCGTTCCCAACAACCCAGAACTGGTGAAGATGTACACCTGCGGCCCCACGGTTTACCATTTTGCCCACATCGGCAACCTGCGTACCTATATTATGGAGGACGTGCTGGAAAAGACCCTGCGCTATAACGGGTACCCCGTCAAACGGGTGATGAACATCACGGACGTGGGCCATCTGGCCTCCGACGCGGACACCGGCGAGGACAAGATGCTCAAGGGAGCCCGGCGGGAGCACAAGACGGTGATGGAGGTTGCCAAGTACTATACTGACGCCTTTTTCGCCGACTGCGACAAGCTGAATATCAAGCGGCCGGATGTGGTGGAGCCTGCTACGAACTGCATTCCTGAGTATATCCACATGATCCAGGTGCTGCTGGAGAAGGGCTATGCCTATCTTGCCGGGGGAAACGTGTATTTTGATACCTCCAAGCTGAAACAGTACTACGTCTTCAACGACCACGACGAGGAGGATCTAGCCGTAGGCGTCCGGGAGGGCGTGGAGGAGGACGAGAACAAGAAAAATAAGAACGATTTCGTTCTCTGGTTCACCAAGTCCAAGTTTGAGGATCAGGCTCTGAAGTGGGATTCCCCCTGGGGCGTGGGCTATCCCGGCTGGCACATCGAGTGCTCCTGCATTTCCATGAAGCACCTGGGGGACGACCTGGATATCCACTGCGGCGGCATTGACAACGCTTTTCCCCACCACACCAACGAAATTGCCCAGTCCGAAAGCTACCTGGGTCACAAGTGGTGCAATTACTGGTTCCATGTCCACCACCTGAATACGGACAACGGCAAAATGTCCAAGTCCAAGGGTGAGTTCCTGACCGTGTCCCTGCTGGAGCAGAAGGGCTATGACCCCATGGCCTACCGGCTGTTCTGCCTGCAAAGCCACTACCGCCGGAATCTGGTGTTCTCCTGGGAGAATCTGGACAACGCCGTAGTCGCCTACGACAAGCTGATCGCCAAAATTGCCGCTCTGAAGCCCGGCGAGGACATTGACCAGGAGGCCTTTGACAAGCTGAAGGAGCGGTTCGTAAATGCCCTGAACGGCGACCTGAACACCTCCGTGGCTGTGACAGCCCTGTACGACGTGCTGAAGGCCAAGTGCAATGACGCGACCAAGCTGGCATTGATTGCCGATTTTGACCAGGTGCTGTCCCTGAATTTGCTGGCCGCTGCCGAGAAGCGCAATCAGAAAAAGGCGGAGGAGGAAGCCGCTTCCGCCGATCCGGAAATCGATGCCCTGGTTGCCGCCCGCACGAAGGCCAAGAAGGAAAAGAACTTTGCCGAAGCAGACCGGATCCGGGACGAGCTGAAGATAAGGGGTATTGAGATCATCGACACCCCCCAGGGAACCAAGTGGAGAAAAGTATGAAGCTGCTGATTCTGGACGGCAACAGCGTCATTAACCGAGCCTATTTCGGCGTGCGCCCCCTGACCAACCGGGACGGGCTTTACACCCACGCCATTTACGGCTTTCTGAACATCCTGGAGCGGATGGAGAAGGAGGAGCAGCCCGAGGCCATTGCCGTGGCTTTTGACCTCCATGGCCCCACCTTCCGGCACCGGAAATACGAGGGCTACAAGGCTACCCGCCATGGGATGCCGGAGGAGCTGGCGCAGCAGATGCCGGTGATGAAGGAAGTACTGCGCGCCATGAACATTCCCATTTACGAATGCCAGGGCTGGGAGGCGGACGATGTCATCGGCACCGTGGCGAAAATCTGTTCCAATGACGGATGGGAGTGCGTCATTGTCACGGGAGACCGGGATTCCTTGCAGCTCATTGACGAAAATGTCCATGTGAAGCTGGTGATCTCCAAGCCCGGCCAGACCACTGCTACCCTGTATACCGAAGAGGTGTTCCGGGCAGAGTACGGCTTCGAGCCGAAGAAGCTCATCGACCTGAAAGCCCTGATGGGAGATTCCTCGGATAACATCCCCGGCGTTGCCGGCGTAGGTCCCAAAACCGCCAAGGAGCTGCTGGCAAAATTCGGCTCCCTGGACGGGGTGTACGCCAATCTGGAGGACGCTTCCATCCGGCCAAAGCTCCGGGAGAAGCTGGAAAAGGACAGAGAGCAGGCCTATCTATCCTATGATCTTGCCACCATCCGGCCGGAGGCACCCATCGAGTTCCAGCCGAGGGACGCTATTGTCCAGCCCTATAACAAGCCGGAGCTGTATCAGCTGTTCCAGAAATTGGAGTTCGTCCGGCTCATTGACAAGTACGGCCTCCGGGGAGCGGCGCAGACCGCACCCAAGGCGGACAGCACCAAGGTGGAAGCCCTGCCCAAGGCGGAAGCCTTGCCGGAGGACGTGAAGACCTGCGCCCTGTACCTGGGCGGGGACGGCAGCCTGGGCATTGCCTGGGAAGGGGGCGTGTGCGCCCTGACCCCCATGGAGGCTGCCATGCAGAGCCTTCCTCTGGCGGGAAAAGAACTGATCCTGCACGATAGCAAGGAGGTGTTCCATCAGCTGGACGACCGGGGGATCGGCTATAGCCAGTGCGTCTTTGACACGAAGCTGGCGGCCTATGACCTGAATCCTTCTCAGTCGGATTACCCGGTGTCGAAGCTGGCCACCACCTTCCTGGGCAAACCTGTGGAGGACGAGGATGCCGCCGGGTGCGCCGAGGCACTGTGGCACCTGCGGCCGCAGCTTTCTCAGGAGCTGGAGAAAACCGGTATGGACAGGCTCTATCGGGAAATCGAGCTGCCCCTGTGCCGGGTGCTCTACAATATGGAGTGCCGGGGCATTCTCATTGACCGGGTACAGCTGGAGGCCTTCGGGGACATGCTCTCCCGGCGGATCGCCGACTGCGAGACCCTGATTTTCTCCTATTCCCAGGGAGAATTCAACATTAATTCTCCCAAGCAGCTGGGGGAGGTGCTCTTTGAAAAGCTGGGTCTTCCCCCCATGAAGAAGACCCGCACGGGCTACTCCACCAACGCCGAGGTGCTGGAAAAGCTGAAGGACAAGCATCCCATCATTCCGGCCATCATGGACTACCGGATGCTGACCAAGCTGAAATCCACCTACGCCGACGGACTTTTGAAAGAAATTCGTGCCGACGGCCGGGTACACACCACCTTCCAGAATCTTGTCACCGCCACCGGGCGGCTGTCCTCCACGGAGCCAAATTTGCAGAACATCCCCGTCCGCACGGACTTGGGAGCGGAAATCCGGAAAATGTTCGTGCCGAAGCCCGGCTGTGTGCTGGTGGACGCGGATTACAGTCAGATCGAGCTGCGGGTGCTTGCCCACATTGCGGACGACAAGACCATGCAGAAGGCTTTCTGCGACCATGTGGATATTCACACCGCCACCGCTTCCCAGGTCTTCGGGGTGCCGGTGGAGCAGGTGACTCCCTTGCAGCGCAGACACGCCAAAGCGGTGAACTTCGGCATTGTCTACGGCATCAGCGAGTTCTCCCTGGCGGAGGACATCGGGGTCAGCCGCCGGGAGGCCAAAGAGTATATTGACAATTACCTTTCCCATTATCACGGCGTGCGGGACTATATGAAGCAGGTGGTGGAAAACGCAAGACGTGACGGCTACACCACCACCCTCTATGGCCGCCGCCGGTATATTCCGGAGCTAAGTAGCAGCAATTACAACATCCGCAGCGGCGCAGAGCGGATCGCCCTGAATACGCCCATTCAGGGCACGGCGGCGGATATCATCAAGCTGGCCATGATCCGGGTGGAAAACGCCCTGGCGGAAAGCTACCCGGAGGCGAGGCTTCTTTTGCAGGTACACGACGAGCTGATCGTGGAGTGTCCGGAGGAAATGGCTGAGAATGTTGCCAAGCTGGTCAGCCGGGAAATGGAGGGGGTTGCCGAACTCAAGGTACCCCTGACCGCCGAGGCGCACTTCGGAAAGAGCTGGTACGAGGCAAAATGAGAATTGTGAAGATGGGCGCGGAGCATGTGACCCAGATTGCGAGGCTGGAAAGGCTCTGTTTTTCCGACCCCTGGAGCGAAAAAAGCATTGCCTCGGAGCTTCAAAATCCCTTGTCCCTGTGGCTGGTAGCTGAGGAGGATGAACGTGTGCTTGGCTATGTAGGCAGTCAGACGGTGCTGGACGAAAGCGACATGATGAATGTGGCCGTTGATCCGGCGTTTCGCCGCCGGGGCATTGCCAGAGCTTTGATCGAAGCTCTGATTTCCGCCCTTGCCCAGCGTGGCAGCCGGTGCCTGAAGCTGGAGGTACGGGTAAGCAACGAAAATGCCCGGAGCTTGTATGAAAGCATGGGGTTTCAAAAATTAGGCCTGCGGAAAAACTACTATCACAATCCCATGGAAGATGGCCTGATTCTGGGAAAGGAGTGGGAAACATGAACATTCTCGCAATAGAATCCTCCTGCGATGAAACCGCCGTGGCCATTGTCCGCAGCGGCCGGGAAATTCTGACGGACTGCATTGCTTCCCAGGTAGACCTGCACCGAATTTACGGCGGCGTGGTGCCGGAAATCGCTTCCCGGAAGCATATCGAGGCCATTTACGGCCTTGCTGACCAAGCCCTGGTGAGCGCGGGTCTTTCCCGGAAGGACATTGACGCTGTGGCCGTGACCTACGCCCCAGGGCTTATCGGCGCAGTGCTGGTGGGGGTGAATTTTGCCAAGGCCGCGGCTCTGGCACTGGGAAAGCCCCTGATCCCGGTTCACCACATCCGGGGGCACATTGCGGCCAATTATCTGGCCTATCCGGAACTGGAGCCGCCGTTCCTGTGTTTGGTGGTCTCCGGCGGGCACACCATGTTCGTGGAGGTGAAGGACTACACGGACATGCGCATTCTGGGCACCACCCTGGACGACGCGGCGGGGGAGTGCTTTGATAAAGTTGCCCGGGTGCTGGGAATGCCGTACCCCGGCGGGGCGGCTCTGGACAAGGCGGCAAAGCTCGGCGACGAGAAAACATATACCCTGCCTCGCAGCAAGCCCGGTGAGAACCCCTACAACATGAGCTTTTCCGGCCTGAAAACCGCCGCGCTGAATCTGATTCATCACGCTGAGCAGGTGGGGGAGGAGCTGGACATTCCAAGTCTGTGCGCCGCTTTTTCGGCGGCGGTTTCGGACACCCTGGTACCCCGGGCGGTGATGGCCATGGAGGAAACGGGCTATCGGAAAATCGCCGTGGCCGGGGGCGTGGCCGCCAATTCCCGGATCCGGGCGGATCTGCTGGCGGCGGCTCAGAGAATGGGTGCGAAGGTTTACATGCCGCCGCTGAAGCTCTGCGGGGACAATGGAGCCATGATCGGTGCCCAGGCTTATTATGAGTATCTTGCCGGAAACACGGCGGATATGCGCCTGAACGCCTACGCCACCAAGTCCATTCTGGGCGAGGCACTGTAAGGAAAAAAGACGAGAGCAGAAGCTCTCGTCTTTTTAACCTATGAAAGGGGAATACGTTCGCACTGTTACCTTTGGCTTTCTTAAAACTTTCGGTGCTGGTTCCTCCGGGGGCAATGTTCTTGTCCCGG
>ERZ808262.722-NODE-722-length-12738-cov-8.966806_pt1 | contig 12738 bp, 11 predicted proteins | sample MGYA00520895_ERZ808262 | MGnify/ENA primary metagenome ERZ808262 (study PRJEB31516, sample SAMN03275588) | gut metagenome | biome: mammalia-associated habitat; material: feces | host: Papio cynocephalus | place: Kenya | collected 2012-08-02 ... | reverse complement strand
TACGCAGGTCCATCAACTTCTAAGATTCTGCAAATATAAACATTATTCTTATTTTCCTGACTTCGTCGCTTTTTGATTACCAAAACAAGTATGTATTGATTATCAATCTATTATTATGTAAGGTGGAAGATTTAGGGTGACGCAACCTTCTTTTTGACTATCTTTACCTCATGTTTGTACGGAGGAAAAAGAACCGGTCGGGAACTACAAGCGTTGTTGTAGTAGATAAACATGGAGGGAAGTTCAAGGAACTGCATACTGTCGGTGTCGCAAATGATGAGCAAGAGGTAGCGGCGTTGTGCGAAAAGGGGAAGAAATGGATAAAAAGCCATCTCGGCATCCTTGAACTTGACTTTGAGTCAGCAGGCAAGGCGCTTGAAGAGGAGCGTGCCACGGCTGTTCTGGACAACATTGACGCGATTCTGCTGAACGGCGCGAAACTCATTCTAGATAAAGTATACGACTCGATCGGCTTTAATCGTATAGGTGATAGTGTCCTGCGTAACCTTGTCGCAGCTCGTCTGTGCCAACCTATGAGCAAGATGGCCACGGTTGAATATCTCAAGAGTCATTTTGACGAGGATGTCAGTCTCAGCAAGATATACCGTTACCTTGATAAACTCTACAACACGCAGCAGGAGGCGGTGCAGAGAATCAGTGTCGATCATACTCTTTCTGTGCTTGGAGGCCGTGTGGAGATGCTGTTCTACGATGTTACATCGCTATATTTCGAGAGTTTTGCAGAGGACGATTTGAGAGCGCCTGGCTTCTCAAAGGACGGGAAAACGGCGGAGACCCAGATAATACTAGGGCTGCTGGTCTGCGAGAACGGATACCCACTCTTGTATTCGATATTCAATGGAGCTCAGTACGAGGGCTATACCATGATCCCTATAATCGATGACTTCAAGCAACGCTTCGGATTGAATGACTTCGTGGTAGTGGCTGACTCAGGGTTCATGATAAAGCGCAATATCAGCATGCTCAGGAGTGGTGGCTACAAGTTCATCGTAGGTGGCCGGATAAGGAAAGTGGACAATGAAACCGCAAAATGGGTCATATCTCTACCGCATGAGGACGGACAGTACCATGAGCGTGTCATGGACAACGGAGACCGCCTGATAGTGTCGTATAGTTCTAAACGCGCTGCAAAGGATGCCTTAAATCGAACCAAGGGGGTTGAACGCCTGCGGAAGGCCTTCGCATCGGGAAAGATTACTAAGGACAAGATCAATAAGCGTGGATACAGCAAATTTCTGGAGATCGACAAAGATGTGGACGTCAGAATCTGCGATGAGAAGATCCGTGAAGACGAGAAATGGGATGGACTAAAAGGGTATGTTACGAACACCTCACTTCCTCCAGATGAGGTCGTGGCACAATATCATGGGCTGTGGGTCGTAGAAAGGGCTTTCCGCATATCAAAGGGAACTATAGAAACCCGCCCTATCTTCCATTTTACAGAAAAGCGGATCGAAGCTCATGTCTGCCTGTGTTTTGTGGCGTATAAGGTCTACAAGGAGCTTGAACGCGTCATTGCAGAACTTGACTTGGGGATGAGCGTAGATACTGTTATGAGAATAGCAAAGACAATAACAACAATACGCATCAAGCTGCCATTGAATGACAAGGTGATTGCAAAAACCATGATGCTGACACCTGAACAACTGGCGCTAAAGCCACTATTCGAACATTTTGGTATTTAGGGTGACGCAATGACGAAGTCAGGAGCCCTATATATGAAAAACCAAAATGTCCCATCATTTATCTATTCTCCGTTTCCATTAAAATTTTTTACTGTTTAAAAAAGTGTGTCTGTACGCAGGTCCATCAACTTCTAAGATTCTGCAAATATAAACATTATTCTTATTTTGTTTTGCGTTTCCCCAATGGCCCGCTGAATTTGCCACGATTGAGCGAAACACCGTATTGGTTGAGTATGCGGAGCACGGAGCTGCGGCTGCTGAATCCACTTACTTGCCCACGCAGATTTTGCATCTACCTAACTTGAAGCCACATCATCATTTTCTGGTACAAATATGGTACTGAATATCACAAAATACCAACAATTAATACAAAGATCTTGATAACCAGATAAATAAAGTTGTTATAAAGAATAGTGCTTTCTCTTTATTTTTGTTTATATTTGCGGTAATATTTACCGCAATGGCGACAAAAATTAAAAAAATGTTAAGTTCGGTCCCTCAAGACTCACTCTTCTTCTCCTCTTGGCTTGCAGAGCAAGGCATAGACAGAAAGGAGCAGACTCTTTATGTCAGGAGTGGATGGTTGGAAAGGGTTGCGAAGGGTGTCTATAAACTTGAAGGCAGCGCACCAACTCTTTATGGTGCGGTCGCATCGTATAATGCACAACTTGGAAAAAAGTGCCATGTCGGCGCATCATCGGCATTGGATCTGCGTGGATATTCTCACTTTGTCGCGATGAGCAAACCTTCGGCATACTTATTTACATCGCCAGAGCAAAGGCTTCAAAGCTGGCTTATGAAAGTAGAATGGGATATGACCATAAAGTATTTCACGGCATCTCTGTTCCACGGCGATATTTGACTTGAAGATTATGACTATCGTGGTCATAATCTTTTAATATCTAGTCCCGAACAGGCGTTTATGGAATGCCTTCATCTGGCTCCATCAAATTACAGCCTGATGGATGTCTATTATATAATGGAAATGCTGACCACATTGAGACCAAAGCTCGTACAACAATTATTGGAAGAATGTTCTTCGGTAAAAGTCAAGCAGCTGTTTATGTATATGGCAGAAAAATCTGGTCATCAATGGTTCAAAGCCCTGGACATCTCAAAAATAGATTTGGGCAAAGGAGACAGGCTGATAACCCCAGGCGGTAAATATGTAGGAAGATATGGGATAATAATAGCATCAGAACTAACTGAATATGAATAACGAATATGCAAAGAAAGTGGAAATCCTCCTGAGGATGATACCGCTTGTAACTGAGGAAGGTGTTTTTGCTGTCCATGGAGGATCTGCAATCAATTTGTTCGTGCGTAATCTTCCTCGATATTCAGTAGATATAGATTTGACATATATTCCATTGGAAGATAGGACCTCAAGCATAGCTCATATCACTGAACATTTGAAATCTGTCGCTGAGAAAGCAAAAAAGGCATTCCGTGGAATACTATTTACTGACAGGGCCGCTTAGGACCTAAAAAAATTAACGAAATATTGTTATATTATAACCTAAAACATTAATCTATTTGCAGACGGAGTAAAAGTCATGAACAGAAAATTGCAAAATGATTCTATCATTCAAGATTTTAGAGCATCTTTTTATGCTCTTGAAGACATAAAAGTTATGTCTATGGGCGAATCTTGGCAAATTGCGCCCTATGTGCATTTTGGTATTTTCAATACCCTGATGCTGATATACTCCCTTTATTGACGAACACTACAAAAATAATAAAGTTTTTACCAGGGTTATGTTTTGATGACATAAATGGTGCAAAGAATAGACTTGAAGGCTTTATGCTCAAAGTAGAGGCGCAAATGGGTGTCACGTATGTGATTAGAAATAAAAACATTCCAATGAGTATGATTTTCGTGAATAGTCCATTGTATAATAAGCGAACGATTAATCTTTCCATATGGACTGTGGATTTCTTCATTAGTGAAATGGCAGAGCATAAAGGAGTTATGTTCCAATCTTTGATAAGAGTATTGAATGTGATGAAAGTGTCAATGGGAGCCCAAAATGTATATGCTATGGTTGATAAGAATAACATCGATTGTATAAAATTGATTGGCAATGAGCTTTTTGCAAAAGTAGACAATGCTGGATTTGCAAATAATGCTATGAGTGGTAAAAAGCCTTTGGTTTATATGATAGATTTGACAAGAACAAAATTTAAAAATGAAAATGGCGACTTGGAAGCATACTGAAATAAACATAGATGGGAGACTTGTGAAAGCACAAGCCCCCATCATTGTGTCTGCAAGCAGAAGCACTGATATCCCGGCTTTCTATGCAGACTGGTTCTTTTACCGTCTTGAAAAAGGATATTCTGCTTGGACTAACCCATTCAATGGCGTTAAGTCTTATGTTTCCTATGACAAAACACGTTTCATCGTGTTTTGGTCTAAGAATCCACGCCCACTTTTGGACTATCTCCATATCCTTGAAAAACGCAACATCAAATGTTATATTCAGTACACACTCAATGATTACGAATCTGAGAAGCTGGAGAAAGTTCCAGATTTGGAAAAGCGCATTGAAACCTTCAAACTTTTAGTTGACCGATTAGGAAAAGGTTCTGTCGTGTGGAGATTTGATCCTATGATTCTCACAGATAACATCACCATTGAAGACCTGTTATGTAAGGTAAGAAACATTGGAGACCAACTGAAAGGATATACCGAAAAGTTAGTGTTCAGTTTTGCCGACATATCCCTTTACAAGAAGGTAAGGGCTAATTTGGAAAAGGATGGCATCCCTTACCATGAGTGGACGATAGAACAAATGGAGGAGTTTGCAGAGAAACTATCCACCATGAATAAAGAAAGAGGATGGAATTATTCACTTGCCACCTGTGGCGAAAAGATAGATATTCATAAGTATGGCATAGAACACAATCGTTGTATAGATGGAGATTTGATAGTTCGACTTGCATGGAATGATAAGGAACTGATGGACTTTATGAAGATAAAGGTTGAAGATATTCCGGCTCCATCATTATTTGGCGAATCAGAGTTGCCAAACGGTGCAATACAATTGCCCTGTAATCATTATTTTATCAGTAAACATAAAAAAGACACAGGACAACGGCAATATTGTCAATGCATGGCAGCAAAGGATATAGGAGAATATAACACATGTCCTCATTTATGTGAATATTGCTATGCCAATACATCTAAAGAGGTTGCAATTGCCAACTGGAAGAAGCATCAAAACAGTCCATATGCGGAAACCATCACAGGTAAGTAATTATGATGTCAGATTTTACAAGAGAATTCATACACAGAAATAACATTTCCTTTATTGGAATGCGTAACACCGCCCTGTCATTATTACCGAATGACAAGATGGTGTTAGACAAGTTGTATCAGGACTTGAAACGTGGAAAAGATATTCTTGATGATGAAAAACATCTGAATATGTATCTGAGATGCTTTGGCAAAATGCATAAAGCCAAGCTTGATGCAGCTTTCACTTGTTTGCCTGATGTTTCGTCCATTTTTTCAGAAGACATCGAAATTTACGATTGGGGATGTGGGCAAGGGACTGCATCTATTTGTTTACTTGATTTTATTCGTTCAAAGAATATTGCGCACAATATTATCGCAATCAATTTGATAGACCCTTCCACCCTTGCTACACAAAGGGCAATGGAAGTTCTTTCTTGTTATGAAAAAGATGTAAGAGTTAATGTCATAAACAAAGTCTTTGATGATTTGGACGAACAAGATTTTGTTCGGTCAAATCGTAGGAAGTTGCATCTATTTAGCAATATTCTTGATGTGGATGCGTTTGACTTGGCACAATTTACCCATTTGTTCCAGAAGTCATTTTTCGGTTCTAATTATTTTGTCTGTGTAGGACCTTATTATTTCAATAATAGGCGAGTGGATGAATTTATTGCGGCAACAGATCCAGATGATATGTTTGCAACAGTCAATAAGGATCGTGGTATGTGGCAAAATGATTGGACGATTTCACTTCGTGTTTTCTTTAAGAAGTTTAGTCGAATTGAAAGCATTCTGGACATTCGTAAACGCATTGAGGAGTTTCATAAAAAAGACCAATTCTTTGCCGGATATATTCTTGATTCAGTTGCAGAGGAATATGCAAAATCTGACATAGAAAAAGAAACAGAAGAACTGTTCGAGTCTCTTTCTGTATTTGATGTTAAATCCAATAAATCACTTGAAAATACTAAGAATAGCGATTCTAAACTTGCGGTTCTTGCTAATATCGTGTCGCGTGGTTTACCTACAATAGCTCCTATTGAAATTGAAAATATCTTTTCTGACATCTTTGGTATTTCAGCAAAGCCACAACCAAATGAAATAATCAATTTCAAGTCCAAACATAAAATATCAAAGACAGATATTAACGAGGCTCTCCATATTGTTGATCCACGTTTTGACGTGGATTTTTACAATGGTGATATGTTCGAAAGTCAGTTCGAAAAAGATTTTGTAGAAAAGTATCTGAATAGAACTGAAACCCAATATTTGATTCAACTTCTTGAACCGCAGCGTCCTCTTTCTACAATAGTAAACATTCCCGATAAGAGATTCAGTAAGGACCAACGAGTTGATTTTTCCATTGAATTGCCTTACGGAGAAACAAAAACAGGTTTTATATTTGAATTGGATGGCATACCATATCATTCAAATATTTTCCAGAAGCTACGCGATGAAAATAGAGATCAGTGGGCTTCTGATGGCGGTTGGGACACTTATCGTTTGGAAGAACTGAAGGATTTTTCGTTTTTAAAGAATTGGGAACAAGAAGTCTCACTGAACAAGTTCCTTTCTATAATAAAGCGCAATAGTCAAAAGCACATTGCAGGTAAGTGGAAGGATACACTACAGATAGTTCTTTCACCTCTCGCAATAGCACGCATAGAGAGAATTCTTTTGCAAGCATTACTATCAGGTGCTATTAATTTAGCATCTGAGAAATGGGCTATATTAGTAATAGAACGCGATGTTCCATGTGCAGCTATAGCGATTCGCCTTCTTAAAGAATCTTTTGAGAAGCTTTCTGCTATGGATGGTTCTAATATGAAGTTGCCTCAAATAAGCCTTACAATTGTTTCAACCAAGGAGTTTAGTGATTCAAAACTTCATCTGGGCAATGTTGTTGAAACATCTGTTCCTGACAAAGACTTTGACCTTTGCGTTGATATCTCTATGCTGTTACGTGATAATATTGATGCATTACCGCTTAATGTTAAGGCAAGTGTTGTATATATTATACGTTCCTCTCATTATAAGAAGAAAGAAAGAACAATATGTTCAGCTGAGAATATCATATATCCTCCCTTTGTAAAAAAGAAGGCGACGGGAACGTATGTTACAGATAAGGATAGAGAACAATTACTGACATACTTCTTGCAAAATATCTTTAGGAAGCCGTCCTTTCGTCATGGTCAGTTGCCTATATTAAGTCGGTCGTTGTCGGATAAAACAACAATAGGACTTTTGCCTACTGGTGGAGGAAAGTCTTTGACTTATCAATTATCCTCTATGTTGCAGCCAGGAGTCACTATTGTCGTTGATCCTCTTGTCTCCTTAATGGTTGATCAAGTTCGTGGGTTGCGTGCATTAAGGATTGACGCAAGTGATTGTGTTAATAGTGGTATGGACGGAAAGAAAAAAGCAAAGAAGCTAAATATGTTACAAAATGGTTCGCTTCAATTTATGCTTCTTTCACCAGAAAGGTACATGATGGAGAATTTCCGTGATAGCCTGATTTCGATGACAGAAAAGAATCACATTTACTTTTCTTATGGTGTTATAGACGAAGTTCATTGCGTGTCTGAGTGGGGACATGATTTTCGTCCTTCATATTTGCATCTTGGACGCAACATGATAAACTACATGCGTACAAAATCTGGCCGTCCGTTGTCTGTTATAGGACTGACGGCGACGGCATCTTTCGACGTGCTCGCAGATGTAGAACGTGAACTTACACTTGGCGGCAATCTTAACATTGACAGCGAGACTATAGTTCGTTCAGAAGATGACTCTCGTCCGGAGTTAACATATCGCGTCATTAATATTGAGTCAAATTTCGAGCCGTTAAGAGAAGAGCATAATCAACATCTTTTGAATGCACAATCGGAATGGGATCTAAAGGGCATTGTTGCCGAATCAAAAAGGCGAAAGATGTATGAGCTTCTAAAAGAGATTCCTTATGATATATTGCAATATAACACGGATAATGAGCACAAAGAATGTCATATAACGAATTATGTTGCTTCACAATTCTATGATGCTGACAACAATGGAAAATTTCAAAATGCTGGTATTGTCTTCTGTCCTCATGCTCATGGTACATTTGGCGTAGAGGACAATGAATGGAGAACTCGTAAAGGAATATCAACAGACTTGGAAACTGAATGTGGAAATTCGTTGAAAATTGGCACTTTTGTTGGTGGCGACAAACCTTCAGGCGACATGAGTAGATTCAATGAAAATGATTTAAACCTTATGGTAGCGACCAAAGCATTTGGTATGGGTATAGACAAACCCAATGTGCGATTTACAATCAATTTCAATCATCCTTCTTCCATTGAGAGTTTTGTGCAAGAAGCAGGACGTGCAGGTCGTGACAAGAAACACGCTATAGCATATATCTTGTATGACTCTTCAGAATTCATACATCTTACTATAGATAAAATTAATGATCTTCGTGTCGCAATACTTAACACTTTGAATGTAGACCCTATATGGTTGGAATCTTATGTAAATAGGTTTGTGCTGCGCTCTGATTTTCTTGCATTATGTAATGATAATAATTGTGGCAAAGATGTTTCACAGCAACTCATGACTATATGCAATGAAAAAGGATTCATAGAAAGTGTGGATAAGGACATTGTTCTATGGTTTCATAACAACTCCTTTCGCGGCTTGTACAAAGAAAAAGTTATTCTTATAGAATTGACTGACAGAATCCTCAATGTCAAACCAACTCAACTTCAGAAAATTCAAGGATTGCTCATTGATGAAACTGGTAATGATGATATCTTACTGAAACTTGATCTCAACAGAAATGCGGTTAAAATTCTGTCTAAGGAAAACGTTCAGAGACAATATGGTTATGTCTTTCTGGATAATCTTTCCCCACGATATAATTACATCAATTTCGACGATACTGTATGTCAGCATATCAGTGAGGCTTTAATAAAGATTCTTTGTGACTATAATGATCATTCGTCGCGAGCACTTCTCCGTCCCTTAGACGGCGTGGATAATTCAGAGGAAGGTATTTATAGTGCTATGTCCAAAGCCAATGCTGATGGCTATGTATACGTAACAGTTTCATGGGAAAATCAAGTTCAACAGGACTTTGAACAGTTTGAAGAGTCTATCAGAACAGAGGTTGCAAATATTGCCAAACAACAAGGTTGGTCTGCCATCTGTGAGGATAGATATGGAAAGCTTAAACTCAACATGGTGGGTGACTTTGATGAGTTAATAGCTCAAATAAGTAAATGTTCTAATGATGCAAGATGGTTGCGGTATCACGCAGCAAATAACATCTATAGTAGACTAAGACAATTATTCTGCAAAAAGCGTGACAAAGATGATACAGATAAGGCAATCTATCGTTTATGCTGCATTGGTTTGGTTGAAGATGTTACCATTGATTACTTGTCACAAACATACGAATTAAAAATTCGCAAGAGGTCAGAGGAGGAGTTCAAGCAAATTATGCTTGATTTCTTCTTGAAATACTATTCTTTTGAACAAGCTAGTAAGAAGGTTGAGCAGATAGACAATCAAAAAGGTCGCAACTACCTTGACAAATGTTTAGGATTCCTCACGGCATTTGTATATGAGAATTTGGAAAAGAAACGATTTCGCGCTATTGAAGATATGCGTGTTGCTTGTGAGGACAGTATTGTCCATCAAGAGACCGAACATAATGACAAATGGCTGAAAGAGTTTATCCACTTGTATTTCAATTCAAAATATGCACGGCATGATTATGAGGTTAATGGTGAATGCTATTCTCTTGCCCAAGATACTGACATGAATGGGAAAGAAGACTTCGATACTGTGCTCAAATACATAGAAGTCGTCTCAATAGATAACTCAGGAAGTGAAGTGGACAACCTAAAACATCTTTACGGTGCTACATTATTGTGCCTAAGGGCACATCCTGACAATGCATCTCTTCTTTTGTTACTAACTTACTGTATTGCCTTTTTAGGAGCAGGAAGTAATGAAACTCTAAAGAATAATGCATTGAACGGCTATATTGATGGTTTTATGGCATTATATGAAAGAGAAAAAAACAAAATTTGGAAGGATGTAGACAGATTTAACGACATCCTAGCTCTTAAAGCAAAAGAAGAATTCATAAAAGAGAATCTCATTAAAAATGGTAAGGAAGCATTACTTCTTTTCATTCATGAGAAGAAGTTTAATGACTTTACAGGAAAATACGTAAACCCAGACGACAATAAAAATAACGATAAAAACAAATAAACATGGCATACGATATTAACGCGGCTTTAGAACGCCTTGAAAACAACCTTGCAAAAGTTGAGTCTGCCAAAAAGCAGGTACAGGAGACGATTGCAACCAGCGAAAGTTTACAACAAATCATTGGGGGATATACTGAATCTCTCAGTTCTATGGGCAAAGACATCTCTGCATTTATTGAAGAGATACGCAATTATCAAGACAACAAAACGTCTGAACTTGGTTCAGCGGTTGATAAGATTAAAACATCTTGTGAATGCGTAATAAACAAATTCAACGCAGATGTCAAGACCGCAATTAAAAGTTTCGATGAAAAGTTTGCGGAAACGATAGTGAAATTTGGTTCCGAGAATGAGAAACTGCGGATTCAAGTTAATAAACTTGATTCTCTTCAAGATGCCTTGAACAAGGCAATTAAAGAGGTGAATGAAGTAGAAAAGAAAGTTGATATTCTTGCTACAGAACTGAAGAACTCACAAGAATCGCAAGATGAAACACTTGAAAGTGTCAAATCTTCCCTTGAAGCACTACCATCTTCTGTAAAATCACACGCAGAAGTAATAGTATCGGAGGTAAAGAATCGTGCTTTAGATTTGAAAGCAAAGTCTGAAGAAATTATCGGAGATGTTTCTAAGGCTATTCTGAAACTTGACAATCAAATTTCAGTCATGTCAGAAACAAAAGAACTTTGCAATGCCATAAAGGAAGATATAGAAAACTTGAAGGGTTCTATAGATTCTCAATTTGAATCAATGAGAAGTGCCATAAATATAAACCGATGGATTGCAATCATCGGTATATTAGCACTCATCGGTTTGCATTTTATATGAATCTAACAACAATATAACGTAACCCTCTGGCGAAACATGTATTGCTATTTTGTGCGATTAGTTGAGATTTGCTGCGATTAGTCGCGATTTTGCCACTAATCGCAACTACTTTGTCCAACTTGGTTTCGAGATGCCCATGTCCTAGGAAGGAGCTCCGCAAGATCGCGACCATCACGCTGGTAATATGGTATCTGTTTTAGTACATCCTCCATCCATATACGTGGTTCTATGCCTGCATTTTTGCATGTTCCTATCAAAGAGTACACTATTGCTGCGCGGTATGCGGATGCGTCATTCCCGCAGAAGAGCCAGTTCTTTCTTCCCAAAGACAATGGCCGAATTGCATTTTCCGACGCAGGATTTGCATCTACCTAACTTGCAGCCACATCATCATTTTCTGGTACAAATATGGTACTGAATACCACAAAATGCCCATAAATACTCATAAGTCACCAGCGAAACAAAAACAATTCCAAAATTCCTTGCCTTGTCGTAAAAAAGTTGTATTTTTGCGACAAAATATTACAGTAATAATGACTCAAAGCATTGAAAATATAATTCTTAACTCTATAAGAAAGCGCGGAAGAGGTACGGTATTTTTCTCGTCCGATTTTTCAAAGGTGGGGGAGAAGTCCGCAGTCCTCAAGGCGCTGGAAAGAATGACGACAAGCGAGACTATCATCCGGGTCGCAAGGGGTGTCTATTGCTATCCCAAGATTGACAAGGAACTTGGGCTTGGAACACTATATCCAACTTACGAGGAGATCGCCCAGGCGATAGCAAAAAGGGACAAGGCGCGAATTGTTCCGGCTGGCATCTATGCGATGAATCGCCTTGGCCTGTCCACGCAGGTCCCGATGAATGTCGTGTACCTGACCGACGGCTCTTCCAGAAAAGTGGCCATAAACGGCAATAGGGGAATACAGTTCAAACACGTTGCTCCCAAGAACCTCGCTTTCCAAAACCAACTAGCGCTGCTGATAAATTCCGCATTGAAGGAAATCGGACAAGACAACATTACCGAAAAAGACAAGACTCGAATAACGTCATTATTGTCCAATGAGTCTAAAGACAGTGTGATGCAAGATGTTAAACTGATGCCCGACTGGATAGCATCAATAATCAGGGAAGCGTATGAATAGCTTTTGGCAGCTGAACGATGACCAGAAACGCATTGTGTTGCAGCAGACATCGATAAAAATAGGTCTGCCGGTGGAATCAGTAGAAAAGGATTTGTGGGTGACTGCTATTCTTCAAAGTGTATTCTCTCTGCCTTATGCAAATAAGTTTGTCTTTAAAGGAGGCACATCGCTGAGCAAAGTATGGAACAGGATTGAACGCTTTTCTGAAGACATAGACTTGGCCATAGACCGCAGCCAGTTCGACCTTGAAGGAGATTTGACGCTCAGACAGATAAAGACGCTCCGCAAGAAATCTTCATTGTTCGTAAAGGAACGGATCTCAGCGGACTTGACAAGAGTTCTTGAGTCCTCAGGCCTTCTTCGATGGTGCGAGGTGGAACCTGAAGAAGACGGAGAAGGGGACAGGACATATCCTGAGCCAAGAAGAATTTTTGTGAAATATACTCCTGTGTTGCCAATCGCTGCCGGATATGTGAAACCGGTCGTGATGCTTGAAATAGGCTCACGACTGTAGATAATAACATAGATTTCCCCCAAAGTGGATTTGAAAAAGGGGCCACAGA
>ERZ808262.721-NODE-721-length-12763-cov-3.031004_pt1 | contig 12763 bp, 21 predicted proteins | sample MGYA00520895_ERZ808262 | MGnify/ENA primary metagenome ERZ808262 (study PRJEB31516, sample SAMN03275588) | gut metagenome | biome: mammalia-associated habitat; material: feces | host: Papio cynocephalus | place: Kenya | collected 2012-08-02 ... | reverse complement strand
CAGCCGCCGATTTCCATGCTCTCAAGCTCCGACATCCCGAGGTGATACGCGAGCGACGCGAAGCTGTGCCGCAGCCCGTGGGCGCCGACGTTTGGGATACCGAGCTGCGCGCAGACATCCTCCATTGTACGATAGAGCGCGCAAGGCGTGCCCTCCCAAACCGGACCGGAGGTTTTGCCGGTGCGCCGAACCGCGTCCACGAGCTGCGGGATCATGATGGGAACGTCGCGGGTGCTGGCGGCAGTCTTGGTCTGCGTTTTTCGGACGATCTGATTGTCCTTGTCCTGCACGGCAGCGGCGTGTACGTGGATCGTCTGATTTTTCAAATCGATGTCCGCGAAGTCCAGCGCCATGATCTCTGAGCGGCGCAGCGAATGCAGCGCGAGCAGTGCCGGGATCTCGTATTTGCGCCCCTTCAGGAGCGGCAGGACCTGCAAAATCTCCTCCGGCTCCAGAAACGGTCGCTCTTTCTTCTGCCCGCGAGGGAGTCTGACATCCGGAACCGGCACGCCTGCGGCACGAAGGCAGGAGGCTGTAAAGCTCCATGCGTTTTTCAGCGTCTTTGCGGAAACCGTCTCGGCGTCGATCGTCTTCTGCCAGTCAATTTTCCCGGGCGGCATATCGAGGACAGACTGGAAGCGATGGGCTTTGATGATCTCATAACCGCGGATGGTCGCGGGCGATGTGTCCGCGGGCATGGCGTCGATATAATCCGTCATGAGCTCGCGAACCGTCTTGTCCGTCTTGTATTTTGTCTCGCGGGCACCGGCGCGGTGCTGGGCTTTGATGAGCTGCGCCTGACGGATGCAGTCGGCGCGGGTGAGGGCGGAGACGGAGATGCTCTCGCCGCCAAGACGGAGCTGGATAAACCAGGTGCCGGAGGCGAGCTTCCGGGGCTCGGGGACTTTCATGGGACCTCCTTATGGTCACGCGCGAATCCAGCCGACGGACGGATTCGACAAATCAATGATCAGCGCGATGAGCACAAAGGCGACAATGACCGCGAAAAAGTAGGTGGCTTTTTTGTAGATCAGCGTCTCCGCCTCCGCTTTCTCCACCCGGATGCGGAGAACCGCCTCCTCGACGGTCTGCGGCTTCGTGTCCAAATCTGACACATCGTCGGGGACGATCTCATAGTGCCGGTCGAGCGAGACGTGCAGCACGCGGCAGATCGCCGCGGCGACGGCAAGAGATATGCTTTTGGTCTCGCCGCGCAGGAACTGCGCGACGGCGTTGACGGATACCTGCCCCTGCACAGCGATGTCATCGTTGCGCAGGCGCAGTTTTTCTTTCTTTTCGCGGCAAAGCTTCCACAATGGTTCGGACAAGACTACCTCCTTAGTCCCCGGCAACCACCGCCAAAGGCGGAATGGCTGCACTTTTCCCATGCTGCGAGGTTTACAGAGCCAGCCAATAGCTGGTAAGCTGTAAGCACAGGCGGCTCCCAATCGCTTGCAGGAAACCAAAGCCCCGGGCAGCGACGGCACGCTGTCACGGGGCAAATTAAAACGGGATCAAAGGATCATCTTCTTTCTTCGGTGTCCAAATCTGACACCGGATTATACCACAAAGGCTGTCCGATAAATCGGACGAACACAAAACGCCGCCGCAGAAATTTCCAGGCGGAATTTTGTGGAATGTGACAGGTTGAATTTGTAGAACAAGTGTTTTATGATAAATATATAAGCTAATTTGTTGTGGGCGACAGTTCAATATTTCGTTCCCATGATTCTTTTGTTATGAGTCCTGAGTCGTCATATTCAGAAGTATCGTTTAGACACTCGTTGTAACCATCATTGTATCCGATTTGATAGTTATCCTCATATTCATCTTCGGCGGCGGAAAATCCTTCTGAATATCCATAGTCGTAGCCGCCTTCGCGTCCTTCATCGTATCCTTGCTCATAGCCGTCGTGGTAGCCTTCCATGTAGCTTTCTTCGTGGGCTGCCTCAATGTCTGACTTTGCTTCTCGCGTTATACTTCGAATGATGCTTCCCGAGACTGTCACGCAAAGTGCCAGCGTGAGAAGTACGTATATGTGCGTGTCGCCGTTTATTTTCTTCATCGTGTGCCTCCTTTTTCTAAGGGCTGCACTTTCCGCACGGCTCGTAACCAGCCGCTATTGCCGAATCACGACTTTTAAACCTGCGTTGGTTCTGAGAATCTGGTAGATAGCTACAGGTCGTTTTATGAAATTTGTGCGATTTTTTGTTTCCAATGTAATCAGTGGACTCATATCCGTCCGGTCTTTCGCTACCAGTGGCTGTCGAAGCTGCGCTACTGTCTCCCTGTAACTGCTCTTCTATATTTACTTCCTTCCCAACGGCTTGTTTCCCCTCGGCGGATGTCTGCGCCGACTGTTTTGCTTCACTTGCCTGGCTTCTCTTCCCGGAAGAGTACATTGCCACGCACGTCAAGCAAAGCAAAACCACGAGAATTTTTAGTAGCTTTATTCGCCCCTTGTACTTGTCTTGATTTACTTTTCCAAGTGCCAGCTGCCTCCTTGCTTCTCTTTCGCTGCGATCAGCAGCGGACGCTTTCACAAGTGCCGAAAATTCTTTGGCTTTTGCTGCCGCCAGTTCCTTGTCCATCTCGCGCAGTTTTAGCTCACAGGTTCTTTTGAGCGCCAGACAGCTGCAATAGGTATTATATTCATCGGGTGTCTTTATTGGTTGCTTTGTGTATGGACTGATCTTCCCACAGACAGTATCAAACGGAAGCTCTCTCTTGATTTGGAGCAGAGTCGTGTAATAGATATACGGCTTAATTTGGACGGGATTCTCTTCCAGATTGTTGTTTCTGGGGTTGACGAATGCCTCGTCTGCAACCGAATACCGGACTTTTTGTGCTATTTTAGCGTCCCCATCCCCCATATCAACACCACCATATAGAAAGGAAAATGAAAAATGTCTGACTTGATTGAAAAAATGATGGACCTAAATGACGAAAACTGGAATGTCTTTATTCGTGCGCTGCTTGCTGCGCGTGAAGCGTCTCAAGCAGATCAATCATCTTCTGCTTAGTGTTTTCATCCAGACTGTCGAGCATCTTCGCCGCTTCTAAAACCTCGCTGGGTAAACGCCCGGCGGGGCTTTTTTTATTTTCATAGCCCATGAGGTCGTATACGGTCGTGTCCCAGTGTTCAGCGAGCCGCACGAGCGTGCTGAAGGGTGGCTCCGTGTCTCCGGTTTCGTATTTTGCATAGGTGCTGCGGTCAACGCCGAGCCAATTTGCGACGTCAGTCTGCTTTTCCTTGCTTTTCAGCCTGTAATTCTTGAAATTTCTCATTGATAATCACCTACACATATTATAGTGGAGAAATTTCACCTGTAAATAGTTTGAGGAGAATTTTCACAAAAAAGTATTGACAAGTGAAGATTCTTCATGTATGATTGTGAATGTGGAGATACTCCACTGAACGAGTAGGGCACAAGCAAGGCAAGAAGGAAGGGGGTGGGAGGTATGACACACATGGAGCAGGCGATGATGATCGCAAGCCTGATCGGGCACAACGAAGCCGTGAAGTGCGGATACAGAGTGCCGCAGATCGACGAGTGCAACGCGGCGCTCAAGCGCGGGCTGCTCTGCATGATCGAGGTCCACGGGCTTCAGTCGGAGCTGCTGGAAGCGATCGCGAAGAGCGATCCGGCGATGGACGGTATGTCAGAGCTTGGTGGGCTCATCCAGACGCACCGAGATCTGGTCCCCGCGTATTACGGAGGGCACGCATGGCCGAGGTACGCAGACCCGTATGCGGAAGCGCTGAAGGAAGCGATGCGCTGTATCTATCAGTGGGCGAACGGGGTCAGCCCGAAGCGGGGCTGAGAAGGGGTAACTGCGAATAGTGTTCCTTAAATTCAGCCTCCGCACGCAGACGGCACTGTTCCATGCAGGCAGAAGGGCAATTCTGCTCGCAGGCGTTGAACACATAGCCGAAGGGCTGAGGATGCTGCGTGAGGACAAAAAAGACGGTTTCTTTACGCTTGTATTTGTGGCAATAGACCGTTACGGTCTTGTCGATGGAGCCGGAGGCTTGCAGTTCCAGCTCCAAATCATCCAAAAATGTCATAACACCTCCCGCGCATCGCTTCCAGGTTCAGGATAGCAGACGCGGCGGGAGGCGTCAAGGCAGGTTGTCATTGGCTGCGGAGGCGCGTCCTCCTTGTGAAACCGGGCGGGACCGGTACGACGCGTCTGCGCAGTCAATGAGAGCTTGCCGCCCAGAGGGGGCACAAGCGACAAAAAGGAGGACGAAAGGAAGGGGGTGAAAGGATGGATTACACAAAGCCGACGCCGGGGCTGACCAATTACGAGAGATGCGCAAAGAACAGAGATCCGCTCGCGTATGAGTTAGCTCTGCGGCTGATGGACACAGCCGCAGAGCTTCAGGTCAGCGCTGCCGAATTCGATTCTGCGATCGATTATATCCGCTGGTGGGTCGGGCAGACCGGAGCGCTCCATGTGCTAACGATGGCAGAGGTCAAGCGCAACCGTGCCGCCTTCTTCGAGGCACTTTAGAAATTCGGCTTTCCGCGCCAGGAAATTTGCGTGACGATTCTGCGAGAGCCAGTCGCAGAATTTGCCCTGTGCGTAGGCCAGCGCAATTGTGCGCTCGTCGGTCGTCAAGGACTCGAAATTGTCAAACATGAAATCACCTCCCTTCGACCGTATTTTACCATGCGGAAGAGAGGGAGGCAAGAAGGGGGGTCCGAGTCAGTGAAAAAGCGCAGAGATCTTTTCGATAAGCTCAGCGGAGTGTGTGACGATGAGATCGAGGATGAAGATTATAAGCGGTACAAGCGCTGCTATTATTGCTACATTTTTGTCAGATCTGTGGTGGCGCTCCTGCTGGGTCTGCTGTACTGCCGCCTCATGGACACGCTGGCTATGCTCCAGCGATTCCTTTCGTAGGGCAAGCAGCAGCTCCGCGCCGGGCTGCTCCAGCCGGACGTAAGTCCCGGCTTGAAAGGTCCCGGAAATAAGCTTCTGGGCGCGCATGGTCTTCAGGAGACTCTTCCCCTGAAGCGGCGTAATGCCGGAGGCTGCGCAGATCTGGTTCATGAGGTCGACGTACCGCATCCGACCGGATGCGCCTTCAAGCAGCGCAAGCGGCGTGTAGCGTGTATCGGTTATGTTTTTTTGCATAAAAACAGCTCCCCTGCCTGTAAAATTGAGTTCCCCGGGGGCGGCGAGATGGCGCGAGCGCTCGCCTGCGAACGCGCCACCTCTGCCAGTTTGTGCGCACCGGACAAAGGATGCCGTTTTCTGCGTTTTTAACGTGGGGCGACCACGACGGCAATCAGCCGAGGCGCCGGCTGCTTTGCCCGGTCCCCTCACTTACGGAGCGACCCGGCTGCCATGGCGCTATGGCTTGGCAGCGACTGTGAGGAGCTTACAGCGCACACAGATCGAGGGATGCATTATGGACGAAATAAGGTTCTCCATAGGGCAACACCCCCTTTCTGCTAAAGGATCCCCGATTTGCCCGGGTGACTCAATTTTACAGGCAGTGGAAGAAAGTGTCAAGAATGAAAGGAAGGAGATAGCAATGGAAGAAATAAGAGAAGCTACATTCCGCGCAATGGCGCAGGCGTTCGATGAGCTTTTCCTTGCGGGCAATCGAGACGCAGTTGCCGATGCGAGCAGCAAATTGAAACGGTGTATCAAAATTCTGAATGATATCGGGATTCCGCTGTATCCGGAAGTCGCAAAGCTATCGGACAAAACGTGGGCTGGGCTTTGCGCCACAGAAACGGATATTTTTGTGATAAAGACCTACCGCATGGCGGGACCCGCTGCGCGGGCGAAGATCTTGGATATCCTGAAGAACCACGCTTTTGAGTGAGCGAGGATCATGGAAAGGACGGTGCTGGATACGGAAGGATTGAGAAGACTGAGAGAAAAAGCGGGGATCACGCAGGCGGCGCTGGCGGGCGCGCTGGGCGTGGACCGGACGACCGTGACGACGTGGGAGATCGGGAGATCGTTCCCGCGGGCGGAGCTGCTGCCGAAGCTGGCGGCGGCGCTCGGATGTGAGATCGGCGAGCTTTACGCCGGAAAGGAGAAAGAGGAATGAACGACAAGTGGATGAAGATCACAGACGTGGTCGGGGCGGTCCTTTCGGTGATCGCCGCAGCCGCGCTGTGGCTGCGGGCGCTGGGTGCGCTGTGAAAGGAGGGGCATTATGCCAAAGCTAAAGGTAGAACGGACTACGGATTACCGCCTTCGGGCGATGATCCGCGGCGAGATGGCGGCGCAGGGCGTCACGCTCGAAACCGCCAGCCGGTACGCCGGATGCAGCGAGCGGACGCTGTACAGTGTGTTTGCGCAGCCGACGGCGTATTTTGACAAGGTGCTGCCGCTGATGCGCAAGCTTTCGATCCCTATCGAGAGCCTGCGCGAGGCGATTACCTATCCGTACTGAGGTGGTGAGAAGAATGCAGATGGAGCAGACGAGCCGCTTTGTGACGGATGAGGAGGATCTTCGGATCGTCCAGCGGTTTCGCGAGGAGAACGGACTTGCCGGGTCCGAGAACGCAGCGTGAAGGGAGCAACGCAGATGAAGGAACATAAAAAAATCTGCCGGACTGCTGGAACAGCCCGACAGAAGCCTGAAAATGCACCCCAAAAGTACATTTTCAGTATAGCACAGCACCCCCGGTTTGTAAAGGGGGTGCAGCAGGTTTGAGCGAGGTTTTTCGGGCATTTTTTGCGGTCGTTCCAGCGACCGTGCTTTACGACGATACGATCGAGGCAAATGCGAAGCTGCTGTACGGTCAGATCGCGACGCTGACCGTATACACAGGGACGGACGGACGCTGCTCGGCGACCAATGCGCAGCTTGCAGAGCTGAACGGATGGTCGGAGTATACTGTCAGCCGGTATATCTCGGCGCTCAAAAAGGCGGGGCACATCGAGGTGCGATACACCCCCGACGCGAAGGACGGACACCCCGTCCGGAGCATCTATCAGGTGGTCCAGCCGCCCCTCATTGACGAAACGCGCAAGGAGGTCATTGACGAAACGCGCAAGGAGCTTATTGACGAAAAACGCAACCCCTCATTGGCAAAAAACGCAAGGAGTAATGTATTAGATAATAATATATATATCCCCCCACAAGCCCCCCCAGGGGGGCAGGCGTGTCAAAACGCATCAAAACGCAAAAAGCGCATCGCAAAATCCGCACCGGATTGGAAGCCGGAGCGCTTCGAGGGCTTCTGGAAATTCTATCCCCGGCACGAGGGACGGCAGAACGCCGTGCGGGCGTGGGACAAGCTTCAGCCGGACGACGCGCTGCTGGCGTGGATCGGACATGCGCTGACGCGGCAGAAGCAGGCGGACGAATGGCGGCGCGGGATCGGGATCCCGCACGCCAGCACGTATCTCAACCAGCAGCGGTGGACGGACCAGCCGTTCGAGCCGCAGGCGGAGGCGGAAAGCGCGCCGCTGCCGGGCGAGATCGACCGGAGCGGACTGAGGTACCGGGATGGGCGATAAGACAGACGTACTGGTCAATGCGCAGGTCTCGGTGCTCGGGTCGATGCTGATCGACGGACGGTGCGTCGGGGTGGTGCTGCCGCAGATCAAGGCGGAATACTTCTCGGTGAGCCAGTACCGGCACCTGTACGAGACGGTCCGCGATCTGACGGCGCGAGGGCGCCCGGTCGACCCCGTGACCGTCGTGGATGCGGCGGGCAAGGAGTATTACGACCTGGTCGCGCAGCTGATGCAGGTGACGCCGACGGCGAAGAACGTTGGTGCGTACTGTCAGATCCTCAAGCGCGAGGCGCGGATGCAGGCGCTCAAGGAGGCGGCGAATGATATCCTCGGCGCGGAGGACGAGGACGAGGTCCGGGCGGCGCTCGACAAGGTCAACGCCGTGATGGTGGAGCGCCCGGGCATTCAGGCGATGACGATGGCGCAGGCGCTGGCGGATTTCTACCGGCGGCACGACCCGAAGGTCAAGCCCAGCTTCCTGCCGTGGGGCTTCCCGTCGATGAACGACATCCTCGTCGAGCGCGGCGATCTGGTCTTCCTCGGCGGCTATCCGTCGGACGGAAAGACGACGCTCGCGCTGGCGACCGCGCGAGAGCAGGCGAAGACGCGGCGGGTGGGCTTTTTCAGCTTCGAGACGAGCTGCGCAAAGCTCACGGACGCAATGGTCTGCGCGGCGGCGCGGATCGGGCTGCCGAAGATCCAGCTGAACGCGATGAACGAGCATGACTGGGACACGCTGGCGGCGATCTCGGCGGACTTTTCGAGCCGGAATCTGGAGATCGTGGACGCCGCCGGCATGAGCGTCACGGACATCCGGCTGTACTCCATGGCGCACCACTACGACGTGATCTACATCGACTACCTGCAGCTCATCCCCGCGCCGTCCCGCGCGAAGTGGATGCAGGATGATTTCAACCGCGTGTCAGAAAACAGCCGGAGCCTGAAGGAGTTCGGGCGGACGACCGGGACGACGGTCGTGGCGCTGAGCCAGATGACCCGCCCGGAAGTCAACAAACGGACCGGGAAGATCCCGGCTCCCAGCATGAGCAATCTGCGCTCCAGCGGGCAGCTGGAGCAGGACGCGGATGTGATCTTCCTGCTGTTCCGCGAGAACCAGAAGGAGGTCGACTGCAACCGCACCGTGACCGTGGCGAAGGTCAAGACCGGCGAAGCCGGATGGAGCTTCGACCTGCGGTTTGAGGGCGCGATGCAGACCTTCCGCGAGGGCGCCCAGAAGCCGAAACAGCCCGTTCGACCAAGCGAACAGGCGCAGCAGGACTTCCGGGAGATGATGGGGAACGTACCGCTGCCGTTTTAGGAGGACGATATGAAAGCGATTTCGATTTTGAATCTCAAGGGCGGGGTCGGAAAGACCGTGACCGCCGTAAACATGGCGCATATTCTGGCGACCGTGCACAAAAAGTACGTGCTGCTGGTCGACTGCGACAGCCAGTGCAACGCAACGGAATTTTTCGGGCTGCGCCCGGATGAGGACGACGTCACGCTGGACAACATCCTGCTCGGCGAGAGCTCGCCGAATTACGCGGACTGCGTGTGGGAAACAGATTACACGGGGCTGGACATGATCCCGGCGTCGGACGGGCTGATGGATCTGGACATGAGCCACATTTCGGACGGACGCATCCACGGGCGGGTGCTCGCGGAGCTGTGCGACGCGATCCGCGAGGATGATGTGTATGACTATGTGATCTTTGACTGCCCGCCGGCATTCAACGCTGCAAGCGCGGCGGCGCTGCTGGCGAGCGACGAGGTGATCGTGCCGATCAAGCTGGATGCCTTTTCGGTGCGCGGGCTCGCGAACGTCCGGCGGCAGATCGAGAACATCAAGCGCATCAACCGGGAGGTCCGGATCGCCGGGGCTCTGATCACGATGTGGCGCAACGTTCCGGTGGTGCTGGAGGCGGAAGGGAGCCTCCGCGACTGCGGGCTGCTGCCGGTATTCGGGCAGATCATCCGGAGGACGGACAAGGTGGACGAGATGACGTTCCGGCAGCTGCCGATCATGGTCTCCTCGCCCACCAGCGCGGCGGCGAAGGACTATCTCGCGTTCGTGCAGGAGTATCTGGAGCCGCCCATAACGATGGACGAGGTTTTGAGGGGGGGCTCTGGTGATGGCATTTGACGTGAGCAGCATTTTCTCGGAGGAGCTCAAAAAGGTGTCCAAGTCTGACACCGGGCGGGAGCTTCGCGAGGTCGACGTGGATGACCTCGTCGGCAACGAGGCGAATTTTTACACCGTCGACGAGGCGGCGCTCGAGGAGCTCAAAAACAGCATCGCGCTCAGCGGGATCATGGACCCGCCGACCGTCACGGAGGCGGGAGACGGCAAGTACCGGCTCATCTCCGGACACAGACGGACCGCAGCGGTGCGGGCGCTCGTCGCGGAGGGGCGCGAGGATCTGCGGAAGGTCCCGGTCTTTGTGCGGAGCCCCAGAAGCGCGGCGATGGAGGAGCTGGAGCTCATCATGGCGAACTCCACGGCGCGGCGGCTCTCCAGCGCGGAGATCAGCGAGGCGGCGCAGCGCGTGGAGCGGCTTTTGTACGAGCTCAAGGAACAGGGCGTGGAGTTTCCGGGCAGGATGCGCGATCATGTGGCGGAGGCGTGCAATGTGAGCCGGACGAAGCTTGCAAATCTCAAGACGATCGAGGAGCATCTGATCGCGGACTTCAAGCCCATGTGGAAAAGCGGGAAGCTCCCGGACGCGACGGCGCTGGAGCTGGCGCGATGCGACTGCACCTTCCAGACGCGGCTGAGCACCGCTTTCGCCAAAACGAAGGATTTCCCGACATCCGCAGGAATTGAAAAGCTTCGGATGCTTGCCGAGGACGGCGCAAAGTGGAATCCAAGCGCAAGCCTGCGCTGCCCGGACGGCTCTGCCTGCCCCGGCTCGCGCGATGCTGCGGTGCTGCGGCATGATGCGCTTTGTCCGTCTTGTGGCGGGCAATGCCGGGGCGAGAAATGCTGCATGGACTGCCCGTTCGGCGCGAACGCCTCTTCCTGGGGCGCCTGCAAGCAGATGTGCTCCAAGGCAGCGCAATACCGTGCCGACAAAAGCGCCGATGCAAAAGCTGCGGAGGCTGAGGCGCAGGAAACGAAGCAGCACTGGCGACGGATGAAAATCCAGCATGACGCGCAGCGGATCGTCCGGGCGGCGGACGCTGCCAGATGCCCGAATTCGGCGGTGCTCAATTTCGGCACCGGCTCGTGCCCGACGAATTTGGCGATGATCCGCCGCTACGCCGAAGGGAATTTCGGCGATGAACGTTTCTGGTGTGATAATCGGCTGGTCCCGGACGGCGCGAAGGTCCCGGCGATCTGCGATACGCTCCGGTGCTCGGCAGATTATCTGCTGGGGATGACGGATGAGCTGATGCCGGTGTCAAAGTCTGACACGCTCCCGTGGCGCACGGGGACGGATTACACGGACGGTAAAATCCTGTTTTTGTTCGACGACGCGGGGCGTTTGTCCTATCAGGTCAGCGAGGCGCGGTTCGGACGCATTCGTATCTACTCCGACTATTCCGACGGCAAGATCGTGCGCTGGCTGCCGCTGCCGCCGGAAGAGGAGGGCTGCAATGCCGAGACGGAAATATAAGCTGCGGGCGCTTCCGCCCGCGGACCCCGCGAAAAACTGCTATGAGTGCTTCTGCCCCTTCCGGCACAACTGCACGGAATCGGCATGGAGCTGCGTGAACGCGCGAACCTGCGTCTCGCGGCGCGCGGAAAGGAGCGGACGGCGATGCCAAAACTGACAAATTGGTGCAATACCTGCCGCTGGCGCGGCGTGCGGTGCCAGGGCAATGGGCGTGTGGCGGCGGAAGAGCCGTTCTGCCCGAATAAATTCGCGCTCGACTGGGAGGACGCCTGCGCGCCCTTCCGGCGGATCGCGGAGGCAAAGAAGGAAAATGCCCCGGAAAACGGGGCGGAAAATCACGATATGAAAAATCAGGAGGAGTAAGACATGGGAATCGATAATCAGTATTACATCATTCGGTGTGATCGGGCAGGCGTATTTTTTGCGAAGATTGCAGATCGCAGAGGCGGTGAGGCAGATCTGACGGATTGCCGCAGGCTGTGGTATTGGGATGGCGCGGCGAGCCTGTCTCAGCTGGCAATGGAGGGCACCAAGAGCCCGAATCACTGCAAATTTACCGTGACTGTCCCGTTTATGACTGTCCTTGGCGTGATTGAGGTGATTCCTTGCACGGAGGAAGCAACGGCGAGTATCAGCGGGGTGCGCGAATGGAGAGCGTAAGGGTCCGACAGTTTCTTCAACCCAATGGCGGCTACGGCGACGGCTCTGACTCCGGCTCCGGCGACGGCTCCGGCTCCGGCTCCAGATCCGGCTCCGGCTCTGGCTCCGGCTCCGGCTCCGGCGACGGCTCCGGCTCCGGCGACGGCTCCGGCTCCGGCGACGGCTCCGGCTACGGCGACGGCTACGGCTCCGGCGACGGCTACGGCTCCGGCTACGGCTCCGGCTACGGCTCCGGCTCCAGATCCGGCTCCGGCATTAAAAAATACGGCGACCTCGCCGTCAACCTTGTCGACGGAGCGCCTACGATCATCACGGCAGTGCATGGCAACGCCGCGAGGGGCTATATCCTGCATAACGATTTGACGCTGGAGCCGTGCTTTATTGCAAAGGTCGATGATCATTTCGCACACGGGCGGACGCTGCGCGAGGCTGTGCGCGACGCGCAGGACAAGGCGTTTGCGGACCAGCCTGCGGAGCAGCGGATCGCGGCGTTCCTAGATGAGATCAAGTCGAATACGGCGTATCCGGTAATGTCGTTCTTTGCCTGGCACCACCGGCTGACGGGCAGCTGCGAAGCCGGACGAAAGGCTTTCGCGAAGGATCACGGAATCGATCTGGACGGGAAGATGACGCGCAAGGAATTCTTCGAGCTGACGAAGGACGCGTATGGCGGCGAGATCATCCGACAGGCAATGGAGGCGGCAAATGGAGCGACTGACGTTTGAAGGAAATTTCTGCGACATTGCGCAGTGCCGAGAGCTGTCGTGCCCGTATGGCGGGAATTGCTCGCAGAAGCAGGTGTGGGACAGGCTCAAGGAATATGAAGATTCGGGGCTATCCCCGCAGGCGTGCAGGCAGGCTCGTGAGATCGAGGATGGGCTTTCTGCCACGGATTATTCCATCTCGCGCATGGTCGAGCTGATGAACGCCGACAAGGACGGGCGCGTGGTGGTGCTGCCGTGCAAGGTTGGCGATACGGTGTATCGCAC
>ERZ808262.719-NODE-719-length-12807-cov-4.148447_pt1 | contig 12807 bp, 9 predicted proteins | sample MGYA00520895_ERZ808262 | MGnify/ENA primary metagenome ERZ808262 (study PRJEB31516, sample SAMN03275588) | gut metagenome | biome: mammalia-associated habitat; material: feces | host: Papio cynocephalus | place: Kenya | collected 2012-08-02 ... | reverse complement strand
TCCTCTCCGGCAGTGGGAATTTTCTCCTGGGCAATGTGGCAGATGCAGTCCAGCGCGGAATAGACAGGCATCGTCTGTTTCCTTCCCGCCATCATCAGCCCACTCCCTCTGCCTCAGAGTCGCCTTCTGTCATCGTCAGATCTGATCCCGTTGTTGCGGCCGGTTCTGCGGTTGCTGGCGGTTCCGTAGCAACTGTTGTCTCTACGGGCTTCATAGCCTCCACGTCTGCTTCCAAAGCTTCAATCTTCTTTTCCAGTGCCCGAATCGCCTTCTCGTTCTCCTGAGCCGCCGCGGCTGCCTCTTTTTCCAGTGCCTGAATGGCCGCTTCATTCTCCTGTAACGCCGCGGTCATTTCCTTTTTCAAGCTGCCCAAGGTAGAAAGCTCTACGACACCCAGTATCGCCGTACAGACGATTCCCAGGATCACCGCCAGCAGAAGCACCCGAGAGCTTACCCCTTTTTTCTTGGGTTCTTTCCGGGTAGTGTCTTCATAAGTCGGTGTCTCTATCGGCTTTACGACCGTCTGGGGCACTGCCTGCACCGGCTCCTTTCCCAGAATGTCCCAGAATCCGTTCCCCCCGGTTCTGGCCTCCTGGGGTTCTCCGCAATAGGGGCAGACACGGCTGGATGGGTCTACCTGTTTTCCGCAAAATCTGCAAAACATTTCACTGACCTCTTTTCTATAATTGGTTCCCGCAGGCGCAGCAGCTGCTTGCCTCCCCGTCGTTCAGGGTCTCGCAGTAGGGACACAGCCTCTTCCCGTTCTTTTCCGCGTAAAGGCCGTCCAGGCTTTCTGTCTTCTCTTTTTTTGTCGTTTTATCCTCAATTTCCGCTTTCGCTGTGTTCTCCACCCCAGGAATATTGATTTTCAGATCCGGCTTTTTTTCTGGCAGATCTGTTCGATTCTTCTGGGTATGTATGAGAATCGCAACCGGAACGACAACCAGCACGATGCTTATCAGCAGCGATACCCACATTCTAAGTTCTCCCTCTTTCCTGTCGGGCTATTTGCCCATATTGATCTTAACCCGAGAGGTCGGTGCTTCTGGTTTCTTCGGTTCCGCCGGTTTTCCCGGAAAATCCCCGGATAGTTCCCGCAAAATCTGCTCTGCTCCGGGACGTCTTTCCGGATTCTCCAAAAGCATCCTCCCAATCTGCTCCCGCAGGCCTTCGGGAAGCTTCTCACTGAGCGTGACCTCCGCCCCGTCCAGCACCGCCTCAAACAGGTAATCGTACTCCTTTGGGCAGCCGGGCAGCTCACCGCACCAGTACTGGTGAAACAGAATCCCCAGGGCAAAGATATCCGCCTTTGCGGTGACGGAAACCGGCTCCTCCATCATCCGCCGCCGGGTTTCCGGTGCCAGATAAACCTGGTCTCCCGCGATTTCCTCCGGCGCCTCCGTTTCCAGAAAGCTGGCATCAAAATCAATAATCTTCCCGGTATAGAAGCCATTTTCCGTTCTTTTCACCAGAATATTGTCCGGCTTTACATCCGAGTGGACAATGGCTTTGCTGTGGAGTACCGAGAAGCTGTAAAGGATTGCCCGGATCAGCGTCATCTTTTTGTTCTCAGGCAGCGCGGCAATCTGAGAAAGGCTCAGATTTTCCGCTTTTACCTGCTCCGTCACCGCGTAGTACTTGGAGCCCTCCCGGAAAAAGTCCTGGATGATGACCACGTTTCCCGTCCGGCACTGCTGGATCGCCTGATAGAGCTTTGCCTTCCGGTTGTAGAATTTCTCGCATTCCGCCCGCTTCTTGGCAATCGTTTTCTCACTGAGACCGCAGTCATCGGCAGGATATTTGGGGGACAGAAACTCCTTGATAAAATACGCCCTGCCGTGCTTTTCTCCAATCGCCCACCGGCAGAATCCGGCGTTTTCCGACGAAAAGGGCTTCCGAATCTGATAACCGTTAACCGTGTCCATGCCGGATCATCCAATGCTGTTGCGGATGGCATCCAGGATTTCCTGATACTCAAATTCCTTAAGGCCGTTGCCCGCCTCAGAAGGATAGTGGATCGTCTGATCCCAGCTGTCGGAAATTCTCGTCCAGTAATCCTCCTCCGGCGCGTAAATCAGAAGCCGCTTGGAATTGAAGTCCATCTGCTCCCACCAGGCGGTCAGCTGCTCAAAGTCCGCGGCCATCTTCGTCGGATAATTGGGTGCCTTCTTTCCGAAGCCCAGGGCATGGGTGCCCGCGTCCGTCCAGACCACAATGATGTGACGGCGTTTATTTGTCCCGGCAGCTGACCACTTCGACTTGATGGCATAGCCCAGTGCCTCCAGACCATCCTCCGGATCATCTCCGCCGCCATCTGCCACAAGAGAATTCACCAGTGCGTTGAACTCCTCCTGCTTTTCCGGCATTGAGTAGAAATCCGTTGCCAGCATAGCGTTATTGCCATCGGCCAGATAATCCCGGAAGGCAATGACCTTGATCCGCAGACTGTTCACCTGCTTGCCCTTCTCCTGCATAGCCTTGTGCAGATCTCCGTAGAAATTCAAGGCATTTTTCTTCACCGTGTCCAGGATCCCCGTCATGCTTCCCGTGGCATCCATGCACATAACGATATCCACGTCGTACTTCAGGCTGTAGTTGCTTCCCATAATTTCTTCTCTCCTTTTTATTTTTGAATGGCTGCATTTGCAATTGCCATCAGTGGATCATAAAAAATGTGTATTTTGTATTCTTCATAGGTACTGCGGGTAATCTGCGGGTCTTCATGCAGCCGTACATCGTCGCCGTAAATCCTTGCGGCAGTTCCCTGAACCCAAGCAGACAGGGACGAATCGGTTTGGTAAAGGGGCGCATCGAAGCCGCAGCCGCTAAGTAGCAGCGTGCAGGTAATACCATCATTTTCTTTTTCATAAGGCAGCACCGCATAATTTGGCAAGCAGACTCGGCGGGAGATTTTTCGTCAAGTCAGGGCTTGATATGTCCCCGCAAGGGGTATGCCGCAGCCGGAAGCCTGCTTGCGCTGGCAGCGGCTGCGCTATATTCCGAACTTTTCAAACCGTGGAATTGGCGGAAAAGATCCGTCGAAGCGCACAGGCACAATTGTGCGGTGTTGCCATACATGTCCTCCCTGCATTTTGAAACAAAGTGGATATTATATTTTACAATTCAAACAACATTGATAAGAATACGGGCACTTGTATTATAACTTATTCACAATTTATTTGCAAGTGAATTATGATTTGTAAAGTGAATTTTTGGACAACTGTGTCCAACGCCGCTGCCCGTCCCCTATCGTTTCCCCTTGTTTTGTCCTGCGCACCAAGAATACCATCAAAATCCAAAAGTCATTTTAAGGGAACCCGCTTCTTTACTTTTTCCATTCGTTTGCTATAATGATGGCAAAAGGGGGTATTCTCATGGAAACCGACTACACCTGGCAGGTTCGCAGTCAGGTATTGAGCCTTCTGGACGAGGAAACTTGCTCCATCTGGAAAACCATTGAATCTGAAAACCGTGGAGACGATGCGTCCCGCTGGCGGGAGACCCTCGGCAAAATCGCGGAGGAATATGCCCTGTCCAGCCGGTTTGCTCTGATGCGGATTCTGGCCGCCCGTGATGCGGACTGTCCGGTCAGTCAGCCTGTTTCCCTCGCCCAGGCAGCAGGGCTGACACCTCAGGAAAGTCTGGATAATCTGAACCGACTGCTGAAAATAGCCGGGCAAAATCCGGATAATGATCCGGAGCAGTGCGAATATCTCATCACACGGGCTTGGTATGATGAGGAAGGGGTCAACGAGGCAGCAGCCGCACTGCTGCCTGAAGAGCTTCGCAAGGATCCAAAGGCTTTTCGTCAGGCCAAAGCCGCCTTCGTCAAAGAAAACAAAAAGAAATTCCGTACCCGGCTGACCCGCCCTGAGGCTATGGAGCTAGGCCATTGCCTGAACTTCTCTCTGAAGGAAATGGAATGGTATCTGCTTCGGGTCTTCGACTGCGGTGAAGCCTTTCGTTATAATGAATCCGCCGATCTCATCGATGCCTATGGCTTTCTGGTCGGTGCAGGAATCAACCGGGTCGCACGTCTGCGAAGCCGCTATTTGCAGGCGGCGGCTGCCCAGCCCCGAACAGCAGATGGGGTTATCGGCAGCGGTTTTACCCAGTCTCTGGCAGATACTTTGTCCGGACTTGTCTGCCAATGGCGGCATCAGCCGGAAAAGATGGACGAGCTTTTCCTCGGCTGGATTCTCAGCCAATCCTTCCGGCTGGATCACCCCTCCCAAACCGCCCTGCGGATCTACAGGAACCTGGCAGTCTTCGCCGACGATCTTCTCACCGGCGAGGAGTTGATCCCGGATGAGACAGAACTGGAGGACTGTATCCAGGACGTCTACCGTGAACCGACAGAAAGCGGTGCCGTGCGCAGACTTCTGTATAATGGTGGCGCTATCTCTCCTGCCGGATGCCGGGAGCTCGCCGCCCGGCTGCTTCTGGAAAACAAAATACAGTCCGCTTCCGCAGAGGCAGACAACGCAGGCGCCTGGCACATTCTGACCACCCGAGCTGACGGAAAGCTCACTGCCGCCGGTGGACTAAACGCCAGCCGCACTCGGGTAGCGGATATTCTGCTGGGTCGGGTGCAGCCGGAAAAGGGAGATCTGCTGTACCTTCTGTGGTTCATAGAAAATCTTGTCTGGCAGAATGCCGACCCGGCGGACAGAACCGGCATCCGGGAACGGATCGGCGGCTTCATCCAGACTGCGGACTATCTGCTGGAGGCTGCGCTGCTGCCCCACTTCTATACGCCCCATCTGATGGAGCAGGCCATGCTCCTGTCTATCGTCCAGGGCAGCAAGATGGGAGAGGATTCCGCCGTGGTTTACGAATATGCACTGAACGCCTTCAAAGAGCGGCGGGAACGCGCATCCGGCTCGGTACGCCATGACCCGGAAAGCAAGATGCGCATTGTAACGGACTACATTCAGTCTCCGGACATGACCTTGGAGCAGTGCGCAGCCAAATACTGCATTTCCCCCAAGACCCTTTCTGCCTGGCAGAAAGCCCTGCTGGAAAAAGGGCTGATATCTGCCCCGAGCCCCGACAGATGATTCTCTGCTTATAAGCAAAGCCCCTTCCTGGGGGATAAACCCAGGAAGGGGCTTGCTATCGTTTCCGGTATGTCGGCGTTACACAGCTTCGCAAGTGCCATAGTAGGCGTTCAGGTACATCTGCTTGATTTCGCTCATCAGCGGGTACCGGGGGTTGGCGCCGGTGCACTGGTCGTCGAAGGCCTGCTCCACCATGGCATCCAGCCGGTTCAGGAAGTCCTGCTCATCGATGCCGTAATCCCGGATGGTCTTCTTGATACCTACCCGCTCCTTGAGCGCGTCAATGGCGGCGATCAGGTTTTCCAGCTTCTCTTCGTCCGTGGTACCGCCCAGCTTCAGATAGTCCGCCACCTCGGCGTATCTTGCCAGGGTGTGAGGATGGTCGTACTGGGGGAAGGTACCCATCTTCATGGGAACCTCGGCGGCGTTGAAGCGCAGCACCTCATCGATCATCAGGGCATTTGCCACGCCGTGAGGCAGATGGTGGAACGCGCCCAGCTTGTGCGCCATGGAGTGGCACACCCCCAGGAAGGCGTTGGCGAAGGCCATGCCCGCCATGCAGGCGGCGTGGGCCATGTTCTCTCTGGCTCTGGGTTCCTTGGAACCGTTGTCATAGGCTTTGGGCAGGTTCTCGAAGATCAGCTTCAGACTCCGCAGAGCCAGGCCGTCGGTGTAATCCGTGGCCATGACGGAGGCGTAGGCCTCCAGCGCGTGGGTCACAGCGTCAATGCCGGAGGCGGCGGTGAGACCCTTGGGAGCGTTCATCATCATGTCCGCGTCCACGATGGACATTTTGGGCAGCAGCTCGTAGTCCGCCAGCGGGTACTTGACCCCGGTCTGCTCGTCGGTGATGACGGCGAAGGGGGTCACCTCGGAGCCGGTACCGGCGGAGGTGGGGATGGCCACGAAGTAGGCCTTTTCGCCCATCTTGGGGAAGGTGTACACCCGCTTGCGGATGTCGCAGAACCGCATGGCCATATCCTGGAAGTCCGCCTCGGGATGCTCGTAAAGCACCCACATGATCTTGCCCGCGTCCATGGCGGAGCCGCCGCCGACGGCAAGGATCAGGTCGGGCTGGAAGGCCGCCATCTGAGCCGCGCCCTCTCTGGCGCAGGCCAGGGTGGGATCGGGAGCTACATTGTAGAAGGTGGTGTGGATGATGCCCATTTCGTCCAGCTTCTGCTCGATGGGTTTGGTATAGCCGTTATTGTACAGGAAGGAATCGGTGACAATAAAGGCCTTCTTGTGCTCTTTCAGTTCGGCCAGGGCTACGGGCAGACAGCCCTTCTTGAAATAAACCTTCTCAGGCGCGCGGAACCACAGCATATTCTCCCTCCGGATGGCCACAGTTTTGATATTCAGCAGGTGCTTGATGCCCACGTTCTCGGACACGGAGTTACCGCCCCAGCTGCCGCAGCCCAGGGTCAGGGAGGGAGCCAGCTTGAAGTTGTACAGATCGCCGATGCCGCCCTGGGAGGAGGGGGTGTTGACCAGAATCCGGCAGGCCTTCATGGTGTGGGCGAAGGCCTCCAGCTTGTCGGGGCAGTTGACCTCGTCCAGATAAATGGAGGCGGTGTGGCCGAAGCCGCCGTCCCGCACCAGGGTGTCGGCCTTTTGCAGGGCGTCGGTGAAATCCGCCGCCCGGTACATGGCCAGCACAGGGGACAGCTTTTCGTGGGCGAAGGCCTCGCTCAGGTCGGTGGACTCCACCTCGCCGATGAGAATCTTGGTCTTCTCCGGCACCTGGATGCCGGCCAGAGCGGCAATCCTGGCGGCAGGCTGACCTACGATCCTGGCGTTCAGAGCACCGTTAATCATGATGGTGTTCCGGATTTTATCCGCTTCCTCGGCGTTCAGGATATAGCAGCCCCGGCGGACGAATTCCGCCTTCACGGCTTCGTAAACTCCGTCCAGCACCACCACGCTCTGTTCGGAGGCGCAGATCATGCCGTTGTCGAAGGTCTTGGAGTGGATGACGGAGGAAACCGCCAGCAGAATATCCGCGGTGTCATCGATGACAGCGGGGGTGTTGCCGGGGCCCACGCCCAGGGCGGGCTTGCCGGAGGAATAGGCGGCCTTCACCATGCCCGGGCCGCCGGTGGCGAGAATCAGGTCAGCCTCCCCCATCAGCTGATTGGTCAGCTCCAGGCTGGGCTGGTCGATCCAGCCGATGATGTCCTCCGGCGCGCCCGCCGCCACGGCGGCCTCCAGAACCACCTTCGCGGCGGCGATGGTGCAGCCCTTGGCTCTGGGGTGGGGGCTGATGATCATGCCGTTGCGGGTTTTCAGGCAGATCAGAGCCTTGAAGATAGCGGTGGAGGTGGGATTGGTGGTGGGGATCACCGCCGCGACGACGCCGATGGGTTCGGCGATGCGCTGGATGCCGTAGGCGGTGTCCTCTTCGAGGATGCCGCAGGTCTTGGCATCCCGATAGGCGTTGTAAATGTATTCGGAGGCAAAGTGATTCTTGATGACCTTGTCCTCTACTACGCCCATGCCGGTCTCCTCCACGGCAAGCTTTGCCAGGGGGATGCGCATCTGGTTGGCGGCGGTGGCAGCGGCCAGGAAGATTCTGTCCACCTGCTCCTGGGTGTACTCGGCGTACCTTTTCTGGGCATCACGGCACCGGGAAAGGGCATCGGCCAATTCCTGGGCGGTGGCAACGGGCATGTACTGTTTTTCCATAGTGAACCATCCTTTTCCGTTTTAATCAGTAATCGTATACCGATATCTGTTTATCGATACTATACATCATGAATACGCGCTTGTCAAGAGGGAATCCAGCTCTGCAAAAAATAGGACACAGCCCCTTTCTATGGGCTGTGTCCGTTTTTTGCAGAGTTACCTTCCCAGCAGCTTCTCACCCCAGGAAACCAGCTCCTCCACACTCAGGCAGTTCAGCTGGCCGATCCCGTCATCGTTATCCAAGGTCAGGTATCGGTTCCCATAGGGGTCATAGGCGATGCAGGAGGGGATCACCGCCGCCACCTGCGCCGTCCCATCGGAAACGTCCAGCAGGAAGGTCTCTTCATCGGCGTAGGCAAGCAGCCGCCCCTCCTTTGTCCATTCCCATTTGGAAATTTCCGGCGTGCTTAGGCTCTGACAGCTGGGCAGCAGATCCAGCGTCCCGATTGGCTCCCCGTCGGTCGTCCGATAAAAGCCGATCGTTCCCTGGCTGAAAGACACCGCCAGCCTGCTCCCATCCGGGAGGAAACAGGCACCCTTCACCTGGGCGTTGCCGTCGGCTCCGGAAACCGTAAACAGCAGCTTTCCCGCCTGATCTGTCGCATAGAAGTGATCCTGAAGGGCGATCCCCAGGATTTCGCCGGTTTCGTCCGGATAAAACGCCACCTGATAGGCCCAGTCCCCCATTTCCTGAATTTCCGGCAGCAGCCAGCTGATATCCCGATCCTTCGTTTCCTCCGTTTCCAGGTTCAGCTCTATCAGACCCAGGTGCTTCTCCTCCGGAAGGTAATAGGGGATCCACACCCACCCCTGGACATCCATTTTCACATTCCAGCACAAGTCCTGCAATGCCTGAGGAATCTTGGACAAATCTCTCCTGGATGCCGCCGGAGACTGGGCAAGCCCCACCGGCTCTGACTGCCATGGATCCCAGAGATACACCGCCGCCGTATCCTCGGAAGAATCCGAAACGATGAACACCAGCCGGTCTTTCCAGATGCCGAGCGGCTGGGCATATTCCACCGGGTATTCCGCCTGCCGGGTCTTTCCGGTGGTCATATCCAGTTCCACCAGCACTTCCCTGACATTCTCCGTCCCCTTATCCACTCTGGCATGAAAATACACCCGTTTTCCGTCCTCTGAGGCACCCAGCGGCTCCCCTCCGTCGTATCTGTCCGGAAGCGTTATCTGCCGATTGGTGCCTGTGCTTTCCTCCCAGTACCAGCCTTCTCGATACTGTCCCAGAGTAAGGGAAGCTCCATCGGGGGATATCCCAAGAGATTGGACATCCTCCGGCTTCCAGCGTTCTTCTGTTCCCTGCGCAAGCACCTGATAATTCTCCGGCGGCGCACTCATCCGGTATTTCCGGATCAGCCCGCTCTCTTCCTCTTCCTGTTCACCGTCCGCGATATAATAGGTGTTGTCCTTGCGACAGACCCGGGAGACCGGGCCTTGAAACTGCCGCCAGCTGTACAGATAATTCCGGTCAAAGAACGCGTTGGTGAGGCTTCCGTCATAATTGACGGTGCGAAATCCGTCTTCTCTGACCTCCACGTCCACAGCGGGGCTTTCCAGCGTCCAGCTGTCCAGAACCGCCCCGTTCTTCAGGGCAACGCGCTGACAAAGCCGGTCGCTCACCGCCAGTACACATTCCTCCTGCCCATCCTTTTGGGGAACCTCCAGCAGCCATTCTCCGCCGCCTGCACTGTAATGGGTCTGCTCCGTGCGCCAGACCCGTCTGCCCGTCGCCGGGTCGTACCGTTCGACTGCGGAAGCTCCTCCCTGAGATACCCGATCCCAATGATATCCGTCGCCAAACTGCGCCAGCGCGCTGTTATCTCTGAGCAAAAGCAGCTGATTGCCGGCAAAGCACAGCCTTTGTCTTTCCTCCATGGCAAATTCATTCGCTGGCAGCGGCTCCAGCTCGACCTGACGGAGTGTTCCCCGGGTCAGATCCATGAGCAGCAATTTCTGAGGTCTTTCGTCACTGAGGCGTTCAAAATAGACCCCCGCGCCCCATTTTCCGTCCCGCGACACCGTTAGCTCCTGGATATCGTAGGAATAGAAGGAAAAGCCCAGCGGGAAGGAACTCCGGCTCAGCTCCCGGCCGGTTTCCGGCGACAGCCGTACCAGGTCGATGCCGGTGCAATCCATCAGTCCGCCCTCCGTTCCCTGCCATACCAGCACCGTCCCGGAATCCGCCGTCAGCTGAAAGCCGATCAGATGCTCCACTGCCACTTCCCACTGGATTGCTCCGGTTTCCATATCCAGGCAGGATAATTTGCTACCGATTTCGGCCAATACCTGATCCGTACCCGGAAGAAAAACCACCCGTGAGGTGTTATAAACGCTCTCCAGGCGCAGATTCCAGCATTTCGTCATCGTCTGGGTGTCCCAGCACTGAATGGTCTTGTCGCTCACAACCAGCAGCCGACTCCCGTCCTCATTCAGGTACATACTGTAGTAGTTCACCAGGTCGGGATCGATCAGCCCCACATTTTCGGCGTAATTGCCGATGGTTTTCGGTGTCCGGTACGCTCCCAGAGCCCGACTGAGAACGTACTGCGCCTGAGGAAGCACCGGTCTGTCCCGATCCTCCGAGGGCAAGGCCTGAAGTGCCAGCTCCACCGCTCCCAGCGTGTCGTTTTCCTCCAGCCGCTTTTGCGCCTGCTCCGCCAGGAACCGGGATTCGTTGATCAGAGAAGCGGTGTATTCCTCCTGGATGCGCTCCGCCTGCCGGTTGATTTCCGCCGCCTGCCCGGAAATCACCTTTGCCCGGTTCCCGGCAAAGGCCGCAAAGCCCGCGGTAACGGCAAAGGCCAGCCCCGCTGCCGCCGCGATGCGCCGGGTTCGGTAAATCCGCTGCCGCTGCTTCAGACCGTCAAAGGTGGTTCCCAGCATGGGAGCCGCCACCTTCAGCAGCGCGTCCCGGCGCAGAAGCCGCCGAACCTCCGCCTCCGTCGCCCCTCTGGCATCGGCGGCCAGAACCTGGCCGGTCTGACCGCCGCCCATGAGCTGGGGCGGATAGCTCTCCTCCGGCTCTCCGGCGGTGAGCACCGCCAGGATCCGGGAGCGGTCGTGATATTCCAGGAACGTGTCGATTTCCAGCTTTACCCAGGGAGATGTAGGGGTCTGGGGAGAGCAGATCACAATGAGCCATCCGGAATTTTTCAAGGCCTGCCGGATCTGGCAGCCAAAATCCGCGCAGCTGGAAAGCTCCCCCTCATCCACGAATACCCGCCGGAAGGGCTTTCTCCCCTTTCCCATATCCCGGGGTGCCCGATAGCTTTCCAACGCCCGTTGGAGAGCCACCGCCGCAGCACTGTCGATGACCCCGTGCTTGTAGCACACGAAAGCGTCATATTTCACCGCCTCCAGCTCCGTCCGGTGGGGCTGCAAGGCCTGTAGAATCTCCCCGGTGTCCGCCAGCATTTCCTGGGCGGTGTGATATCTGTCCTCAGGCGAAGGAGCCAGTGCCCTGGCAAGATACTGCTGCAGCGCGCCCTCCAGATGCCGGGGAATCCCGGCGCGGCTCAGCTGCCGCTGGGTCAGGAAGCTTCCGGTGCTTCCCATGAGCAGGGTTCTGCCGTTGGGCTTATGACCGGTGAGCAGATACACAGCCATGCAGCCCACGCTGTACAGATCCGCCTCCGGCCCCAGCCGAAGGGTTCCGTCGTTGCCATGGAGAATTTCCGGAGCCGTGAAGCCGGGGCTGGCAAAAATGACCCGGTCAGCGATTGGCTCCGTCTTTCCCTCCCGGAAGGGTCTGGCCGCGCCGAAGTCGATCAGGGTCAGAATCTCGCTTTTCTCCCGGAGCGTTCCCCGGAGAAATACGTTTCCGTCCTGAATATCCAAATGCAGATAGCCAGCCCGGTGTACCTCCGCCAGAGCAAACAATAGCTGCTGCAGAATCCGGAAGGTCTCCACCCCGGAAAACCGCCGTTTTTCCTCCAGGATCGCCCCGATGGAACGACCCTTGTTGGAAATGGACTCCATGACGGTGACGGTGTTCTCCACCGTCGCCGACGGCTGCCCCGGCAGGGAATATACCGCCCGGCGGGCGGTTTCCCGGACAGGCACCATCCGGGAGGCGGTGTGGTAAATCTCCCGGCTGATGGTGCCCTCCCGGAGCTGCAATTCCTGCACCCGGGCGAGATAAGCCTGCGCCGCTCCGTCGGTCTGCCGGGGTACTACGGTACCCTCCGGATCGCGTATGTAAGCGTATTCCGGGCAAACGGGATAGCACTCCTTCAAGGCATAGGAAAAGCCGTCCGGCTGGAGCTGGCCATCCTGCCGCGTCAGCTTCTGAGCCGGGTATACAATACTGCCGCCGCCAAAGCCGATGGCATTCCCGCTGATCCGGTAAACGCTTCCGCTTTCCAGCTGAATTTCCGTGCCAACGGGCAGCTGCTGTCTTCCGTCAAACATAATTCCACTCCCTTAAAACGCTGTGCCGCTTTGTGTTGTATAAGTAGAGCCGAAGGAGGCTTTGCCTATGGACATTCTTCTGTGCCTGTACTCGGACACGGGGTACTTTCTGGCACCCCCGGCCGAAGAGGGGCTTACCGGCCGGTTCGCGCGCCACGCCGGCAGGCTGTATTTCCGGGTAGAGGCTCCCGCCGCCCTGGCCGGTCAGCTGCTTTGCTGCCATGCCCGCGGCAGTAAGCAGTTCCGGTTTCTGGCTCAGATAACCCGTCACCGTGCCCGACTCCGGATTCTGGGCTTTTCCCTGGGTCGCTGCTTCTACGTTACCGGCGCAAGCCGCATGAGAAGCCGCAGCCGTTCGCTCTGAAACCAGTATAATAAATGTCAGGAGGATTTGCAACGGTTGATTTTGCTGCTTTTCCGTTCGCACAGGCTGGTTGTAAAATCACTTGTGCCGGTTTTCAGACAAACCCTGATAAAGTACAATTTTCACGCAGGCAAATGGAAAGGGCAAGGGGCTTTCCGTCCCAGAGCCTGTTTCCCGTTTCCTGCGTGCTTTCGGCACAGGGAAAAATTTTGCTGTACATTCCAGGGTTTTATGGTATAATGAAGAGGTTTGTGGCAGCTATTTTTTCGT
>ERZ808262.714-NODE-714-length-12879-cov-2.589286_pt1 | contig 12879 bp, 11 predicted proteins | sample MGYA00520895_ERZ808262 | MGnify/ENA primary metagenome ERZ808262 (study PRJEB31516, sample SAMN03275588) | gut metagenome | biome: mammalia-associated habitat; material: feces | host: Papio cynocephalus | place: Kenya | collected 2012-08-02 ... | reverse complement strand
AACTTTCGGGATTGCCCTCTGCAATAGTTGGTATTTTAAGTATACAATAAACATCCCATACCGTTGTCACAATCGTCTTAATGAGGTTAAAAACGGTCTCAATGATTGTCTTATAAAGATTGAAATAAGTTGTAACCAGGGTTTTGATAATGCCAAATACCGTCGTAAAAATGGTCTTAATGGCATCCCATCCCATCTTCTTTGCCAGCTCATTCAACGTATCCATTGTATTTACTGACTGTCCATCAACCGTAGACATGGAATCTTTCGTAATTCCCATTGTCGCCTGCACCTGTGACATTGCCGACTCAAAGTTTGCTGCTGTAGAAACTGCTGCTGTTCCAAGTCCTGTAACGCCTGCTGTAACAGGAAGTAATTTCTGACCTGCAGAGGAAATATTATCTCCTACAGTCTTTAACTTTTCTCCTGATGCAGCTATCTTTTGAACTGCCGTAGCAGACTGGTTCGCTTGTGTCTCTAATTTCTTTAAATCCTGTTCTGTCTCAATAATCTCTCTTTGCAGAGCATCATATTGCTCCTGGGAAATCTCCCCATTTGCAAGAGCTGTGTTTGTCTGAGCCGCTGCCTGTTTTAAGGTTGCGAGCTTATTCTTTGTTTCTTCAACAGCCTCTCCTAAGAGCTTATGCTTTTGAGCAAGCAGCTCTGTATTTCCCGGATCCAACTTTAGGAGTTTATTGACATCCTTAAGCTGCGCCTGTGTATTTTTAATTTCTCCGTTGACACCTTTTAGCGCGGTTTGCAACTTGGTAGTATCGCCACCAATCTCTACTGTAATTCCTTGAATACGACTTGCCACGCTTCTCACCTCCTAAAAAATGGCAACAAAAAAGGAGCATCTCTGCTCCTAAGAAAAAGCACCAGCCGCTAAGCTGATGCCATTCATTAATCTTGTAAGATTACTATATTTTCACACCCTTGCTCTTTCGCTTGAGCCTTACATTCTTCTTCAGTTGCTGCGATGCCCCTGATCACATCATTTTGATCTGTCCAGTAAAATGAAAAATCCCCTTCACCAAACATTTCCTTTTTTACTTCCTCCAATATTTGCATTTCAACAACATCTATTCTTGCCTGGAATTGCTCAGCTTTATTAACTGCTGTACCTTCTTCATGATGCATATACATATCAATTACATCATAGAGATCACTCTTAAATTTTACTGCAGCAACATCCGTATCAAAATAAACCCCGAATCCATTTCCATAAACTGTTGTTATTTTGTAACCCTGTTCTTTCAAGGCTAATGCAATAGCCATAATTCGTGAAAAAGGGATGTCAATGATCGGAAAGAAATTCTGCAAATCCTGATCAATAATATCATAAAAGCCTTTTTTCTTGATGTTTCTTATGTATTCTGCCTCTTCCTGATCCAACTGTTCTAAATAACTCAAAATACGTTCTTCCTCCTCTGTTATTTCCATTTGTCCAAATAATAAGTAGTCTGTTGTAACACCAAATATAGCTGAAAGATCTGCCAACATATAGATATCAGGCTTGCCGATTCCTTCTTGCCATGCAGATATAGTTTGTCTTGCCACATGCACTTTATCAGCTAGGTCCTGTTGTGTCATTTTATTTCTACTTCGAAGGATTTTAATGTTATCTCCGAATCGTACTCTTCTACTCATATGATACCTCCTGGTATTTGATATAAGAATTGTACCATCTATACACAAAAGAACCTAGCAAATCATTTTAACATCCTCCTAGAACTTATCGAAATCCTCCTGAGTTGCAAGAGCCGCATACTTGCATTCATCGTTCCTGCTCTCTACGAACATATCATTTACCATTCCAATGGATAAAAGATCCAGGTCTCTAATACTGATACCTAGTTGCACGCATCGAAGCAGGAATAGGATTAAGTATTTCAATACTCTCCGATGGCAATTCAAACTTTTGTCTGACATTTTTAATATATTTAGGATATTCATAATGATTGCTCTGATATGTAATCTGTGTCACCTTTTGTTGAACGATACACCATTTTTGGCATATCGTTCAACATAGCATTGCACTAAAAGATAACAAATTACATTTATTCCTCACATGGCTCATTTGCCCAGAAATCTTTAACAGCAACCTGAACACATGTAATAAATATTTGCTCGTCATCATCATAATCAAAGTTAAGTCCAAATCCTAATTCATTACTGATGAAACCCTCTTCATCCTCTTCAATACTAGGATCCTGAGCCTTAATCATTTCCAATATATCCTCGTAGAACAGTTCTGAATTAAGACATTTACCTAGCAAAGTCAACAGTTCAGGTGATGTACACAAAATAAAGGATACTCTTAAATCATCATCATACATAATCTGAAAATCATCATTACAATCATAAATAACTTCTTTTTTATATCCATACGGAGTATCTTTCCATTCTTCAAGCTCTGTTATAAGCTCATTTACCTTGTTCCTGTCCATTCCTAATTGAATTTGTCCGATAGATAAGCCAGGTTTTATCTCGTAACTCATATTCACCATATTCACCTCCAACAGCATAAGAATTCAATTGTTTATTTCATTTAATTAGATTTTATCTCTATTTAGGGGTGCAACTATTCGCGGACAACCATTTTTTGCCGATACAATCCCGGCGCACGTCAAAAGTCTCAGCAAATTTTTGCCCCCCTCTATAAAAATCAATATCAATTACACATTTTAACCAAGTTAAAACACAGTCACATCTATGCAGAAATTGCCCTGCAAACCGATTAGTTAGCGGCTTTTCGGCTTAGCAAGCAAACAGTCTCAACATGCCCCGTCCAGGGGAACATGTCCACCGCAACGCCCTTCTTCATGCCATAACCATGTTTCTTTAAGTATTCCAGGTCCCTTGCCAGCGTTTCCGGGTTGCAGGAAACATAAACCACCCGCTTCGGTGCAAGCTTCACCAAGGAGCTTAAAAATGCTTCATCACTGCCGCTCCGCGGCGGGTCCATGAAGACCACATCCACCGTTGTCCGTTCCTCTGCCATCTGCACCATAAACTGCCCGGCATCCTTTTCATAGAATGTGATGTTCTTCACGGCATTTCTCTTCGCATTCAGTCTGGCATCCGCCACTGCCGCCTTGTTTACCTCTACTCCGATGACTTGCTTGGCATGTTCCGATGCAATCAGTCCGATGGTGCCGGTTCCGCAGTACGCATCAAAAACCACTTCTTTTCCGGTAAGTCCCGCATATTCCATAGCTTTGTTGTAAAGCACCTCTGTCTGCTCCGGATTCACCTGATAAAAGGATTGCGGTGAAATGCGGAATGTTTTGCCGCAAAGCGTATCTTCAATGTAGCCTTTTCCGTAAATCACATAGTCCTTTTCACCCAATACCATGCTGGTGCCCCTGTTATTTACATTCAGGACAACCGTTGTAATCTCCGGGTGCTCCTTTAAAAGTGCCTTTACAAAGTTGTTTTTGGAAGGCAGGATGGGGGATGCCAATACCAGAATAACCAGAATTTCTCCCGTATTTCTGCCGCATCGGATAAGTACATGCCGGAATAATCCAAACCCGGTGTCCTCATTATAAGGCTTTATCTTAAATGACTTCAAAAGCTTGCGGATTGTTAAAATAATTCTGTCAGCTTCCTGATTTTCCAGGAGGCAGTTGTCCACCTGCACAATTTTATGTGTTTTCTCTTCATAGGTGCCGGAAATAATATTGTGGCGTCTGTCCTCGCCAAATACCGCATGCACTTTATGGCGGTAATGGGAGGTATTACTCATACCGATAATGGGTTCAAAGCTACCGAACTTTCCGCAAAGCTCCTTTACCTGCTTTTCCTTGTGCTTCAGATGTTCCTCATAGGAAACATCCAGGAAACGGCATCCGCCGCACTTTTTGTATACCTTGCAGGGCACCGCCGATTTCTCTTCCTGCTGTCTCCTGCTCTCCGGTTGTTCTTTATTTACGCGCTGCTTGCTGGTCTTCGATTGTTCCTTCGTTTCCTGTTGGTTCCTGTTCACTGGTTGTTCCTGATTTACATGGTCTTTCCTGATTTCCTTCTGTTCCTTATTCTCATGCTGTTTGTCTATTTTCTGTCGCTTCCCATTCTCCGTTTTTTTCCTGTTTTCCTGTAGCTTCCTGCTCTCCGGTTGTTCTTTATTTATACGCTGCTTCCTATTCCCCGATTGTTCCTTATTTACAAACTGCTTGCCACTCTCCAACCGTTTCCCATATTCCATCTTACCACTGTTCTCCGCCTGTCTCTTATTCTGCGGCTTCTTCTCCTGCCACTTTTTATTTCCCTGCTGCTTCTTGTTTTCTTCTCTCATTGTTCTTCTCCCTCTGCACGACCGCAGCCGAACTGCCGGACCTGCTCCACCATATGACCGATGTTGCCCTCCCCGGCAAATTTCTCCTGGTCAAAAAAGTCTTCTTCCGCCAAAGTTAAAAATCCCAAAGGATGCTTTTCTTCCCGTAAGTTCACATCTCTCTGCAGGGTTCCCACATACACTTCTACAAAGCAGTCCTGGTTATAATAGGTAAAATCCATCATGTGCGTCAATGTAAGATCTGCGCGTCCTATGCCGGTTTCCTCCTGCAATTCCCGGTATGCCGCATGAAAATGGTTTTCTCCCGGTTCGATTTTTCCGCCCACCAGATTATACTTTCCCAGATAAGGGTCCTTGGTTCTCTTGCAGAAAAGGAGCTTATCTCCTTCTTTATTAAAAACCATAATGCAATTATATCCTTGCATGGTATATCTCCTTTGATTTAAAGCATTTTTACAATTCATATCTTTTTGCTTCTCAGATTTTTTCTCTCTTTAAAGCATTTTTGTGGTTATGAGCTTTTTGCTTCTTGCTCTTTTGCACTCTTTAAAGCATCTTTGCAAATATCCTCATTTTGCTTATCTTTCTTTCCAAACATCTTAAAGCATTTTTATACTTTTTACAAAAATGCTTCCTTTTTCTCTTCTTTTTCTAAAGCATTTTTATCATTCAAAGCTTTTTGCTTCCTTTTCCTCTTCTTCCTTTAAAGCATTTTTACAATTCATGTCTTTTTGCTTCATCCCTACAGCTTTTTCATAAAGCATTTTCCCCAAATTCTGCTTTTTGCTTCTTTTTCATTATTTCATTATGTCACATCCAAAATCCTGCCACAAGAAAAGCATGCGCATAAGACGCCTGCGGCGGGTCGCTTCAGCGACATAATTCCACTCCGCCGCAGTGCGCTCCTGTCCGGAGGGCTTTATCGGAAAATTCAACGAAATTTCCGATAAAGCAGCGAAAAACCGCACCTTCAAGGTATTGCCCTTGAAAATGCGGTTTTCCTGCTTCTTTTAAGTAGTCGGAGTGACGTGATTCGAACACGCGACCTCTGCCTCCCTAAGACAGCGCTCTAGCCAAACTGAGCCACACCCCGAAGCACAAGATGTATTATATCCTGTTTTTTGGGAAAAAGCAAGTGCTTTTTTTAATTTTTTCAATTTTTTATGTTTTTTGTATTTTTGGTACTTTTTTGCATATTTTTACGTTGCCGGTTCCGTTCGTTTACCCTGTCTCGGAAAAGCATGTATATTGTGGCTGTCAGGGGAATAAAGAAAAGCATTCCCGGCACACCGAACAGACTACCTCCCACTGTCACCGCCACTAAAACCCAGATGGACGGAAGCCCAACGGAATTTCCCACCACATGCGGATAAATCAGATTGCCTTCTACCTGCTGCAGCACTAAAAATAATACAACAAACCACAACGCCTGTACGGGATTAGTCATCAGTATAAGAAGTGCTCCCACGGCACAGCCAATAAACGCACCGACTATGGGAATTAAGGCGGTCAGGGCAATCAGCACACTGATTACCAACGCATAGGGAAATCGGAAAACAGTCATGGATACCAGAAACAGACAGCCCAAAATCAGGGCTTCGGTACACTGTCCGACGATAAAATGACTGAAATTGGAAGCCAGAAGCCGCAGAACATACTGCACCTTATCACAGGCATAGGGCGAAAGATAGGCTTTCAGTATTCTTCTCCCCTGGTCAGCCAGCTTTTCCTTCTGCGCTACGATATAAACGGCAAAGATAACCGCAACAAAGCTGTCTACCACACCGCCGATGATATTACTTGCCATTGTATAGGCAGAGGAAAGTACACTACCCATGCCGCTTGTCAGAAATTGGCTTATATGTTTTCCAATTTCCACCCAGTCCGTTTCTTTAGTCTGCCATTTTTCTATCTGGGACAGAATTTCCGGATTATTGGCAAAAAGCTCCTCCAGATCCCTTAAAACTCTTGCCGTAAATGCCGGTATCTGAGTGCCAATCAGTAAAAAACTTTCCTGCAGCCTCGGAACTACCGTTACTATGACAACAACCAAAACGGTAACAATAAAAAGAAATGCCAATAACAGGCTGATGCCTCTTTTAAGCATTCTGCCGCTTTTCCCCCGCCATCTGCCGGGAAGGTTTTTCTCGATTGCCCGCATAGGCAGGTTCAGTACAAAGGCAATACATCCCCCTGCCGCAAAGGGCGCCAGAATAGAAAGGCACATTCCTATGCCTTTTACTACACTGCCACTGTATATAATGAGCAGTATCAGTCCCGCTGCAAACAGAAGCTGTTTTATCTTTTCCTTATCAAATCCCATATAAATTCCAATCCTCTTTCACAATGTGCAGGCTTATGCATTCCCGCATATGAGCCTATCCCCTATCAATCCTTCGTTTCCAGCACCTTAAGCAGGAATTTCCAGACACGTTCTACGGAAGAGATGCTTAACTTTTCTTCCGTGGTGTGGATGCCCTGCATGTCGGGGCCTAAGGAAATGCAGTCCAAATCATCGATTTTGGAAGCCAGGATGCCGCATTCCAATCCGGCATGAATGGCCTGAAGCTGCGGCTTTTTGCCGTACATCTCTTCGTAAACCTTAACGCATTTCTCCCGAAGCGGGGACTCCACACGGTATGCCCAGCCGGGGTATTCGCCGGTAATGGTGGAAATACCGCCGCAAAGACGGGTAATGGTCTCCACCTTGGAAAGCAGCGCATACTTGGCGCTCTCTAAGCAGCTTCTGACGGAGAAGGAAGCTACAGCTTCCTTTCTATCGGTATTCAGCTCTAAAATACCCAGGTTCAGGGAAGTTTCCACCAGCCCCTCTACCTCGCCGCTCATGGCCTGCACACCGTTCGGGAATGCCAGCAGGGCAGATGCCAGACGCATGCTGCTTTCTTCATCGGCTGCCTCTTTTACCACTTCTCCCATATGCACGGTGGTAAGCTGGAAATCCGGGTCCTTGGTACAGAGCTCCGTGTGAATGTCCTTCTCTGCCTTTAACAGAATATTCTCCAGCAGTCTGCTGTGTTCTTCCGCAACAATAACCTCTGCCACCGTATGTCTCGGAATGGCATTGTCCGCAAGTCCGCCCTCCAAGGATACGATATGCACGGGAAATTCTTCTGCCATAAGATAAAGCAGTCTGCCCATAATCACATTGGAGTTGCCTCTTCCCTTGTCAATCATTTCGCCGGAATGGCCGCCGAGCAGTCCTTCCACGCTGATACGGTACAGTTCACCCGCTTTTTCTTCCATGGTGAGAGGGAAAAAGCAGTTAATTCTGGCACCGCCTGCACAGCTTGTTAGGAAAATGCCTTCTTCTTCGGAGTCGAGGTTCAGCATTCTTTTGGCTTTCAGACCGGACAAATCAATCTCCCTTGCACCGTCCATGCCCACTTCTTCATCCACGGTAATGATGACTTCCAGCGCCGGATGGGGAATATCGTCGGAAGAAAGTAACGCCAGTGCATAGGCAACGGCAATACCGTCATCCCCGCCCAGGCTGGTGTCCTTCGCATACAGAAAATCGCCTTCCACACCCAGTGTCAGACCTTCTTTTTCCATATCAATAGAAGCTCCCGGCTTCTTAACGGCTACCATGTCCATATGTCCCTGTAAAATAACTGCGGGCTCCTGTTCATAGCCCTTGCTTGCCGGCTTCTTTATGATAATATTCTTCATTTCGTCCTGTATGCAGGAAAGATTATGTTCTTTGGCAAAAGAAACCAGATAGTTGCTGATGCCTTCCACATTTCCCGAACCGTGGGGAATTTTACAGATTTCTTCAAAATAATGCCACACTTTCTGCGGCTCTTTGCCTTCTAATACGCTCATAGTATTTTCTCCTTTCGCAGCCTGTTCTCTCGGATGCATCCGAACACATAGAAAGAAAAACACTTCCCTTTGCAACGCTCATCACAAGTCTTTGCTTTCGGGAAGTGACTTAAAATCTTTGGGTTAATTATTTCGCATTTTCAACTAAGAAGTCAACTGCTTTTCTGATGGCAAGGTCTTCTTCTACCTGCTTCTTGCCCTTTTCTCCAAGCATTTCTTTAATCTTGTCTTCTTCCATCTGATACTTCTCAGACATATCCTTGATTTCTGCTGCATAATCTTCTTCGCTTGCTTTCAGGTTCTCAGCCTTAGCGACTGCTTCGAGTACCAGTCTGGACTGGATTCTCTTTAATGCCTGAGGCTTGGTCTGCTCCATAAGAGCCTGCGGTGTCATGCCGGTGAACTGCATATACTGTTCCATGGTAAGACCCTGCATTCTCATTCTCTGGGAGAACTCTTCGATAATCCGTCTCTGCTCGGTTTCTACCATTGCATCGGGAATATCCATCTTTGCGTCTTCGATAACGGCATCGATAACAGCTTCTTCCTTTGCAATCTTGGCAGCGTCTGCTTTCTTCATCTCTAAGGATTTCTTAACGTCTTCCTTGTATTCTGCCATGGTATCGAATGCGGAAACTTCGCTTGCGAATTCATCGTCTAACTCGGGAAGCTCTTTTTCCTTGATATCCTTAATCTTGCACTTGAAGGTTGCAGGCTTTCCTGCTAAATCCTTTGCATGATAATCTTCGGGGAAAGTAACGTTTACTTCTACTTCCTTGTTTAATTCTGCGCCGATTAACTGCTCTTCAAAGCCGGGAATGAAAGAACCGGAACCGATGGTTAAAGGATAGTCGGTGCCCTTGCCGCCTTCAAAAGCCACGCCGTCTACAAAGCCTTCAAAATCCAGAGTGGTGATGTCGCCGTCTTTAACGGGTCTGTCTTCTACGCTGATGGTTCTTGCGCTGTTTTCCCTTTTCAATCTGTGCATTGATTTCTTCTTCGGTAACAGCAAGGTCAGCCTCGTCTACCTTGATACCTTTGTACTTGCCGAGGGTAACTTCCGGCTTTACTGCTACTTCTGCGGTAAAGATGAAATCCTTGCCCTTTTCAATCTGGGTTACGTCAATCTTGGGAGCGGATACGATTTCTTCTTCGCATTCATCCAGTGCTTTTTCGTAAGCATCGGGAATCAGTTCGTTGGCTGCATCTTCGTAGAAGATAGCGGGACCGTACATTTTTTCAATCATATTGCGAGGTACCTTGCCCTTACGGAAACCGGGTACACTGATTTTGTTTTTGTTTTTCTGATAAGCCGTTTCCAGTGCTTTCTCTAATTCTTCAGCGGGCACTTCAATGGTCAGCTTCGCCATGTTGTGTTCTAATTTTTCTACCTGTAAACTCATTGTTACAATTCCTCCTTAATGTCGTGGCTATAACCTATATACCCACAGTCATTTACAGATTATAGCATAAGAATGGGCGCTTGTCTATTCATTTTTGCAACTACCGTCCGCCCTGTTTTCCCTCTTTATAGTTACAATCTCCCCGTCTAAGAGAGATGCGTCTTCGCCGTCATGGGTGGAAACAAGAACCATACGTCCGTTTGCGTATTTGCGGATACAGTCCGCCGCTTTTTTGCGGTTCTCCCCGTCCAGTCCCGTAAAAGGTTCATCCAAAAGCAGGCAGTCTCCGCCGCAGGCAAGCGCCCTCGCCAGAGAAACCCGCCGTTTCATACCGCCGGAAAGCTCTTCCGTTTTTTTTAGAAGGACATCGGAAAGCCCCAGGTCCGTCAGAATTTGCTTTGCTTTTTCCTCTCCCGCTGCCGCTGCCACATTCTGCAGCACCGTGGTCCCGGGAAACAGTCTGTCCTCCTGAAATAAAACCGATGCATGGCTGCTGCCGGACACGCTTCCTTCCTTCGGGGCATAGATTCCCGCCATGGTAAGAAGAAGGGTCGTCTTACCGGCTCCCGAGGGCGCCATCAGACAGTAACTTTTTCCCTTCCGGTAAAGGGCATTCACATCCCGCAGCACCGGCTTTTCCCCATAGCTCTGGAACAGTCCGCACACCTTAACATCCTCTGCCGGGTAATCCTGTTCTTTCCCGGCAAGGAAAGGCTGCCAGTCACGCAGCTTCCGGAAGAAAAGCAAAAACAGCTTTTCCAGTAAAAAGGACAGCGCCACCACCACTGCCGTCCAGGCAAACACGCCCGCCGTATCCAGATATATTTTGGACTCATACAGAGCCGTCCCGATAGCCCAGCGGGGCGTACCGATAACCTCCGCCGCAACGCCTGCCTTAAAGCTCATGCCAAGCGCCGTCTGCAATGCCCCTTCCACAAAAGGCGCCAGTGCCGGCCGCACAATATACAATGCCCTCACGGGAAAGCGCAGATGAAAAACCTGTGCCATTTCCACGAGATTTTTATCCACATGGGTAAGCCCTTCCAGAAAACTGACGTATATAACAGGAAGAGTCACCAGAAAGGAAATTGCCACAGATAGGCTGTCCGCACCCCACCAGATGAGTAATGTCACCACAAAGGAAGCCACCGGAACCGCCTTGGCAAACTGCATAACAGGCGCCAGAAGTCTCTGCACGATACTGCTTTTATAACTGAATACCGCCAGCAGACAGCCGGCAAAAAAGGCTGCCAGAAATCCAATGGTTACCCTGAAAAGAGAGACTCCCACGGTTTTCCAGAAGGAGGCGGTAGCTGCCTCCCTCACAAGCGCCTGCAGGGTCTCCGCAGGACCCGCTATCAGAATTCGGTTGTGTACGAAAAATGCGGCAAGCTGCCAGACACCCAGCCAGAAGATAACTATGCCGATGCCTGCCAGCCTGTCTTTTGTTTTTTTATTCATAGTAGAAATCGTCTGCCGGGAGTTCTCCGCCGACAGATGTCGGGTTCAGGTCATATAAAACCTTCAGATAACCGGAAAGCGCCTCTTTCATTTCACTGCCCGTCATGCAGGTAATGTTGCAGGAAGGAATTGCCTTCTGTGCCACCGGTTCCTTGGCTATGATTTCCTGTGCCACGCAGAGGGCTGCGGTTTCTTCCACGTTGGAATTGGCAAAGTCCGCACTCTCCTTATGGTCTTTTAAGAACTGTTCTACGGCTTTTTTATGCTCCTTTAAGAAATCGTTCCGTACAATCGTAACACCGGTCAGCAGGCTGCTGCCGTCTTCCGCTACCTTATCCCATTCTTCCGTCAGGGAAGCACATACCTTTAAGGCATCGTTCTGTGCGCATGCCACCGTCACAAACGGCTGGGGAAGAAGTCCTACGGCATCCGGATTTTCGGAAAGAACCGCCGCTACTTCGGTTGCTTCGGATTTGTATTCCAGGGTCACGTCTTCCAGAGAAAGACCGTTCTGCGCTAACAGATACTGCAGGCAGTAATCCGGGGTTGTTCCTTTTCCCGTCAGATAAACCGTCTTGCCGGCAAGGTCAGTCACACCGGTAATATCATCCCTGCCGGATACCAGATAAAGCACACCGAGGGTATTGACATCCAGTACCGTAACGCCGCCGTCCGTCTTCTGGTAAACAATGGCTGCCACATTGGCAGGCAGCAATGCAATGTCCAGATCTCCCTTCACCACCTGGGCGGTCAGTTCATCCGCAGCCGTTGCCATGGTAAATGTGTAGGTATTCTGTGTATTGCCTTTTTCCGCTTCGTCCATCAGGTGCAGAAGTCCGATGGTGGTCGGTCCCTTCAGGGCTCCTACCCTGATTTCCGCACTCTCCTCTTTTTTGCCGCAGCCGGAAAGCACCAGCGCTGCCAGCATCACTACCATAACTGCCAGTGCCAGCAGTCCTTTTTTTCTTTTCTTCATAATGGTTTTCTCCTTGTCTCTATAATTAGTCTACGGTAATTTCAATTCATCTTACAATAAAATCAGAAAAAAGAAAAGATAAAAAAAATGTATAAAGACATTTTCGGCGGATATACTATCATTAGTCATCAACGGCCCCCCCTCCCTTGATGCTGCTACCAACGATAAATTTAATACTTATCCTCCCCTTGAAGGGTCCCGGGCTTACCGTGTAGGCCCGGGGCTTTTTCGTTTCCGGTCATGCCCGTTCCTTGGTCCGCTTTCTTCTTTCCGGTTGTGGAATTTTCTACTTTGTGATACTCTGTAGAAAGAATTGAAGGAAACGGAGGTGCGGTATGGTTTCCAATCTGGAATATTATAAAACATTTTATTATGTGGCTAAAACCGGGTCTCTTACCCAGGCAGCCTCCTTACTGTCCATATCCCAGCCGGCGGTCAGCCAGGCCTTAAAACAACTGGAGCAGCAGACAAAAGCCAGGCTTTTCAAGCGCGTGTCCAAGGGCGTAAAGCTGACGGCGGAAGGCGAACTGCTCTACTCCTACGTGGCAAAAGGCTACGAACAGTTTCTGCTCGGGGAGGAACGTCTGAAGCAGATGCAGAATTTAGAGCTCGGCGAAATCCACATCGGTGCCAGCGACATGACCCTGCAGTTTTTCCTTCTTCCTTATTTAGAGCAGTTTCACGAAAAATATCCCGGCATCAAGGTGATTGTTTCCAATGCCCCCACGCCGGAAACCATAGAAAACTTAAAAAAAGAACAGATTGATTTCGGTGTTGTCAGCTCCCCTCTGCCGGAGGACCCTTCCGTATGTGCCCTCCCCGTGCGGGAAATCGAAGATATCTTCGTATGCGGCAGGCGCTTTATTTCCTATAAAAACCGGACACTGGACTTGTCG
>ERZ808262.713-NODE-713-length-12890-cov-5.743358_pt1 | contig 12890 bp, 8 predicted proteins | sample MGYA00520895_ERZ808262 | MGnify/ENA primary metagenome ERZ808262 (study PRJEB31516, sample SAMN03275588) | gut metagenome | biome: mammalia-associated habitat; material: feces | host: Papio cynocephalus | place: Kenya | collected 2012-08-02 ... | reverse complement strand
ATCAACACCAAAGAAGGTCTTTTTAAATTCGGACTCGTTGCCAATCTCAAACAAGGAGCCTTCCTAAAAGAACTGCATCGAGTCATCGAAGGAGCCGTCGAAGCTCTCCCGAGTTCTCAAGAACTACGTAAGATTGCGAACGATGCCCCAATCATCTATCTTAATTCCAATGGTTATCCTCAAGACAGGGAAGGTGCCCCTGTCACAGAGACAATGGCCAAGTTCAATGCTTTCAATACCGGATATCGGACACTTGAGGGAGAAGACGTTTACGGATGGTTCGAGAAAGAGGACAATGGATTTTTTGTCGGCGTAAACTGGAACACCATGTCAGAAATTCGGGCTTACGCTTCTGTTCAGAAGTTCCAGCTCAAGAGTTTCAAAATGGGCAAGTTTTATTTCAAGGACCTCGAGGACTGCAATGCTTTCTTGGAGGACCTGGCCCGGAAGACTATTGACGAGGACTGGAATTACAAAAAGAAACCATCGAGAATCCATGCTCCCATTCTGCGCTCATATATCCAGACTCTTTTCTCAAAACTGGAAAAGGAACAGGAGACAGGGGCATCCGATAAAATTATCCGTAGCAGGGACGGAAGACATATCATCTTCAACACGAACCTTCTTGACCGGTTCTTCAATGACGAATACATCATCGCCGAAGTCAAAAAGATTGACGATACTGAGGAGGTCTACATCAACCCCATTCGGGTATCAAAGGATTCCGGCTCTGAACTCATCAAATATGGATTTCCGAGAAATGTAGCGCCAAAGCCGCCCAAGTTTTTCGACAACGTGAACGAGGTTATTTTCCACCCGGAGTACTATATTGAGAAAAGCTACGATAACCTCACTCATATTATCGAGCAGCGTATTGATCGATTCCCGGAAGATCAAAAGGGCAAATCTGCGGACTATCTTGCAAGCAAACTATATAATGCCATCGATTATGCCTTAGCCATTGCCCAGCGCAACTACAAGTATATCGTTCCCATATACTACCCCCGGTTTGACACAATTTCCTTTATCATGCCTATCTTCCTTGAAAGGAGTTATAAGAAGCGACCTGATTTTGCCCTTGTGCTTCAGAATATCCCGCCCGTTCTGAATGACGAGGGAAAGGTCATCGAAGATGGATACTATGTGGCACGTACCATACTTGACCTCGAGGATGGCTATCAAGATGCCAGAGTCATTGCCAAACCAGACGAGTCTTGGCTTAACCCTGATGAAATCAAATGAGACGGGACGGGCGCTCTTTTGAGTGCCTCTTCTTTTGCTCTTAAGGTCTCGCGAAGATACATTTCGCAAAATGTCTGTATCTTTGCCACTACGAACAATCAAGACTAGTATGCCAGCTAACAAAAACGCCGTTGTAAGATATCAGATTCTTGACGAACTTCTTTCGGACAAGCATCATTATTACACGCGCAAGGAACTATGCGATAAATGCAACAAGAAACTTGTCGAGAAAGGCTATCCCGAAGTTTCAAAGCGAACCATTGAACTTGACCTGCACGATATGGACCTCGAGTTTGAAGATATCACCATCGACTTTGACTTCGTCAAGGATGGGAAACACATAATCAGGTACGAAGACCCATCCAAGTCAATCTTCACCAAGAAACTTTCAGACGATGAGGCTCTCTTCTTAAATGAAGTTCTCAATACGCTTGGTCAATTCTCCGGGTTGGATAATTTCGATTGGCTAGATACCCTACAGGCGCGTCTCCATCATATATCAACAGAAGTTGATGCCACTAAAGGGAAACACCGTACTATTATCTCATTCAGCAAGAACCCTTACCTAAACACGGGAAGCGGCGACCAAATATCAAACGCGCTCGCCGGCTTCTTTATCGCCATATCTAACAAAACCGTCATTAGTGTAGAATACAAGAAATTCGGTCAAGAAAAGTCTGCTTTCTATGATCTTTATCCATACCTTCTAAAACAGTATAATGAGCGCTGGTATCTTATCTGTCAGCCAGTCAATGCTGGACGGGACTTTCTGATGAATCTTCCACTGGATCGCATACTTTCATTCAAAGAAATTCCTGAAATACAATTCAAGGAATGCTACTGTAACATTGATGAGCGTTATGAGGACATCGTAGGTGTTACATATTACGACAATCTTGAAGTAGAGAACATTCTTTTTGCCGCATCAAAACGAAAAGCCCCATACATCATAACGAAACCCATTCATGGCTCCCAAACCATATTGCCCGAATCCGAACAAGAGGGACTGCGTAGAATTTATCCAGAATTGGAAGGCTATCTCTTTTTCCGCATAGAATGCATCCCAAACAATGAACTCAAAGAGGTATTTTTCTCATTTGACAAAGAAGTTGTCGTACTGCATAAGGGGATACAAAAAGAAATTATGAAGGAGATGGAGAGGCAAATGGCATTGTTCCAATCCGTTTGCAAAAAACCTTAGCCGCGAAAATCAGTTTCGCAGTGCTATACTACATTTGCAATATGATTTGAGGCCAATGGTAATAAAATGCAAATATATGCTTCAATCATTGAACAAGAAAACGTAAATTTGTACGTTTAAACATTTGGTCTTTGAAATATCTCGGCGCAAACTTTTGACTCTGTCTGTCATATTTGACAGACGTTGTCCTGTTCGCAGGACTTCAAGGTTTATACGTCACTTCTGAGTTATTATAAATAACTTAAGTGATAAGACCTCATATTGGTTACTATAAATAACTAAGACAAATTAGTTATTAAATGACTAAGTCGGATTAGTCATTTAATGTTCAAAGAAAACGAGTTCCGAGATATTTCAGACCTATGTTTAACAAAGTCGAGCAAGCATGACACTAGAACAGATTAAAGAATCGATTCCCAAGATCGAAACCACGCTAGAACTCTTGACCTTGTTGAATAGAGTCAAGAAAGATATTTATGGCGAAAAGTGTCATCCATTCAGTTTGAAACTATTGAATTACTATTGCAGCCCCGCTAGAGCCACCAAAGCATACGCGCACTTTAAGATTCCCAAGAAAAACGGTGACTTTAGAGAAATATCAGCGCCAAGAAAAAGTCTGAAATCTATTTTAACTTGTCTCAACGCTATCTTTCAAGCATTGTATGAGCCATCTACAATCGCGAAGGGATTTCTTCCAGGAATGTCCGTTGTTGATAATGCTGCCCCCCATGTCGGAATGCTATATGTATTCAATACAGATCTGGAAGATTTCTTCCCGAGTGTAGACATGGGGCGTGTTTGGACTGTGCTGCAACTTCCGCAGTATGGATTCAAAAAGGAGATTGCAAGAATGATTGCAAGCCTTTGCTGCATGAGAATCGTGGATAAGTCTACTTCAAAAGAGAAAGAGAAGAAATACCGGTATGTTCTTCCACAAGGTGCACCCACTTCGCCGATTCTTACCAATATGGTCTGTCAAACTTTAGATCGGCGTTTGAATGGCATCGCAAAGAGGTTTAATCTGCATTGCACGCGATATGCTGACGACATTTCATTCAGTGGAATGTATAATGTATTCCAGAAGAATGGCGAATTCAGGGCCGAACTCAAAAAAATAATCGAAGATCAGGGATTCAAGATGAATCTCAAGAAAACACGGCTTCAGAAAAAGGGCGAACGTCAAGAGGTGACAGGATTGACGGTATGCAATAAAGTCAACGTTTCACGCGAGTATGTAAGGGGGCTACAATCCATTCTTTATATCTGGGAGAAATATGGCAGGGAGGCAGCTGTTGCTAAATTCTCCTTGCATTATCATAATACGCATCCGGCATCAAAAAGATCTGTCGAGAATATTATGGATCGGGTGATTTTGGGGAAACTGATGTATCTAAGAATGGTAAAAGGAGAGAACGACAATGTATTTAATCGCCTGTTTTATCGCTTTGTTGCTCTCTGTCCTCCATCTGAAAAAGATGTGTCGTCCTACCAGTATGATCTTGCGTACAGGGTTTCGGAATTTGAGACTGAGTATGAAACGACCGTTCAGTTTAAGTTGAAAAACGGAGTGGAGCAGACCAATTCCGAAAAGAAGCCGTATGCCGTTACACGGACGAACAGTCATAATGTGTTCGTTATGATTAGCAAGAAATGTGCTCCTTTGGTGGTCGAAGCACTTTCTTCTGAGAGGCCAGAGAGTTTGACGGAATTGAAAGATAAGCTTTACATCGTCCTCTGTAAAAAGCAAGGCAAGAAACCCTTCTGGATGATTATGAAGTCAAATCCGAAAAACATTCTCAAGTCTGAGACACCCAGAAATGATGATTTGGCAATGTTGCTGGATGTGACTCAAGCAGAAAGTCACTCTCAGGAGGACAATAAAGAACCTGCGGGAAAAGAAACCAATATTGATAACATTCTGTCAGAATTCGTCAAATCGAATTTTGACTTAAGCATACTAGACAAATGGGGCAAGACAAGCAACAATTAGCAAAACTATTACAGTTCGTTAAAGCAGTATATGATAATCCCGCGAATAGTGAATTTCGCAAAGGGCTGCGAATAATTGTTGAAAGGGACATCATTCAAAATGAGCCACACATTCAAAATATAGAAAAATACCTCTCGCTAGATTTCAATATAGATCAGGTCGAGAATGCCGATTATTCATTCATAGAAGAAGACTATGCGCGAGAAAAATTGAACGCAGATTTCAGGGAAATGCTCCGTTATCGTTTTGGAACTAGAGGCCACAAAGTTGATTTTGCTGAGTTCTGTCGCTTTGCTGTTCTCCAGATTGAAATGCTGGTAAACTATTATTATGACAAAAAGTATAATAAAGACATCGTATCAATACAGAAAGCATTGTTCGCAGATAACTCTAAAATCAACCACAAAACCAAACTAGTTTCGGAAATACATCTCAAAACCAAAATCAATGGATTAAAGAAAGAATTTGGATGGGCCACCTCAGATGTAAATGTCTATATTTATTCAATCGACATAAGAAATAGGCAAAGCCATAGAAGCCTTATTGCCGATGCTGACAGGATAAAAGAAACCGAATGTTTACTAAAAACAAATGGCGCAATGGCGGAAAATGGGTTCATAGATTACAAAAAAGCACTGGGGATAATTAGTCAACAAGAGCTTAACGATTACATTTTTGAAAAATGGAGCGATGAGATGCCATTTGAAAAAGTTACTGCAGGAATATCCAGACTATCCAATATCATAAAAAGCACGACTCTGTAGTTCAAGTCAGCCCCAGCTATGCTGGAATCACATCATAAAAAACGGGACAAAAACTGGATAATTCAAATGCATATTAAGGAACATCAAGACATCATTGGACAGATCGAAAACGAGATGGATCAAGCCATCGATGAGGCTACTTGGGGAAAACCCGCATCGGATATCATCACACGCATCGAGAGCATGGAGAATGCGAAACCGGCAAGGGCAATCTGGGAGATGGTTCAGAATGCCCGCGATGTATCAAAGGACACAGGGGCCGACATTGAGTTCTCACTCAATGATGATGAATTCGTATTCCAGCACAACGGACTTCCATTCACCGCGACATCTCTTCATGCCCTGAACATTCAGACCAGTTCAAAGGTGCGCGATGGCATTGTACAGGTAGGACAGTACGGAACAGGCTTCCTTACCACTCACAAGTTCGGCCTCAAGTTCAACCTTACAGGCTCACTCGAGCTCTGCGATGGTTCAAAGTACCTCGACTTCGACAGGCTACCGTTCGACAGGTCTCCAAGAGACAAGAAGAGCATGATCGACAATCTCAAGTCTCAGTTGGTGAATATTAAGCAGATGAGTACGGATCCCGACAATGTGAAGAATTTCAAGAATACACCTCGAGAGTTCACAATCTTCCGCTACCATCAGGAACATGACATCGAGCGCGAACGGGCAAGGGAGGCATTCGAAGAGGCTCCGAACCTCACACCACATGTACTTGCCCTCAATGAACTCATCAGCAGCATACGCTATAGCGATGAGACCACAGGCAAGGAATCATCATACACCCGCCGCTCCAGAAAGGTCCTCGAGGGAAACAGCCTCTACACATTCTCAATGGTTGAGAGCCATATCAGCCGTAACTACGATGATGGCAAGATTCCGTCTCGCGAATACGACTACCAGATATATATGCTGGAGAGCGCCAAGAAAGATGAGCGCACAGAATCAAGCACGGTCACTGTCATCCTACCTCTCTTGAAGGAGACCATAGAAGGGGTAGAGAGGGTGCGCGCATTCAGATTCCGTCCTGACAAGCCCAACTTCTTCATTTATCTGCCTCTGCTCGGCACGGAGAACTATGGTGTCAACTTTATCTTCCACTCCCCTGCCTTCACCTGCGCCGACGAGAGCAGAAGCAGCCTCCGTTTTGTAGGCAACGGTCAGAACAATGACTATCAGGCTGATTTGAATCGCGAGATAATCAGACTCGGAGAAGAGATGATCTTCTCCTTCATCGGAACACATCTCGACAAGTTTGCAGACAGGAAGATGTTCTCATTCGTGAACATAAACACCCAAGACGGCAACCAAAAACTCTCCGACTTTCTCAAGGAAAAGAAGAACCTCTGGGTGGACAAGATGAATGGCTACGACCTTGTTCGTTCCTCATCCGAAGATGGAGGATATGTCAAGCCTTCCAGCATCTTCGGCCTGTCACGGGAAATGATTGACGAAGGCTATAGGAACTCTTTATTCCTCGATGCCGTATACGGCATGCTCATGACTAAGTATGCAGACAAACTTCCTGCCAAGAACGAGCTCCTCTTCTGGAGTGACCGCATCATGGAGTGGTATGGCGGCGACGTTGACAACGAGCATGTCATCACCGTACAGAGTGTCGTCAACCTCATAACGGAAAAGAATAACATCTCCACACTCGGCAAAGAAAACTTATTGGAGTTCAATAAGTTTTTGGCTGCCACCAAGCAATTCTCATTCTTTGAGAACTATGCCATCGTGCCGAACGAGTCCGGAACCCTCAAAAAGAAGGCAGACCTTGTATGCCCAAGCACATTCAACAAGACAACAAGGGAAGTGATGGCCGTCCTCGTCCCTGAGGACTTTGCAAAATTTGTGGATCCGGACTTTGCAGGGCTGACCCAGTTCACCGCTTTCTCTGATGAGGAACTGAAGGTGAAGATCTCTGACGCTATATCCAAGATACAGGATTGGCAGAAGAGTTATAGGGACAAGTTCAGACGCTATACGATTTCACAGTCGCATTCAGACCGCGTGTCCAACCCGGAGCATGCGATTGTGTCCCAAGACAAGGTCGAAGCGATGATTAGGTTCGCGTCAATGACCATCAATCCGGAAAGCCGCTCAAATGAGGCAAAAATACTTGCACTCGTCAAGGAGTATCACGGATTCGCTGAAGAGGTAACCGACTCTATAAACGAGTTCGAGGTACGTTCCGCGCTCAGGACTCTCATCGGCGATGTCATGTACAGATTCACCTTGAATCCGGAGGAGACAAAAGCAGTCTGGGCTAAAAGGGCCGTCGAAGCTGTCTATGCATACAATGACTTCCGCAGCATGCTAAGGGACTACAAGCTCTACCAGGACCAAAATGGCAAATATCGTTACGCCGAACAACTCAGGCAGGAGAATGAGATACCAGAGAGACTGAAGGAGATTTATGACACCATCGTTTTTGAAGGCAATTCAAAATCCATAAAGGATATACTTCTCGACTGCAAATATAAGAACTGTTTCGAAGGTGACGGCGAATGCAAGGATGCCGAGCTTTCCGCGAGAATCTTCGAAAAAATCTCTTCAAAGAGAGATGGCGAGGAGAAATCATACCCTGACATCTCAACATATTCGCATCGCGCCGAGGTTCTTGAGATCATACGCAGAATGGATGACTCAGAGGAAGGACGTCAGTGGGCTTCACTCTTCTCCACACTCGAGAAGGATAAGGCAACTGTGACCATGTCAGTCATTGACGATGGCGATAAGAAGGACAGTATTTTCAAGTTCATGCAGGAAGAGAACACTGACAAGCTCAAAGCACTTGCGGACATCTCCGAGAAGGTCAAGAGTCTAGATTCACTTCAGGCAATTGCAGATATAGCTAGTGCGGATGACCTAGCGGACATACTCGCGAACGCCAGAATATTGAATGATGAGCGCCAGGAAGCAGAACGACAGTTCAACTTCAAGTATACCATCGGCAAGATTATCGAAGATGAGCTGCGCAGTGCGGTCAACAGTGAACTCTCATGCAGCTGCAGCGCCTCAGACATACAGAATGGCCAAGATATAGTCATCAGCTATAAGGGGAAAGCTCTCTATTTCATTGAATGCAAGGCTAAATGGAGTTTTACAGAGCCTGCCCATATGTCATCGCGGCAGATTAAACAAGCTGTTCGCGAAAGAGGAAGATATGCATTATGCTGTGTAGACTGCACAACGGACACTGGTGCAAGGATCTCTATGAATGCCTCGAAAGATGATGTAATTGCTGCTCATGATGATATCATTGCACATACTTATGTGCATATCAACATCGGAGAACTTCTCTCTCCCATTGTAAGCCCAATCATCAAAGAGGAAGACGCATTCAATACGGAAGACGACTCAACTATAAGGGTCAGGGGAGACCTAAGTAGCTATATCCCCAAAAAAGTTTTCGTCAAGGGAACACCATTTGCGGACTTCATCAGTGACTTGGTATCCCAACTCAAACATATGATTGTATAGAAAAACAACCAAAAGTCAATTTTAATATGAGTTTTGAAGATGATATGTTAGAATGTGGTTTTTCAGATGAGGAAGACTACATTGAGCATTTGATAGATGATGCTGTCGAAGCCATTGAGAGGCGCAGTGATTACGCGAGAGAAGACGATGAGAACATTGAAGAAAAGGAGTACGGAGAATGGTTGAACAACCTTCCTGATGAAGATCTGGAGGAGATGAACGAAGTAGATATTCTACAAGAAAGGCAGAAAAAAAGGAGAGAGCAACAATATCAAAAAGAAACAATCTCCACCATGAAAGTCTGGGCATCAAAACACCCACAAAGCGCAAGGTTATTTCGTTCGAAAATTCAAGGGAATGGATGTGAACTTATTGATGACTTGTCGTCGAATAGGTTCTTTGAATCCTTATACAAATATAAGCCAAGCAACTTATCGTCAATATTCCAGGAATGGCAAGATTGGTTAGAAACCAACGAAGCATACAATGAGTTCAAAGCCAAAACGCCAAAAGAATGGAACGAGTTCAAAAACGAATCTGAGCGTCAGACTATTCAATGCGCCGCAGAACTGCTTTTAAAGAACAATGGCAGATTCGACATAGATAAATACTCTGAAACTTATTGGGACGGCTATCGTTATCGGAACAGTCATCCAACATATCCTAAAAAAATGCAACTTTAACAGCAAGATTAATAGTGAATAAATGGATTGCCGATCATCCGGAACTTTGGAAGCACATAACGGAAACACACGAAGAAGCCATTAAAACAGACGAAAGATATCTCTATCAATATTGGATAGAAACATATTCTTGGCGAGATTCTTATGCAACTTGGGCCATAATGACCCCTAATTCATGGAAACAGTTACACGAAAAGCTCAACAATACAACTGACATTGCTCTCCTTCTAAAAGAATGGCAAGACACACACAAGAATGAATTCAATGAGTGGAAAAGTCAAAATCTCACTTTGTGGAATCAATTCTATGAATGTCGCAAAACAATCTTATGGTATGCATTTGTTGAAATAGAATGGGAGAAGGAGCAAGCACAAAACAAAGCCCTACCCAAAAACAATGAAGAAGTAGATGATAATGAAGTGAGATGGCACACTGATGAAGAAGTTGCTGAAGATTTAGGTGATTATAATCCATATACTGATGATTATTATTTTGGCGGCTTCGATCATACTAAAGAAAAATGGAAAAAACTGCTTCCCGGAGATCCAAGGGCAGCATATAAATGCAAAAACAATAAAGAAGAAGACTCCATCGCCTTCACTCTCGTTAAGCGATACCGCGAGATGCAGAGTGCTCATCCTGAAAAAGAATTATTCGTAAAGAACAATTGTTCGACCTACGACTTCACAGATTTCGTAAAGAGAGAAGACCCGGACGCTACGACATTCTGGTGGGAGTCACAGAAATACAATCCCATAGAAGAAAGTCCCGAACAGTTTGCCGACAGAAAACTATTGGATTTTTGGATGATAAAACACAAAAGGGACTGGCAAAAATGGGCTCTTCGTCATATCTGGGAGGAAAAGATTCGCCATATCAATTACAGTCCTAAAGAGCACTTTGAAGCCTGGAAGAGATTAAACTCTCTCAAATGGGATAATTGGGTCAAAAACTCATTTGCTGCGTGGAAACAGGACGCTGCAAACATAGATATGTGGTTCTCCTGGTTTTACGACAAGAATGAGCAAAACTTCAGCAAATGGGCGTTCTGCAAACTCAGAAATTGGCATTATTATATAAGTGTCGCCAAGCTGTCAGAGTGGGAGCCACTAAAACAAGAGTATAACTTTGACTCTTACTCAGAGTATGTCCTAAAAGAATTAAATTTTCCGTATTCGGATTTAATGCTTATGCACGAATTTTCATATAGGTTATGTCAGGCGCGCACTAAAGAGGAGACTATGCTACAATATAAACCGGAGTATAAGCTAAAAGCCCGGATAAAAGAAATACTATACAAGCTCAAAGCTGGTATAAACCTTTTTCATAACGGTCTAGCACGCATCGAAGTTGATAGAAAATGGGGATTTATCAATATAAAAGGCGATGTTGTCATAGAGCCGCAATACGTAGAAACATCTGATTTTATAAATGGATATGCCGCAGTAAAAGAAGAATATGATGGATATGAACGTCTATATGAAGATCCAGACTCTGGTGAAATAGAAAGTTCCTATGGGACCTGGGGAATAATCAACACAGATGGAGAGTATATGGAGACATCACCCATATACGACAGGATCAACCTATATGATAATGGCATTATAATTTACGCCAAGGGTGGCTCCCTTGATCTATATGAAGATCCAGACTTTGGTGAAATAGAAAGCTATACAACGGGATCCAAATATGGGATAATGGACTTCCATTTTAAGCATTTGACGCCCTGCAAATATTCTTACTGCCGCCTTATGAAAACAGGGCTTATAGCGGCATCTGTCACAAACAATGGTCTGCGCAGATGGGGATTATTGAACACTTCCGGACAAGAGATAACGGAATTCAAATATTCCGCTATCTATAATACATCAAGAAGACTTATGTATGCAAATATAAATAGCATATGGGATGAAGATGATTATGTCTTCTATGAAGGCGAGTGGGGAGCACTAGATGCAACAGGTAAAGAAATTGGGCCTTTTATCCCCGCCCGGGATCTTGACGACTACATTTCACGAAAAGATGAGTAACAGTAACACACTCGGGAATTCTTTTCCCACTATTGATCTCCAAAACACACAAACATGACGCCCGACGAGCAAAAACCCCATAAACAATGGCTCATTACCTCTTTCATTACCAGAATAATTTGACTATATTCGCTATGTGAAATTTTCAGCATAAATGTCATAAGTTTTAGATAGCTCATGTATATAGCAAGAAATCAATACCTTGAGAGACTAAAATCAGCGAGGGAGAATGGCCTTATTAAGATTGTGACCGGCTTGCGAAGATGTGGAAAGTCGTATCTGCTGTTCAAAATCTTCAGGAAGTTCCTGATCGAAAATGGGGTCAAGGAAGACCACATAATCGGAATCGCACTGGATGATCTGGACAATGCGGCTCTTCGTGATGGGAAAGTACTGCTCTCAAACATCAGAAGCCTATTGAAAGACAGTGACACTTATTATGTCCTTCTTGACGAAGTTCAGCTCGTTGAAGGGTTCACCGATGTCCTGAACAGCCTCCTGCACAACGAAAATGCAGATGTTTATGTCACCGGGAGCAACTCCCGCTTCCTTTCATCAGATATTGCCACGGACTTCCGTGGCAGGGGCTATGTCATCAATCTTCATCCACTCTCTTTTTCGGAATATGTCACAGCATTTGACGGCAGTATAGACGAAGCCTGGGAAGAGTATTACACTTACGGAGGTCTTCCGCTTATCCTGTCTCTCGAAGGCGATACAGCAAAGAGCGAGTATCTCTCAGAACTCTACCGCACCGTGTATCTTTCTGACATCAAGGAGCGACACGATATCAGACACGGCTCCGATTTTTCCGACCTTGCGTCCGTACTAGCATCGTCCATAGGTTCTCCTGCCAATCCGTTAAAACTCGCCAACACATTCAAAAGCACCAAAAAGTCAACCATCTCAAGCGCGACTGTCTCCAGATACATTGACTACCTATGCGATGCGTTCATAACAGAGAAGTCGGTCCGGTTCGACCTCAAAGGCAAGCGATATATCGGTTCGCTGTCGAAATACTATTTCACCGACATCGGCATCCGCAACGCAATACTTGGATTCCGCCAGCAGGAGGAAAGCCATATTATGGAGAACATCATCTTTAACGAGCTTCGTATCAGAGGTTTCCGGGTTGATGTCGGCAATCTTGTTCAACGTACGACAGACAAACATGGTAAGACTATCAGAAAGTCTCTCGAAGTCGATTTCATCGCAAACAGTGGAAACAACCGATATTATATCCAGTCGGCTCTTGATATGCCGACCAGAGAGAAAGTCGAGCAGGAGACACGGTCTCTCCGTGAAATTGGAGACTCTTTCAAGAAAATCGTCATCGTGAAAGGCCGGATCAAACCAAGACGGGATGATTCCGGCATACTCACCATTGGCCTCTTCGATTTCTTATTACATCCCGAAAGTATTGATTTATAGCGCAGCAAGTTGATGGACGAGCAAAAACCCCATAGCGAAGGAGACATAATCATCTTC
>ERZ808262.712-NODE-712-length-13003-cov-8.982082_pt1 | contig 13003 bp, 12 predicted proteins | sample MGYA00520895_ERZ808262 | MGnify/ENA primary metagenome ERZ808262 (study PRJEB31516, sample SAMN03275588) | gut metagenome | biome: mammalia-associated habitat; material: feces | host: Papio cynocephalus | place: Kenya | collected 2012-08-02 ... | reverse complement strand
AGGGATAGGGCCATCGAAGACAGCCCCTATTTACACAAACTATTGACAGCTCTCCATGGAAAAAAATGAAAACACAAATGAAACAATTTTTTCGCTTCCAAAACAAGCCCTTATTGGTTAAAGTAGAAGAAAGAGAAATTAATCATCATGTATTTACCGGAACATCAGAACACTGCCTGGCAGAATAGCCAGAAAATCAATTTGAAGAAATGCGCCGTCTTAGTGATTGACTTATTGGGAGGATCGCTTGGCAACATCCCGGCTTTGGATGAAGCGGTGCATAATGCCGTCAAGATTGTCAATAAGGCAAGAGAGCTGAAAATCCCAGTCATCTTTTCCTGTGATGCCCACATCAAAGGGCTGGACAAAGAGCTTGAACTCTGGGGCGAGCATGGGATCAGAGGCACCGAGGCTGCAAAGCCGTTAGCGGCTTTCCATGTAACGGAGAAAGACTTCATTGTTCCTAAGCGAAGATACAGCGGATTCTTCCAGACCGATCTTGATCTTTTATTAAAGGAACTAGGCGTGGATACCCTTATCGCATTTGGCGCTGACACGAATATCTGTGTCCTTCAGACCTTGGCCAGTGCCTACTATCTAGGATATAAGACGATCGTCCCTGCCGATGCCTGTGGGACTTTCCTCATCGGAAAACAGGAAGACGGACTGAATTATTTCTCACGATGTTATGATAGCCGGGTCATCGATACGGAAACCATGCTGAATGAACTGAAATAATCCGAAGACACCAATCTGTTTTTGTATTCATCGGTTGTTTATATTCTTTGAACTAATTTATATCAATTTAATCCTCAGTCGTATGTCTTATGCCATGCCCTATTCTAACAAATCCGGAAGATGTGACGTTTTACTGGACGGATTGTATCAACGGGCAAGCCTATTTCAACTAACAAGCGGAGAAGGGCCTATCCAAAACGCTTCTTTATTCTGCTTTTCTCTGGCAGACCTATAACGAAAAAGGCTAGCCTAGTCGGCTAGCCCCTTTTGTCTTTCAGTCTTATTCCTGTTAGAAGAGAGATTCCCTTTGGGTAGCATCTGTTTCTTCACTGCAGGTCGGATACAGCTTAAGATGTGGTCCGTCATCTTCCGTGACTAGGGAGACTTCCACTTCCAAAGTGACCGTCTTTTCTTCCCCGTTATCATCCGTGTAGGTTACTCCCTGCTTTTCGTAAAGAGTGTCGTTTGGATCGACAAGCTGATCCGAGGATGGATGTTCTACTTTCGTATACCCTTCGCTTATGAGCTTTGCTTCGTAGGAGGTTCTTAGGGAGTTAATCTCCGCTAAGGTAATCATTTTCTGTGTCACAGGAGTAGTCTCGATTTCGAAAAGACTATTCTCGCTCTCTGAGCTTGGGATAAAGGAAACATTTACGAAGTAGGACCCAAAGGCTGGGATATTCTCTAAAACATCCAAGGAGAGGATATCGTCTTTAATCATGGTGAAGCTATCCTCGCTGCCGGAGAAGTAGTCCCCGAAGGTAAGGGCATCGCAGTTTTCATTTATTGAGGAATACCTGACCGGATCATCGACTGTGCCAAAGTCGGAGAAAAGGACGCGGTATCTTCTCGACTGGTTCTCGTTGATGATCTGGATGAACTCATCCCCTTCTTCGTCGCTGATGGCGATAGAGAGATCCTTCCTTTCCATCGAAGCATCGGCAAAGGAGTCAAGGTAATCGAAATTTTCCTTGGAAAGGTAGGCTGGTAGATCTTTCTTTAGGCGATAGACGGGGACTTTGCTTCCGTTATTTCCGTTTTCCGTATAGGTCTTGTCAAAGAAGAGAGAGGAAATAAGAGGGGCAGGCAGGGCGGAAGAGAGTTCCCCCGTCCTTGCCTTTCCGTCAGGATAACGCTCATTGTTGACGACAAGACTGGACTGGATTTCCCCCTTGTCCGTCTTAGATAACCCGGACTGCGTCAGCAGGTTTCCTTCTCCGTCATAGACGCTGATGGAAAGAGAATGTTCCTTATCGGCCTCCCTTTCGTAGATGGCGGACGGGACAAAGTCTCCGATATCCTTGTCGTACTTGGAGAAAGTTGACTTCCTGTTGTAGTTTCCGCTATTGATCCACTCCCTTCCTTTGGCAAAGAGGGGATCCACGTTTCCTTCGACAGCCTTGACTTTGATTAAGCTATCTTCTCCGGTAAGGATGTTTCCTTCCGCAAGCTTTGTCTCATAGGAGTCCTTTTCACTCCCTTTGATTTTAAGGGAGAGGGAATTTTTCCCATCCTCGTTGAGAGTGAACTTGACGGATTCAAGGTTATCTTTTGACGTGTTTAATTCACTGGCAAGAAGGTTAAAGGATGAAGAATCCTTGGAAAGAGAATAATTTTCGTCATCCTTTGTAAAATCGCTCTCCTTTACCGAAAGGAAAGCATTGGAGAAGTCGGAGAACTTCTCTTTTCCGTCATATTGGACCTTCTTTACTTCGTTATGGAGGTTTAGATAGGAGAGAAGAAGACTGTCTCCTTCCCCTTTTTCATAGAACGCTTTCTTTTCGGAGACGATATTTCCGTTTAAAGCATAGGAAGGTTCAAAATAGCTGAAGCTGTTTTCTCCGCTGCTAAGATATCCGCCTTCGGTTACCGTACTTTGATCACCGCTCTGATAGGTGAACTTCAGATTCCTGGTGTACCCTGTCTTCAGGGAATCAAGGAAAGAAGAAAGCGTGGTTTTGGTGTTAGTCGAATCACTGACGCTCGGCTTAGACTGAGACACACTTTCACTCGGTCTAGCTTCTGCTGAAGCTGACGAAGAGACAGAGCCTTTGTCTGGCTCCTTTCCGCATCCGGCAAGGAGAAGGGCAATCCTCATGAAAGATACAATCTTTTTCTGTTTCATATTTAAGACCTCATTTACTATTCTAGCATTGTGAAACCACGCAAGGGTAATTAACAAAAGAGAAACTAAGTTTGGCTTAGAAAGCTAGTCTGAGTGGGATGATTCTTTCACTAAAAGCATAGGACCTTCGGAATATCCTGGACTTGATTCATCCATAGTCCTCTTTACTTTGAAGATACGGCCATAATGCTGACAGAAACAAAAGCATTCACTTCATTTTGATGCCAACCATAAATAACATCTCAATTAACAAAGCCGCTTTAGTCATCAAGGCTTCTTTGATATGAGATCAACAATGGGAGTTCAGTTAATGGAGGATTTTAAGAATAACCGCCTTCAGGCATCAGCCGAAGGCGAATGACATATTATGGTTTATCTTCTTTTATTTTGCTTCTGTATAAAAGCAATATTCAAGCTCCCCGTTTATTGTCACTTTCACATGAGCAATATATTCGGTATCCTTTTTCTTCTTGGACGACTTGAAATCATGCGTGAAAATATTGTCGTCTCTCTTCCCAACGGTAATGTAACTTCCGTTTGTGCTCCGATCCAGGGTGAATTCAACTAAATCCTTACCTGTGAACTTACCTTCCCTTTCGAACCATGGCATCAGAAGTGCATCATTGTATTTCCAGATACACGTTACCCCTGCCGAAGAATAATTCTCCATGGATTCAAACCCGAAGACTATCTGTTCCCCATCCGTGAACATATCTTTGGATAGTTCTTCGGAGGAAATACCATTCTTGCTCCTATAGTACTTTGTTTCTGTGGTGCCAGCAGGTTTCCAGCCGAGAAAATGCTCAAAGCCAAATTCATCTAACACATAGTCGCCTTTATCAGAAAGATAGAGGACCCCTTTCGAAAAGCAATTCGCGACATAATCCTCCGGCTTTGCCGGTACTGTATATAGTAATGTTGAGATATTGCCTTTTTTCTGGCAACCCCATAATCCAAATAGACTAACGGCACACCTCAACTTCTTTTTGAATTTTATTCATAGACTCCTTGACTCCTTTTCGGCATATTCAACCGCATTAATGATCGTCGAATTGATTTTCAGTGCATAACCATGGGAATCCGAATCATTGTTCAAGGTCACGATTCCACAAACTCCATTGAATGATTCGAAGGTATATTCGTTTTCAAACTAGAAATACAAAGTAATCCCCATTTTGATTCATGATATTTTTAGAATTAGTAGATTCGGTAACATCTTTGTCCGTAAGCAGGAAACTTGACGAGGAACCTGTGGTATGCTTAATCCTCTTTGCGACAGATTGAAGTTCTTCTGAAGAGGCATTATCGGGATTCGCCTGACCAGCCTGCAAAGCCAGTCCGTGTTCTGAGTCATTCACTACTTCAGAATAAGAACACCGGTTCACACCTGTCGATTTCGTTGAAGGTATACTTATGCTTCCCTGAAACATTAGAGGAAAAAGAAGAAAACATAAAATTTTAGTCATTCTTTTACCTCCTTATTACATTAAAAAATATATTCAATTTTAGAAGGGAAAGCAATTGTGTTGCTGGGTCTCCCTTGCAATATCATTGCTCTTTTGTATTGTTGTAGTTGCGGGAACAGTCATAGGGGAAAACTACTGTATCAACATGTCCCTGGCTACGAAACCCCATCAAAATAGCACAAAAGTATTCCGCATCTTTGAACCGGAAACACTATTGCTTATCCTTCTTTCTTGATTTTCAGATACTTGTTTTACTGCTTAATAAGGTAACTATTCGGTAGCATTAAGACATTTTCGTTTCGTTTGTTATTCTTTGAATAAATTCCTCTGGCGTATAGACAGGAATTGCCGTTTTCTGTAAACACATGCATTTCGGATCACAACGCAATCTAACTTTGAACGTATGCCAGTTTCAATCCTTACGGCATCTTCAAAACCGAAGATCTTTGATGATATTGCCTTTTGGATATCAAGGACAGTTGTGTCTAATGCGGTGAATAGATTGCAAAATGTTCTCAGGATTCTTCACGTTTTCTCATCCCTATGGGTTTGCCGATGGGCAAGGTAGTAAATGTCCATGGTTGCTATTGCACTAAGGAAGCCATCAAGTTTTAAATTTGCACCAAGAAGGAAATTTCTTTTCGCATCGGAAAAGAACGGCTGACTTTTTTTGCCAGGCATCCACGATGACGCAGGTATCGATTATTGCCTTCATATCTTGCTAAGTCTTTCTTTTTTTGCTTTCACTATAGTCTTATTGTCAGGAAGGATGCCAAATAATGATTCAGCCATTTTCACCCGATCCTGGTTTGGATTTATAAGTTTGACAACTATTTTGCCGTTGCGTGTGATGAAAATATCCGTTGTTTCCGCAAGCAAAAGGTATTTTCCAAGATTGTTTTTGAATTCTGTGGCGTTTATGAACATCGTGTTTCTCCTTTCCAGTTTTCGTTTTCGTTTTATAAAGTCGTCCGATTTACACAATGAAAACGTATGAAAATAGTGGACAAACGTCCGATTTGCTCTCGAAGGGAGGATAACCTAGCTTTATTAGGTCAACGTTAACCCAAAAGACGGCCGGCTCTTCTATTCCCTTCGATGAAAGGAAAGATTGACTCAAAGAGGAGGTGGAAGAAACAATCTTCTTGAGTAAACCGCTCTAAGCTTTAGTTTGATTCCACTACAAATGTTCCTTGCTCTTTGTCAACGGCATGGTCTGGTTTCTTAAGCCCATTAACAAAGAACCGCAAATATTACGATGGTTGTGATGATTACTGCCACTATACAAATTACCCCGACCGCCAGGCTGATTCGTCCGACCTTCTTTTCTTGCTCTCGTTTGATTTCAATATCGGCACTCTTCTTTTCGTATTCGTCTTGATAATACTTGGCTAAAGCGCCTAGCTTGCTTTTTTCGTTTTCGGTTTGGGCGTTTTCGGCAAGGATTTTGTATTCATCCGCTTTATGTCTCAAATCCTCCAGATCAGCATTTTCTTTATTCTTCTCTGCATTCTTTTGGCTTGCGGCAATGCCTGCCAGCCAAATCCAATTCCAATCCCCATTGTCCATTTTTCATCCTCCTAAAGCTTTAGTAAGCCCAAAATTAATTTACTATTTTAATGAAGAATTCTTGTTAAGGAAGTTGTTTTTTAGGCTTAATTACATCTACATTATAATACATTCAAATATTGTTTAAAACAGGAAACCACCATCAAAGTTTTGAAACAGTTCTATTTTTAGAAACGAGGAAATGAAAACGTGCTTTTGGAAACAGAATTTTACCTTTTTATGTTTCGCCCTTGAAATTGAAGAGAAGAAAAATCCTAGTTTAGGAAAAGTGAAAATTTTCTCACTAAAGAGGCAGTAGGCGAAGCTGATAGGATAGACGGAGCAGAATTTTTCCTATCGGCACTTTTATGTTTGTGTCGCTCAGCCATACTTTCCCTAAAAGCACCCTGTTTTCGGAAATTTCAGGCATTTTCTGACTTATCCGTTTTCATAGCAATGCGGTCTGCCGTGACACATGCACCTTTTGTGCCGCCTATCTCATGGTCGTCCCATCCGAGAACTTGGATACAAGTGTCCGGATTTGCGATGGCTTTGGCCGCATGGACATTTGGCAAAAACCGATGTGACCTCTTCAAAAGGCCGAAGGCGTGTTCAATTAAAGATATACTGATGATCCTTTCCTGAACTTCACTGATGCAGCATGGGAACGATAATCTGTCAGGGGGAAGAGAACTATTTTTTATCCTTTTTTTATTTTCTGCACTTTGCTGATGCAAAAAAAGTAACTATCTTTAACCTGTGTTGTTAAATCCAGTTGGTTGGAAATGATTCACCGATTCCGTAAAATTATAATCGCAAGGAGGTAAAAGAAATGCAGCTGGCAGAAAACTTAAGAGTTCTTCGAACCAAGAGCGGTAGAACACTTGAGGAAGTGGCGAATATCCTTGATGTGTCTAGACAATCCGTGGCGAAATGGGAGAGGGATGTCTCTTATCCTGATATTGATAAATGCTCCCGTTTAGCAAAACTCTACAATGTCTCTTTAGATGCTTTAGTCAATAAGCCAATCGACGAACTTTTAAAAGAATCCACTAAAGATGATCGCTATATCTTTGGAGTGACGAAAGTCAGAGAAGATGGGACGATACTGCTTCCTAAGAATGCTATTGATATCCTAGAACTTAAAACTGATGATGCTTTAATGGTCTTCGGTGATAAAAGACAAGGCCTGGCCATTATTAAATGCGGGGAGATCAAAGATTTCATAAGTGGTATAGAAAGCGAGGTTAAATAATATGGAATTTGTAAGAATCGATTTTAAGAACAATCGTTTTGCCAATGCAGAGCTGACTAGTCATAGAGAAATTATTAATGACTATGCTTCTAAAGGGTATAAGTATTGCGGATTTGTTCCTGTTAAACTTGGCCCAAGCGGTAAGATTTTAGCAATTGACTTAGTGTTTTCGAAATAATCCTGAGCTGTAAAATGAAATAAGAATGGAAGAATTGACAAATTAAATTGCGTTGGAATTTCAGCAAATCTGTAAAAGTTCCAACGGAAAATAGGTATTCCGGCAGACTGGCTTTGTCTTGATAGGAAGACAGAAAACTCCATTCTTAGGTTTTAGCACTATATATTTAGGATTTTGGATTCGGACTAAAAAAGGCATGAAGCCACTATCAACCGTTTGCACGAACTATCGAAAACTCTCGTTCTTATAGGCAGGATGGTAATATTTTATCTTAGAGAATCGTTACTTTGTTTCCTCTCTTTTCAGCCTATGAGGATAAAGTAGGTTCCTTGAGATTGCTGCTATCGGTGCAGTGAGAAGGATGGCAAGCACGGACACCGATAGGACAATCGTTCCTGCAGCAATGACACTTTTCGCATTTGCGGCTCCCGAGGCCAGAAGCTGGTTTCCAAGATCCAGTAATCCCCCGCCGATGGCGGCCTGTACTGTCGCTTTAGGGAGGTAGCTTAGGACAACGAATCCTCTTTCTTTCCTATTCAGTTTTGTTTTTACCAGACAGCCGGTAACGGCTAAGCTGCGGAAGGCAAGGGATATGAAAAGCAGGAGAAGAGCTGGCAGGAAGTATTTCCCTGCATATTCGACTTTTATTCCTGCCCCCACGAGGACAAAGAGGAAGATTTCAGCTAAGGACCATATTTCATTGAATTTGCTCTTTAGACTTAAGGATACCTGTGTTTCTTTCCTATGGAGGACAATGGCACAGGTAAGGATGGAGAGAAGGGATGAATATCCAAAATAAGGGGAGAGGACGTCTTCTAGATAGGTGAGGCCGAAACAAAGGGAAAGAAGCAAAAGCAGTTTTAAAGTATCGTTCCTCTCTGTTCTTTCAAAGGCAAAGGCTAATAGCCTTCCAAGAAGGATTCCGGCTAATACCCCGGTGACAATGGAAATAGGAATGTTCAGGAAGGTCCTTATTGACAGGCTTCCTCCCTTTTCCCTTGTGAGGAAGCACTGGTAGAAGACAATCCTGACAATATCATCGATGCTGCTTCCGGCAATGACGAGCTGGGGGATTCCCTCTGCGGTTCCGTATTTTTCATCCCTAAGCTTTGACCTCCTAGGGATGACAACGGCAGGGGAAACGGCTCCCAAAACCGCTCCGAGGAGAAAGCTTTCCGTATAGCTTAGACCGAGAATCCTTTTCCCGAAGATGCCGACGGTTATCCTTTCCGTGCAGGCAGGTAGGAAGGACCTTAGAATAGCCGGCCGGCCCACTTTCTTTAAATCGGATAAATCCAGGGAAAGGCCCGCCTTAAGCAGAATAATGATCAAGGCTACCTTCCGAATCGGGGAGGATAGATTCCTGATTCCGGAATCGAGGAAGGTGAAGGAAGAACCTATCTTCTCCTCTAAGAGGGATAGGAGGATACCATAAAGAAGATACAGGACAAGGGGAGGGACATGGATCCTTTTTGCCAGTCTGTTTAGGATTACGCCGCCAAAGACAATGAGAAACAAAGTGAAGAAAACCGTCATCTTCCACCTCCTAAGAAAAAAGCTGATTCCTCTATGCTGAAAATCAGCATAGACGTCATCAGCTTTCTGTTTCAAAGCGGTTTGATATAGGTTATCCCTATATCCGGAAGACATCATTTCCAAGACAGAATTATAGTCAGAAAAAGAAAAGAGTCAATCTCGCTTAGAAATTTTCTAAGCGGTTCCTTTAAAGACATATTCGAAGCGGATAATGCGTTAAGAAAGACATAGCCTAGTAGTCAGGTAGTGGACCCTATGCCGGACTTTGGATAAGGATAATCCCAGAAGAGGAAAAGGGACGGTCATCATCCATGACCGCCTTAGCCGATATAAAGGCGTGTTCGGCCGCAGCGGGAAGGAAGCGGCGAAGAAGCAATGGCCTTGGAAGAGGTGACTTTGAGCATCTTAGCCATCTTTTCTCTAACGTCACGTGGTTTCTAAAGAGGTTTAGAGGATTCGCGAAGGAATGGCTGAGCCGGTCCTTTTCCGGCATAGGATGGAGCATAAACCGAATCTGTTTGCAGGGGGAATCAAAGTAGTTTTTTGCCCCTGGCTAGGGAACAGGGATGTCAATGGTTAGCGAGGGTTGCCCCTGCGTATTAAGTTCCCGATTTTAAGATATCGATATATCCCGAATATTCGAAAACCCGGTCCCGGGCCTTTGCCGTTATTTCGTTTAGTATGCCAGCTTCAACCATCTTTTTCACTGCACCGGATACGCCATTGTAGGATAAACCAAGTGCGCTTGCGGTTTCGCCGATAGAAATAATCGGATGCTGCTTGATATAATGGAAGACCCTTGAAACCGTTTTGGCTTTCCCGGCAAGTTTTTCTTCGTCCGACCGGATAAGCGAATTTATCTTTTCAATTGTTTTGATGCCGTCATCGCAGGTTTCGATAATCCCACGCAAAAAGAATTTGATCCACTGTTCGTAGTTGCCCTTAGCCCGGACTTCACTCAATCGGTCATAGTACTCGACACGATTTGTTTTCAGATACAACGAGAGATACAAAACAGGGCGAGAAAGTATTCCGCCGGCGAGTAGCATCAGCGTGATAAGCCTTCTTCCGATACGGCCGTTGCCATCCAAGAACGGATGAATGGTTTCAAATTGATAGTGAACTAACGCTGTTTTGAGTAGAACATTCCTATCGTAATTGTTTATGAACTTTTCAAGGTCGTTCATTGCAATTTGCCTGTCTTCCACTGTCGGGGGAATGTATCTTGCAGTTTGCAAATTACTAGCTGACGATCCTATCCAGTTTTGACTGCGGCGGAATTCTCCGGGATTTTTTTCTGACCGCGGACCCCTTGCCTTAAAACCTTATGAGCAGCGCACAAAAGACGGTTGCATAGAGGCAATTCTTTCCTTTTTTCGATAGCATAGTTGAGAGCATTTACATAATTGACCACGTCGTTTACTTCAAGATTCACTGCCAGGGAGACGTTAGGGTTTAAAACGTCTTCCAACGTTGCCTGTGTTCCTTCAATCTGACTGCTGAGGAGTGCCTCTTTGCGGACGTATGCACCCGAAAACAGATTCCTATCGGGAATAAGCTTGGACGTCCTATCCAACTTCCCAAGAAAGTAATTCGCCTTGGAAAGCAGTTTGACCATTTCCGCATCCATTTCTATTTCGGGGCACGGCGGCAACGGGTTAGGTTTATAGGCTTTGTAACCGGCTATGCCGTCAAGCGCGGTAATAAATTGTCCTGCTCTATTCATCATGCACTCCATGAAATAATTCTGAAATTATTCCAACTGTTATTTCACAAAAAGCAAAGAATAAGAAATAGTGTAAGGAAAATATTGTCCGTTATTTCATTTTCCATAAGCTTTTATTATTGAAAACAAGAGGCTTTTTGTTTTTCCATCGTCTTCTATGATTCGGACATCGATGAATGTCCCTTTTGCTGCAGCTATCCAATCCAGGACGGCCCTGTGAAGCCGGATAGACAAAGAAGCTATTCCGGCAAGCACTGCTTCTATTCTTCGTTGGTCCTATCCATACTATCTTCTGCCAGAAAAGGCTTGGGCTGGCACTAGGTCAGACTGCTGATCGATGATTTCCTTTCGATACTACGATTAGGGAATCGGTAAGGCAGGCGGATGCCGGCCAGCCAAATCCAACCCTAATCGCCGTCGTCCATCTTTCCCTCTCTTAAATGTTCAATAAGCTCAGGATTTTTTGAACATTGGAATGAAGTCCACTATCGGCAATGAGAACATTGCTCTTCGGTTATTTACATTAACATTAGAAATTTCTCAAGAACCATTTCAAACGGGATGTTTCAAGTTATCAATGCAGGAAACGGTTTTGCTGTGAAGAATGGGGGAATTGGAAGCATTGTTTAGAAAGAGAAATCCGCCCCCGCCCTAAGGACAACTGGCTAAGCGTCTCATTCCATTGATTTCCCTTGTACATTAAAAATGAAGGTCACCATCCATACGTAACCGAGGACCATTCTGGGATGGTAGTGGCTAAAGCGAGGACAGCGACTTCGTCCAATCAACCGGCTGGCTTTTCTGATTCCATCGGATGAAGGGAAGAGATTCTCTCCTCTGCGAGGCTGCCTTTTCGTTTCAGTCCAGGAACGGCATCGTATATTTGGAATGTCCAAGGAAGACCACACGACTTCCGTTTCTCTGTATTCTCTGCCTTCTACTTGTTCTTTTCTTTTGCCCGTTTATCGTTGATGATAATCCTTTCTTTTTCCGTAATGACTTTTACGTTGTGTTCTTCCGCCCATTTTACGCATCCCTTTAAGGCAGTGGGAAGGAAGATGCGCGGAACCTTGACAAGACGTTTTAAGGCGTCATCGGTGAACTGGACATCCGTCTGTAGACGCTTGGCGGCATAACGGACCGATTCCAGATTCGTTTCACGCCTTGGGAGCCTTTCCCCATGGGGCTTTTTGAATTTCGAACACCAGAAGTTCTTACTGTCGCGATAACCGTAATCGACAGGGACTCTGGGGAAGTTATTGTGGCTGACCCCATTGACAATGGAGTTCCAGTATTTTTCTTTCCTGTCGATATGATCAATGCGTAGGATGAAGTGGGCCCCGAACTTGGAAGTGATGCCGTTGAAATTATGATAAGGCCCTTCGTATCCGTTTAATTCTCCAGGTCGGTCATTCTCGGCATGATCGAGTTCTCTCCTCCAAGTGCATTCAATGACCTGGAAGGATTCACTGACTATCTGAGGATATTTCTCATTCGGATGTTCCCTGTGGCTTTGGCTGTCTTCCAGATGGAAAAGGCAGTTCTTCCTCTTTTCTTCCGGCGTGTCTCCAGGCCAGCCCCTTCTCACTGCTTCCTTGAATAACTTGGAGTCATCCGGGAAAAAGTTCAGGGTGCATTTCCCGTCCCGGAGAAGATTCTGAGCGGTATTGGAAGAGTTCCGGCATTCGAGAAGCATGGCATAGTATTCTTTTCCGGCAATGTAATAGGGAGCAAGCAGGGAGTAAGGGCCGAGCGTCGTCTTTCCTTCCTTGGTCAGGGTTCCGACCCTGACAACAGGCCTAGGGAAGAAAAGGGAAGTCTGATAGAAATTGTCTTTCGGATCCAGATTCTTAAATTTGCTTTTCATTTTTACCTCCGGTGTTCTTTGAACTAGCATTTAAATGGCGGAATAATCGATGAACTGTATCCGCCTTTGGATAACCTTCCGCTTTTCCGGCACAGGTTCTTCTCTTTCAATCGAGATGTTTGCTTCTTTTCAGGGATAAACCGATAGACCCATTCTGAACACCTTGTGTATCCTATGGGCTTTCTGCTGTCAGAGGAACAAATGGATGCCAGTGTTTTGCCTTTTAAGCCGATGACAAGTGGGATAAGAGATTCCAATCCGTTTATCGAACAAAGAAGAAAGACATCCAAGCAATAGAAGATATTAGTTCCCAAGCCTTTGCAGACATCGACTTCTGCCCAATCGACGATATTCAGCGTGTCACTTTATGAACAAGTTCATTTTAGTAGTGAAAGCACTTAAAATCAACTGATAGGGGAGCAAATCGGTTTAATTATCTCGTAGGGCTAGACACCTTGCCTAGTCTAATTCCGCTATCTTCATCAGGCGGAAAAGCCATCAAAAAAGAAAAGAAGGATAAACAATAGTGTTGCTGTCCTTCGTCTGCGGTATAATCTTTCTGCT
>ERZ808262.711-NODE-711-length-13028-cov-3.543976_pt1 | contig 13028 bp, 11 predicted proteins | sample MGYA00520895_ERZ808262 | MGnify/ENA primary metagenome ERZ808262 (study PRJEB31516, sample SAMN03275588) | gut metagenome | biome: mammalia-associated habitat; material: feces | host: Papio cynocephalus | place: Kenya | collected 2012-08-02 ... | reverse complement strand
ATGTACCCCCAATACTGGACACCCGGTATTGGGGGTACATATCAAAATTGCAGGTGCTTTTTTGCTTTTTTCAAAAAAAGACCGGTACTGGAAATTTTCCAGTACCGGTTATGATATTCCTAACTTAATGGCATTGGCCTGGGCAACCATCTCTCCGACGCGACCCAATTGTTTGTGTTTTGCCTCTATCCCAACCATTGATACAGAGCCCGAATATCTTCGCTATGGGACGCTTTTTATGATCATCAGTTCTTCAGGCTCTGCAAGGGAGCAGGAATCCGGCCGCCCCGGGCAACGAAGGCTTCGCTGGATTTGCCGTGTACCGGCATCACCGGCGCGCTGCCCAGCAATCCGCCCAGCTCGATCCGGTCGCCCACCACCTTGCCGGGGGCGGGAATGATCCGGACGGCGGTGGTCTTGGCGTTCACCATACCGATGGCCGCCTCGTCGGCGATGATAGCGGAAATCGTAGCCGCACTGGTGTCCCCAGGCACGGCGATCATGTCCAGACCCACGGAGCAGACACAGGTCATGGCCTCCAGCTTGTCGAGAACCAGGGTGCCGTCCTCGGCGGCGGCGATCATGCCCTCGTCCTCGCTGACGGGGATAAATGCTCCGGATAAGCCGCCCACAGAGGAGGACGCCATCACGCCGCCCTTTTTCACCGCGTCGTTCAGCATGGCGAGAGCGGCGGTGGTGCCGTGGGTACCGCAGACCTCCAGTCCCATCTCCTCCAGAATCCGGGCTACGCTGTCTCCCACCGCCGGGGTAGGCGCCAGGCTCAGATCCACAATGCCAAAGGGCACGCCCAGCCGTTTGGAGGCCTCCCGACCCACCAGCTGACCCATCCGGGTGATCTGGAAGGCGGTCTTCTTGATGGTCTCGGCCACCACGTCAAAGGGCTGACCCTTGACGCTCTGCAAGGCGTGATAGACAACACCGGGGCCGGAAACGCCCACGTTCAGCTCACACTCCGGCTCGCCGACGCCGTGGAAAGCACCGGCCATGAAGGGGTTGTCCTCCACGGCGTTGGCAAACACTACCAGCTTGGCACAGCCCAGTCCCCCATTGTCCGCAGTCAGCTCAGCCGTTTTCTTCACAATCCGACCCATTTCGGCGACGGCGTCCATGTTGATGCCCGCCCTGGTGGAGCCTACGTTGATGCTGGCGCAGACCCGATCTGTGACCTTCATGGCCTCGGGAATAGAGCGGATCAGCTTCCAGTCGCTTTCCGTGCAGCCCTTCTGCACCAGAGCGGAGAAGCCGCCGATGAAATTCACCCCGCAGGTTTTGGCCGCCGCGTCCAGGGTCTTGGCCAGCTCCACATAGGAATCCGTCTGGCAGGCGGCGGCAACCAGAGAAATGGGGGTCACGGAAATCCGCTTGTTCACAATGGGAATTCCGAATTCCTTCTCAATTTCCTCGCCGGTTTTTACCAAATCCTTGGCCAAAGTGGTGATTTTCTTATAGATTTTCGCACAGCACACCTTTAAATCCGGGTCACAGCAGTCAAGCAGGTTGATGCCCATGGTAATGGTGCGGATGTCCAGGTGCCGCTTTTCGATCATGTCCTGGGTGGCCAGAATCTCATTATAGTTCAGCATAGCGACACCTCAGATCCGGTGCATGGCTTCAAAGATGTCTTCCCGCTGAACCCGGATGGACAGTCCCATTTCCCGCCCCAGCTGCTCCATGCCGGTGACCAGATCCCCCAGCGGCACATTGCAGGCGGAGACCTCCACCACCATCATCATGGTAAAATACCCCTGCATGACCGTCTGGTTGATATCCAGAACATTGACCTGAAACCCGGCCAGCGCGGTGCAGACATTTGCGATAATGCCCACCCGATCCTTGCCGACAACCGTTACAACTGCTTTCGTCATTCTCTCTTCTGAAACCTCGTAGTCAGCTGCCGTCCGGGTCTGCACCCAGGGGAAGAAATGGGTCTTTGCCGCAAGATGGAGCGGGTGATCGGCGTAAACCGCCAGTGCTTCCCGACTTTCCAACTCGGAATACAGCACAAAGTCCGCCCCCGCAAAGGACTCTTTCACTTCCATTTTGGTAAGACCCGGAATTTTGCCCACCAGGGGCATAAGGGCGGCCTGTGCCGCAGCGATCACCGCGGCTTTGTCGGCCTCTGGCTTCAACGTGAAGAAAATAATATGCTTGACCATAGTGGTGTCCTTTCCTTATGGATTTTCTGTCTTATGAAAAACACCGGGACTGCGGTCAGCCCCGGTGTTTGATTGGAAAATTACTCGGCATCCTCGCCGTTGTCCTCCAGCAGAGCGCGGATGGACAGGGAGATGCGCTTGTTCTCGGCATCCACATCGGTGATCTTGACCTTCACGTCCTGACCCTCGGACAGAACATCCTCGGGCTTGCCGATCCGGCGGTCGGCGATCTGGGAAATGTGAATTAGGCCATCCACACCGGGCAGAATCTCGGCGAAAGCACCGAAGGTCATCAGCTTGACGATCTTGGCATCCACCACGTCGCCCACGGCATAGTTCGTCATGAACTGATTCCAGGGGTTCATCTCGGCGGTCTTGTAGCCCAGAGAAATCTTGTGCTTCTCGGGGTCGAAGGAGATGACGTAAACGTCGATCTCGTCGCCGACCTTCACCACGTCCGCGGGGGTCTTGATCCGGTTCCAGCTCAGCTCGGAAACATGCACCATGCCGTCCACGCCGCCGATGTCCACAAAGGCACCGTAGGAAGTCAGGGACTTGACAACGCCGTGGTACTTCTTGCCGACCTCGATCTCGCTCCAGATCTTCTCCTGAGCGGCCTTGCGAGCCTCGGAGGTCACAGCGCGGATGGAGCCGATGACACGGCGGCGGGCACGGTTGACCTCGGTGATCTTCATCTGCACGGTCTTGCCCACCATACCGGCCATGTCGCCGCCCTTGGCGATGCCGGACTGGGAAGCGGGAATAAAGACGCGGATGCCCTTCACATTGGCGACCAGGCCGCCCTTGTTCTCCTCGGTAATGACGCCTTCCACGGTGGTCTTGTCCTCCACCCAGGCAGCCATGTCGTCCCAGACCTTCAGGCCGTCCAGCTTCTTCTTGGACAGCTGCACAGTGCCTTCCTGGTCGTTCACGCGGACGACGAAGACTTCGATCTCGTCACCGACCTTCAGAACGTCCTCAGGCTTGACGGAGGGATCGTTGCTGACTTCATCATAGGGGATGTAGCCGGCATGTTTGGTGCCCAGATCTACCTGAACTTCGGTGTTACCGATACCGGTAACGGTGCCAACGACCTTATCTCCTGTATTTAAAGTCTTGATGGACTGCTCGAGAAGCTCCGCAAAGTTCTCCTCCTGTACAGCCTCAGCATTGGTAATTTCACTCATAGTCTTGTTGACCTCCTTTATAATCCACGCCGGAGTTGACGCACCGGCAGTGATTCCAACATCGGTAACACCGGAAAAATCTTCCGCTTTCAGCTCGGCGGCACTGTCCACCAGGAAGACCTTATCGCAGTGTTCTCGGCAAATCATAGCGAGACGGCCTGTGTTGGAACTTTTGGGGTCTCCTACAACAACCATTGCCTGACATACTCCACTCAGTTCTGCTGCTTCGCTTTGCCTATACTCCGTTGCTTTGCATATTGTATCAAAAATTTTCAAGTTAGTAAACTGTTTTTTTGCAAATTCACCGCACAATTTCCACAAAGATTCGGTGGAAGTCGTCTGGGAAACCATACAAATTGCCAAATCTCTGGAAATTTTCTCGAATTTCACCCAGTTTGCAAGCTCTGAAGCGTCCTGAAACACCCGGCAATCCCCGCACCAGCCTGCAATTCCCTCCACCTCCGGATGGGTGGGCGTGCCGATGATGACGGGAAGCCTGCCTTCCTCGCTTGCCCGGCTGACGATGGTGTGAATTCGCTTGACGAAGGGACAGGTAGCATCGATGATCTCCACCTTCTGAGCCTCCAGCCGCTCATATACCGCCCGGCTGATGCCGTGGGAGCGGATGATCACCGTCTCTCCGGGCAGTGCCTCCTCCGGCGTTTCAATGACCCGGACACCCATCTTCTGGAACTTATCCACCACATGCCGGTTGTGGATGATGGGGCCCAGGGTAGCAACCTTCCGACCCTCCTGAGCGGCCTTCTCCACCAGCTCCACCGCCCTGCTGACGCCAAAGCAGAAGCCCGCGCTTTTCGCTACCCGGACGCTCACGGAGCCACCTTCTTCGCAATCGTATCCTTCATGGCGGCGATGACCTGATCGATTGTCATGTCCGAGGTGTCCAGCTTTACGGAATCCTTCGTCATCTTCAGGGGTGCCACCTCCCGGTGGGTATCCTGATAATCCCGCTGCTGAATGTCCTTGAGGATTTTCTCGTAATCTGCCTTCTGACCCTTTTCCAGCAGCTCTTTCGTGCGCCGCCTGGCCCGAACCTCCGGGGAGGCCGTCAGGAAGAATTTTACGGTGGCCTTAGGCAGCACCACGGTGCCAATGTCCCGGCCGTCCATAATCACGTCGTATTTTTCGGCAATTTCCCGCTGCATATCCAGCAGCATGTCCCGGACAATGGCATGGGCGGAGACCAGGCTGGCCTTCTGGGAAATGTCCGGGGTGCGGATATCCCCGGTCACATCCATGCCGTTCATAATCATGTGCTGAACGCCCTGGGCATCGTATTCGATTCTGACCGTCAGCTCGTCAATGTAGCGGCGAATGCCGTCGATGTCCTTGGGACTTACCCCCCACAGGTCAAAAAAGTAGGCAACCGTGCGGTAAATGGCACCGGTATCCACATAGTGATAGCCCATTTCCGCGGCCAAACGGCGGGCGATGGTGCTTTTGCCCGCGCCGGCAGGGCCATCAATGGCGATGGAAATTTTCTTAGCCATACGTTATCCCTTCCTCAGTTTGCGCAGGGCGGCTGCCTCCCGGGCAACCACCTGCCGGGGCGTCAGCCCCATTCGCTTTCCCGTTTCCTCCGGGCTCAGAGGCTTCCCCCCCTCCAGACCGAAGCGCAGGGTCAGAAGCCGGGCATCCGCCTGGTTCAGGCCGGACAGCAGGTCGCCGACGCGCTGGCGCATCTGGAACAAGGCCGTATCCTCCACCGCCTGCGCTTCCTGGGGGTTCTCCGGTTCCTTCGGACGGTTCACCCGGTCAACCAGCCGGGCGTTGTCGATCATTTTTCTGACCGCTTCCGTTTCCTCCGGGGTCATGTGCAGCTGTTCGGCAATCTCCTCCAGGGTGGGATTTCGCCCCAGCTCGGACAGAAGCCGTTCGTCAATCTGCCGGTAGTCCTCCATAGCCCGGCGCATTTTCTGCCCCACGCCGTCGGCATGTGCCTGCAAAAGCACCGCCCGTGCCAGATAAAACCGAATCCACCAATCCCGGTAGGCAGCATACTCCCCTTCCGAGAAGCTCTGAACGGCCTGCCACAGACCCAGGCTGCCCTCCTGGATCAAGTCCATCAGCAGCACCCCGTAGCCCACATACTCCCCCGCCAGGTCGATAACCCGGGAAAGACCAAGATTGATCAGCTGCTCTTCCCCGCCGCCGTTCCCGGCGCACCGCGCCGCAAGCAGTGCTTCGTCACCAAATGCGGGAACCGCAGCCAGCTCCTCTAAGTACAGCCGCAGCGGGTCATTTTCCTCCAGGGATTTTGGGTCAAGCCCCTCCGACACCAGCTGCTCCTCCTGCCGCAGCCGAGGGGCGGCCTCGCCGGTGCCATGGGTTTTGGGAAGGTCAGAAATGTCCAGGCTCACGCCGGTGGTTTCCAGGGTTTGCAGCGCATCCTCCAGGGTCTCGGTGTTCTCCCCTTCCAGGAGCGTCAGAAGCTGAGAAGCCGACACCCGATCCCCTGCCTTCAGCCCGGAAAGAAACACGTCCACCGGCACCGGCTCGAAGGAAAATTCCAGCTCATTCATTCAAAAAATCCTCCAACCCCAGGCTTTGCCCGCTTTTTTGCAGCTTGTCGATGGCTTGACGTTCAATCTGGCGAACCCGTTCCTTGGAAATGCCAAGCTGCCTGCCAATCTCCTCCAGCGGGTGGCAGACTCCGTCCTCCATGCCGAAATGGAGCCGGAGCACCTGCTGCTGCCGGGGATTCAGCGTAGAAAGAAGCTTGTCGATGGCACCCACCAGCTCCTGGCGCACCAGCTCCTGATAGGGCTGGGGAGACAGAGAGTCCTCCACCAGATTTCCCAGAACGCCGTCGTCCCCCTCCCCCGTGGGCACATCCAGGGAGCACACGTCCGGGGTCAGGAGCATCAGCTCCTTCACCCGCTGCTCCGGAAGGCCGCACCGCTGGGCGATCTGGGCGGCGTTCGGCTCCTGACCGGTTTCCTGGGTCAGGGCGTTCTTGGCCGCCGCCACCGCCCGCATTTTTTCCGCGGTATGCAAAGGCACCCGAATAGGGCTGCCGTGATTGATCAGGCACCGGGTCACGCCCTGGCGGATCCACTTGGTGGCATAGGTGGAAAACCGGCAGTCCATGGTATAGTCGAATTTTCTCGCCGCCGTCAGCAGGCCGATGCTCCCCTCCTGGATCAGGTCGAGCAGAGCCACGCCCCGCCCAGCATATTCCCGGGCGATGCTCACCACCAGGCGCAGATTGGAATTGACCATCTGCCGGATGGCGTCCTCGTCACCGGCGGCACACCGGCGGGCAAGTTCCCGTTCCTCCTCCGGGGTCAGCCGGGGGTACTGGCGAATTTCCCGGAGGAACTGGCGCATATCGTCCTCGCCGGTGCTCACCGGAAGGTTCTTTTCTGTATCCACACTCTGTGTCATATTTTGATTCCTTTGCTTTTCTGCAATTTTTCCCGCAGACGCATAATATCGTCCTCGGTTTTGGTCTGGGATTTCTGATATTCCTCCCGGATAACCGCCGCGCAGTCCTGAAGGCTGCGCTCATTTACAGGCCCTTGCTGCTGAACGATTCCCGCGATTTGTGACATTTCCTCCGGAGTAAAGTCAGTCAAAATACCTAAGTTTACCTGCAATCCCTGCCGGTACCGCTCAGTCAATTGCGTAAATGCTCTCCCTAAATAGCTTGATGAAAACATTTCCGCCTTCAAATCCGGAATCTGCGCGATCAGCGCAGGTTCCCGCAGGATCTGACCCAGCACCATTTCTTCCGCCCTTGCCGAACGCAAATTGTTGTAGCGGATAGAACGCTCCTTGGGCTGTAAATTCCGGGCGGGAGACAAATCGATCTTTTCCTGATTTTTCTTCTCTTTATAAGTACGGCGTTTCAGTGCCCGATCCACCTCCAGCTTCATGGCGTCCTGGCTGATTCCCGCGGCCTCCGCCACCCGGCCTCCGTAGACCTCCCGCTGGACGGCACTGCTTAAAGATCCAATCAGCTCTGCGGATTCCTGAAGGTACTGCACCTTCTGCTCATCGTCCCGAAGGTCGTATTTTCTGAGGATGGCGTTCAGCTGATACTCCACCCGGTTTGCCGATTCCTCCAGAAGAATCCGGAACCGGTCGGCACCGAACTTTTTCAGATACTCATCCGGATCCTTCGCGTCCCGCATTTTCAGCACCTTCACCTGAAGGCCAGCCTTTTCCAGAATGGGGATGGCTCGCTGGGTGGCGTTCTGTCCGGCCTCGTCGCCATCGTAGATGAGCACCACCTGATCGGTGTACCGGGACAGAAGATTGGCTCCATCCTCGGTCAGTGCCGTGCCCAGGGATGCCACCGCGCAGTCAAAGCCATACTGATGCAGGGCGATGGCATCCATGTAGCCCTCTACCAGAATCAGATAGCCCAGCTTGCTTTTCTTCGCCAGATTCAGGGCAAACAGGTTTTTCCGTTTGTTGAAAATCAGGGTCTCCGGAGAGTTTAAGTACTTTGCCGCATCCTTGTCGGCATTATTCATAATCCGCCCACCGAAGCCGATGACATTTCCCCGGACATCGATGATGGGGAACATCAGCCGGTCCCGGAACCGGTCGAAGAGATTGCCGTTCTTTTTGGAAACCGTCACGAGACCCGAATCCCGAAGCTCCTGATCGGTATAATCCTTGCTTCGCAGATAGTCTGCCAAATCTGTCCAGCTGTCCGGGGCATAGCCGATGCCAAATTTTGTGAGAATGGATTTCGGCATTCCCCGGCTGGCGGCGTATTGCAGGGCGTTTGCCCCGACCGGCGCGTACAGCCGGCTGTGGAAGAATCGGGCTGCCTCCTTGTGCAATGCCCACAGCCGCTCCTGCTGGCGGTACCGGGACTGGTACTGCTCGTCATCGGGCACCTCCAGCCCTGCCCGCTTGGCCAATGCCCGGACGGCATCCGGGTAGCTCAGGCCTTCAATCTCCATTTCAAAATTGACAACTCCGCCGCCCTTGTGGCAGCCGAAGCAATAGAACATTCCCTTATCCGGCGTAACGGAAAAGGAAGGCGTTTTTTCACTGTGGAAGGGACACAGGCCAAACAGATTGGAACCGGAGCGTTTCAGGTTCACATACTGACCCACCACATCTTCAATTGGATTTCTGGCAACCAGCTCATCCAGGAATGCCTCCGGAAAATCCATGGTGTTCCCTCCTTTCTCGTGATTTTATCGGTTATCCCCGGACGTGCCAGCCCATGGGGATGAAAATCTCCGTAAATTTGTCCACGGCATAGTTGTCTGTCATGCCCGCAATGTAGTCACAGACCGTCCGCTCCATGCCGTCGAAGGACAGCTGGGGCTGGAAGTCCTCAGGCATGGCCTCCGGGTGGGAAATGTAATAGTCAAAGAGCCGCTTGAGCATGTCCTTGGCCTTGCTTTCCTCCCCCTTGGCCACCGGATTCCGATAGACCCGGGCGAACATAAAGCTCCGGAGGTCTTTCAGTGCCCGCTCCACCTTGGGTGTCAGGCAGATAGCCCCCGCCTCCCGGGAGGCGGCGATCGCATCCGTCACCAGGGTATTGATCCGGCTGCTGTGGGTGTGACCCAGAATGTCGGAAATCTCCGTCGGAATGTCGTCGTTGGTGAGGATTCCCGCCCGGATGGCATCGTCAATGTCGTGATTGACATAGGCGATCTGGTCACTGCGGCGGACGATCTGTCCCTCCAGGGTTTCCGGCCAGGTGTCGCCGGTGTGACCCACGATGCCCATGCGAACCTCGTAGGTCAGATTCAGCCCCATGCCGTCCCGCTCCAGAATATCCACCACCCGCAGGCTCTGCTCATTGTGGCGGAAGGGCTTGCCCAGGCAGTCAGAAAGTGCCGCCTCTCCGGCGTGGCCGAAGGGGGTGTGACCCAGGTCATGCCCCATGGCGATGGCCTCGGACAAATCTTCATTCAGCCCCAATGCCCGGGTGATGGTGCCCGCGATCCGGGAAACCTCCAGGGTGTGGGTCATCCGGGTGCGGTAATGGTCGCCCTCCGGCCGGAGGAAAACCTGGGTCTTGTGCATCAGCCGCCGGAAGGCCTTGCTGTGAACGATCCGGTCAATGTCCCGCTGATAGCAGGTGCGCACGTCCAGCTCCCGGGGCTCCTCCTGCCGGGGCCGCCCCTTGGTCTGGTCGGCAAAAGCGGCCAGAGGGTTCAGCCGTTTATGCTCCTGTCGCTCCAATTCTTCCTTAACCGTCACCGCAATCGCTTCCTTTCCCGGATACCGGAAATGCCCGGTACTCCTGGCCGATTTCCATGCTTTCCACAGTGCCCGCGGTCATATCCGTGAGCCTGTCCAGAAATTCCCGGGTCTTTGCTTCCGGAAACAGCAGCTCCAGCTCCACCTCGGCTCCAAAGTCCGCCTTGCGGACAATGCCGCCGAAGGCTTCCGCCTCCAGCCGCACCCGCTCATAGAAGCTGTAGGGACAGGGCACATACAGCACTGTCCACACCCGCTTCCTGGATTTGCCCGCCGCGTCCACAGCGATTTTCGCGCCCCGGGTATAGGCTCGCACCAGTCCCCCGGCTCCCAGCAGAATGCCGCCAAAGTACCGGGTCACTACGCAGACCGCATTGTACAGCCCCTCCCGCTGGAGCACCTGGAGCATAGGCATTCCCGCGGTGCCCCCGGGCTCTCCGTCGTCGGAAAACCGGACGGCACCGTCCCGGATGATGTAGGCCCAGCAGTTATGGGTAGCGTCGTAGTGCTTTCTTTTCATCTCCTGGATCCGGGCAAGCGCTTCCTCCTCCGTCTCCGCCGGCCAAAGCCTGCCGATGAACCGGGATTTTTTCTCCACAAACTCGTCTTCGCCGTATCCGGTGGGGACAAGGTATTCGTCCAAGGCCTCAGCACTCCTTCACAATAAATTCCGAAAGTCTGCCGTACAGAATGGGGTCAAGCACCGTCTCCACCTCGATGCCGGAATCGGTGTATTCCACCTTCTTCACCTGGGCATTGTCGTGGAGGGTCTCCACCATACCGCCCTTGTCATAGGGGAAGCGAAGGATCACATGGTGCCGGGAATGACCCAGGGCTTCCTCGATGGCCTTCAGCAAGCCGTCCATATTCCGACCCCGTTTGGCGGAAATGGCCACGATATCCTTGCCCTTGGGAATATCCTCGGAATAGACCAGGTCGGCCTTATTATAGCACTTGAGCACCGGGGTGCCGGGCTTTGCCAGCTGGGCGATGAGCTTGTCCACCACGGCCACATGCTTCTCCAGATTCGGGTCGGAAGCGTCGATGACGTGAAGCAGCAGGTCTGCGTATTCCAGCTCCTCCAGCGTTGCGTGGAAGGCGTTCACCAGGTGGTGGGGCAGCTTGGAAATGAAGCCCACGGTATCGGACAGAATCACATCCAGATTGTCGGACACCTTCAACTGCCGGGAGGTGGTGTCCAGGGTATCAAAAAGTCGGTTGTTGGCGGGAATGCCCGCGTTGGTCAGCTGATTCAGAAGCGTGGATTTTCCCGCGTTGGTGTAGCCAACGATGGCCACCACAGGAATGGCGTTTTTCATCCGCCGCTCCCGCTGGACGGCCCGAACCTTGCGCACCTGCTCCAGCTCCTCCTCCAGCCGGGTGATCCGCTCCCGGATGTGCCGCCGGTCGGATTCCAGCTTGGTCTCGCCGGGGCCCCGGGTGCCGATGCCGCCGCCCTGCCGGGACAAGCTGGCACCCATTCCGGAAAGCCGAGGGAGCAAATACTGATACTGGGCAAGCTCCACCTGAAGCCGGCCTTCCTTGGTTTTCGCCCGCTGGGCGAAAATGTCCAGAATCAACGCGCTGCGGTCGATGACCGTCACGCCGATGATCTCCTCCAACGCCCGGATATTGCCGGGAGACAGCTCATTGTCAAAAATCACCATGGTGGACTGAGTGGCCTCCGCCAGCATCCGGATCTCCTGGGCCTTGCCCTCGCCGATGAAGCTGTGGGAATCCGGGGTATGCCGGTTCTGGAGTACCTTGCCGGTGCAGAAGCCTCCGGCGGTCTCCAGCAGATCCTCCAGCTCCTTCAGGGATTCCTCCGTGGCGGTCTGCTCCTCGGTAAAGCAATCCGCGTTCAGTCCCACCAGCACCGCCCGCTCCTGGACGGCGGTTTCAAGATTTTCTTCCATAGGTTCCTCCGAAGCATCATTCATTATGGTTTAGTATAGCACATCCGCCCACCCTGGGACAACTGTTTTTCTCAGAAAAAACAAAAAATCCGCACCACGGATCCGTAGTGCGGAATTTTCTGCTCTTACTTCAAGCCAAAACGCTTGTTGAAGCGATCAACCCGTCCACCGGTGTCAACCAGCTTCTGCTTGCCGGTATAGAAAGGGTGGCACTTGGAGCAGATCTCAACACGAATGTCCTTCTTGGTAGAACCGGTCGTAAAGACATTGCCGCAGGCACAGCGGATGGTGGTCTGTTCGTACTTGGGATGGATACCTTCCTTCATTTCGTTCACCTCTTTCGTATCAGTTAAAGGGCACAAAGCACCCAAAGCAATCTTCAATCGCCCGGATATCATATCACATTGCCGGGAAGAATGCAAGTATTATTTTTGGTTTTTTGAAAAAAGTTGTCGTCCTGCCGGAGCTTTCTCAGAACGCCCAATTGCCGCCCCGGAAAATGGGCATCGTCCGGCCGTTCTCACAGAGGGCATCAATGTCCATGCTGTCGCAGCCGATCATGAAATCCTCGTGAATCATGGAGTCGTTGACCCCCAGTTCCCGGCATTCCGCCAGGGAACGGTTCCGGAAATTTTCAATCGTATCGGCAAAGCCGCAGCCCAGAGCCAGGTGACAGGCGGCGTTTTCATCGAAGAGGGTGTTGTAGAACAGAAAACCCATTTCCGCAATGGGGCTGCGCTGGGGAACCAGGGCGCACTCGCCCAGATAGGCCGCTCCCTCGTCCATAGCAACCATCGTTTTCAGCAGCTCCTCGCCCCGCCGGGCACCGGATTCCACCACCCTGCCGTTTTCAAACCGGAACCAGAAATCTTCAATGAGCTGACCCTGGTAGCTCAGGGGCTTGGTGGCATAGACGACGCCCTCCGCCCTGCCCCGCATAGGCGAAATGAAGCACTCCTCGGAAGGGATGTTGGGGTTAAAGGAAATTCCTTGCAGGCTGTCCTCCCGGCCGCCGCACCAGATGGCCTGGGGGATCATCTCCACGGTCAGGTCGGTGCCGTTGTCCGCCCGGTAGTGCAGAGCGTGGATGTGCAGGCCGTTGAGATAATCGCAGCGGGCTTTCAGGTCGGCGTTGTGAGCTTCCCAGGCGGCAACGGGGTCTTCCGTCACCCGGGAGGCACTGAGGATGGCCTGCCAGAGTCTTTCCACCGCCGTGCCGGTACGCAGACCGGGAAAGACCTTTTTCGCCCATTTCTTTCCGGGTACCGCCGCGATACACCACTGATCCCGATTCTCCCGCCGATCCCGGTAGGGCTTCAGAATGGGATAGCGCAGCTGCCGGGCCTTGGCGGCCTTGTTCAGGTTCATGCCCTTCAGGCCGTCCGGGTCATCGGATTCCAGATAGATCCGGGCGGGAAACACCCGGCACATGTGCTCCTGCCGCTCCCGCTCCCAGGCTTCCACCGTGCCCAGGGTTTTCAGGGACTGGCGGCGCAGATGAAGCTTCTCCAAGGGCTGATAGCTCCACTCCACGATGACCTTTTTCG
>ERZ808262.708-NODE-708-length-13096-cov-2.569358_pt1 | contig 13096 bp, 8 predicted proteins | sample MGYA00520895_ERZ808262 | MGnify/ENA primary metagenome ERZ808262 (study PRJEB31516, sample SAMN03275588) | gut metagenome | biome: mammalia-associated habitat; material: feces | host: Papio cynocephalus | place: Kenya | collected 2012-08-02 ... | reverse complement strand
GGCTGAGCCATATTTTTCTATCATGGCACCGAGCCTTTCCACGCCTTCACGCGCTGTATGTATGTATGGCAGTACCGTGTTGTAGGTACAGTTTTCCGCCAATCCATCCTCTACATAAGGGTCATGGCTCAACGCTTCCGGGCTGCTGAATATGGTTTCCGTGGAGCTTTCACCCACTCCCGCGGTATTGAAACCAGCACTACCCCATTCATGATGATACTGGTAGTCAGGCAGTGCGGTATAACCTAAACGCTTCTTAGGCAGTGGGCACCTAAAGGCACTGTCATTGGCAACAAACTCTTCAGGTCCGTTGTCGGTTTCTTCAAAGACAAGCCAGTTTTTGCAACGCATCGCGTCGAAATCCTCACTTCGCGCATATATGCGTGAACCGTCACCTGTCAGTTCACCACCAACAACAATGGTGGTGCACTCTGACCAACTGCTTTTCCTTTGCTTTTCCATGATAAAAGATATTAAGACTTTTGGCTATTTCTTGCCAATGTTCATAATCCAACGAAGTGGGTGTTTTATGAATCCTTTGAGTCCACGCTCATTAAGATTAGGCTGCACCACGCCTTTCTTGGCTTTTTTATTACCGTCAACAGCTTGGCTTGTTTGTCCTTTCTGCTTGGCTTGGGATGTTTGAGACTGCTGGCCGCGCTGCTTGTCGGCATATTTATGACGACCACGCTGCCTCTGCGCCTCACCTTCTGGCCTCGCCTGCTGTTGAGCGTGTTGACGTTCTTGCTTCTGTCCCTTGCCGCGCTGCCTTTTGTCTTGTTTCGGCTGACTTTGTTGTTGTCCCTGCGGCTGACCTTGTTGCTTTCCTTGCTGTTCTTGTTGCTGTGGCTGCTGTGGCTGCTGATTAGTACGCTTAGGCTTTTGCCTCTGCCTGTCATCAGATTTTCTGTTGTCGGCTTTGTCCTTCCGTCCAGACCGCTGCTTAGCGTCCTTGTGGGCGTTGTTGTCACGGTCTTTTCTCCTGCGACTCTTGGCAGAAGTCTTGCCAGGACGACGCGAAGTGGTATATTCTGGGCCTTCTCCGCAACCTTCTGGCAACGCATTCTTTTGTATGTCCTGCCCAAGGAATTTCTCAATCTGGTGAAAAGCATACATGTCGTCCTCATTGACAAACGTGATACCAACGCCATCCCTGTCGGCACGCGCCGTACGTCCAATGCGATGAACATAGTCCTCGGCATCATGTGGGACATCAAAGTTGATGACCATGGCTATATCGTCAATGTCTATTCCGCGAGCCACGATATCCGTAGCCACAAGCACGTCTATCTGCCCACTTTTGAACTTGAACATTATGTCATCCCTCTCGGCTTGCTCAAGGTCGGAGTGCATTGCCCCACTGTTGATTTTCATCTTGAGGAGTGCCTGGTTAATCTGTTTCACTTTCATCTTGCTGCCCGAGAAGATGATTACGCGCTTCAGGTCACCGGCCTTGAAGATGTCTTGTATGATTTGCAACTTTTGGGTCTCATAGCAGATATAGGCCACCTGCTTGATTTTCTCAGCTGGCTTGCTTACGGCAAGTTTCACCTCTACCGGATTCTTCAACAAGCTCTGCGCCAATTTCTCTATGTCTTTCGGCATCGTGGCTGAAAACATTATAGTCTGGCAATTTTTCGGGAGCTTGGAGGCTATCTTCATTATGTCATCGGAGAAACCCATGTCGAGCATACGGTCAGCCTCGTCGAGCACGAAGAAGCTCACTTTAGACAAGTCGATGTTTCCCATTGAGATGTGCGAGATCAAACGTCCTGGAGTGGCAATGATAACATCGGCACCAAGACGCATGCTCTTCATCTCTTGATCGTAACGATTGCCGTCATTACCTCCGTATACGGCCACACTCGACACGTCGGGCAAATAATAAGAGAATCCTTGCATCGCCTGGTCTATTTGCTGTGCAAGCTCACGCGTTGGAGACATCACTATGCAGTTGACAGCATCCTTGGGATAATTGCCACTGTCGAGCCTTGAGAGTATGGGCAACAGATAGGCAGCGGTCTTTCCTGTACCAGTCTGTGCCACTCCCAAGACATCGTGGCCTTCCAAAATAGGCGGTATACACTTTTCCTGCACAGGAGTGCATTCGTCGAAACGCATGTCGTAGAGAGCGTCAAGAACGTTGTCGGTGAGATCTAATTCTTCAAATTTCATTGTTTTCTTTTCTTTAAATTACGACCGCGAAAGCAGCATGGGATGGTTTGTGGGGGTGGTGATTATTAGTTAGGTGCCTTTCGATAACAGACAAATGCTATTATTGCAAACACGATGTTAGGCAACCATGCGGCCAACAACGGTGGGAAACCAGCGTTGATAGCAAACGTGGCGGAAATGGTCTGGAACATGATATACCCAAACGAAAGGGCCAAGCCAATGCCGAGGTAGACACCCATTCCTCCCTTTCGCTTTCTCGCTGAGAGCGAGGCTCCTATTATGGTCAGGATGAACGACGCGAACGATGAGGCTATTCGCTTGTAATACTCCACCTGATATTGCACCACATTTCCAGAGCCGCGGTCGATCTGCTTGGAAATGTAGTCTTTCAGCTCAGGAGATGTGAAAGTTTCCTGTTGACCCTTGGAGTAGACAAGGTCGGTTGGCTCCATCTGAATCAAGGAGTCCTTGCGCGCGCCACTCGTGATGTGCTCTCTCAAACCTTTCAGCTGACGAATCTTCCAGTTGGAAAGCGTCCAATGGTATTTACTGTCAGATATGGTATCGTATTGCACATCAGTCGCGGTCAGGTGAGAAACAAGTTTCTTTTCCTGAAACCTGTCGAGACAGAAACCATAGCCATGCTTCTGGTTGTTGTCGTAGTGCTGGATGTAGGCTATGACTCCTGGTGCTACCTGCAACTGCACGTTCTCAGCCGACGTGTTTTTTTTCTTGTTCTTATACATCGACTCGAAGTTTTGCCTTATCACGGTTCCGTGAGGGATGACGTAAGCCGACAAGTAATAAGACAACGCTGAAAGAAACACACACGAGATCATATAAGGCCTCAACAGGCGCTTGAACGAGATACCCGCCGAAAGCATGGCTATCACCTCAGAGTTGCCGGCCAACTTGGTCGTGAAGAAGATGACGGCGATAAAAACAAACAGGGCACTGAAGAGATTTGCGAAGTAAGGAACGAAATTGGCGTAATAGTCGAACACTATGGCACTCAACGGGGCATGATATTCCGTGAACTTGGCCAAGTTTTCATTGACATCGAAGACGATAGATATGGAGATAATCAAGGCTATCGAAAAGAAATATGTTCCGATAAACTTCTTGATGATATACCAGTCAATCCTCTTGATATAACGGAAGACATTGAGATATTTTAGCACTCGCAGGAAGCCCAGCTTCTTGCCAATCCACTTAAATACCCGCTGAAGCAATCTCGTGTGGTTGGCCGTCCATCTAAAGAAGCGACGCAACCATGTAGCATGCCTCGACACCCATCTTCCAGCCTTGTAAAGTCGGCGATGCTTTCTTATCTTACTGAAACTCTTCATTGTTAGCCTTTCTTCTTATCGCCTCTGCCCCAGCTGGGTCACGACGCTCTTCTTCCATTGCACGAAGTCGCCGGCGATGATGTGTTTTCTCGCGTCGGTGACGAGCCGCAAGTAGAAAGCGAGATTGTGTATGCTCGCTATCTGCATGGCGAGCAGCTCCTGCGCCTTGAAAAGGTGGTGTAGATACGCCTTTGTCGTGACGCGGTCAATCTCGCAACCGTCAGGGTCAACAGGCGAGAAATCCATCTCCCATTTCTTGTTGCGCATGTTCATCGTACCCTCATAGGTGAAGAGCATAGCGTTGCGGCCATTGCGCGTCGGCATCACGCAGTCGAACATATCCACTCCTCGCTCAATGGCCTCAAGAATGTTTTGTGGGGTACCAACGCCCATGAGATAACGCGGCTTGTCCTTGGGCAGAATCTCGTTGACCACCTCTATCATCTCATACATCACCTCCGTTGGCTCACCTACCGCCAATCCTCCGATGGCATTGCCTTCCGCACCCTTGTCCGCCACATACTTGGCAGCCTCTTGTCTAAGGTCCTTGAACGTGCAACCTTGCACTATTGGGAAAAGGGCCTGATGATAACCATAAAGCGGCTCGGTCTCGTTGAAACGCTTTATGCAACGGTCGAGCCAGCGCTGTGTCATGCCGAGGCTCTTCTTAGCATAGGCATAATCGCTCATGCCCGGAGGACACTCGTCGAGAGCCATCATTATGTCTGCGCCAATCACGCGCTCGGTGTCCATGACATTCTCTGGCGTGAAAATGTGCTTGGAGCCATCAATGTGGGAGCGAAACTCGCAACCTTCTTCAGTGAGCTTGCGAATGCCTGACAGGGAGAACACCTGAAAGCCGCCGCTATCGGTGAGGATGGGGCGCTCCCAACCGTTGAAGCCATGGAGGCCACCAGCCTTTCTGAGCACCTCAAGACCTGGTCGCAGGTAGAGGTGATAAGTGTTGCCAAGAATAATCTGCGCTTTAACCTGAGACCGCAACTCACTGAAGTGCACGCCTTTAACCGCGCCTGCAGTACCCACCGGCATGAATATCGGTGTCTCTATCTTGCCATGGTCGGTGGTTATCACGCCCGCACGGGCATCCGAAGCCTTGTCGGTATATTGGAGCTGAAAATCCATATCTGTCTATCGGGACTTGCATACGTCCCTGTGCTTATTTTTTCTTGTTTACTTTTCGTTGTCCTTCTTCTCGTGATTGTCCTCGTCCTTGGGAATGGTAAGATTTATCGGATTCTTAACCATCTCGTCGGTGAGCGCGAAGTCCCAAACATCCTGCACGTTTTCAACATAGTGGAAAGTCACGCCCTTGAGAAAGTCTTGCGGAATTTCCTCAATGTCTTTCTTGTTGTCCTTGCAAATCACGATATCGGTTATGCCAGCACGCTTAGCCGCAAGAATTTTCTCCCTTATTCCTCCCACTGGCAGCACCTTGCCACGAAGGGTAATCTCGCCCGTCATGGCGGTGTTGAGCCTCACCTTGCGCTGGGTAAGAGCCGATGCCAGCGACGTGGCTATCGTTATGCCTGCCGATGGGCCGTCCTTTGGCGTGGCTCCCTCTGGCACGTGTATATGGATGTTCCAGTTTTCAAACACGCGGTAATCCACGCCAAGCTTGTCGCAGTTGGCCTTTACGTATTGCAAGGCTATTATGGCACTCTCCTTCATCACGTCGCCAAGGTTGCCCGTCAGTGTCAGCTTTCCTCCCTTGCCTTTTGAGAGGGAGGTTTCAATGAAGAGTATCTCACCGCCAACTGAGGTCCAAGCCAGACCTGTCACCACGCCGGCATAATCGTTGCCTTGGTATATGTCGCGCATGAATGGTGGCTTTCCAAGCAAGTCCTCCACGTCTGACGCGGAAATAGCCTTGTCTGGTATCGGCTCGGCCATGGCTATGCGGAACGCCACTTTTCTCAAAGCCTTGTCTATCTGTTTTTCAAGTTGCCTGACACCGCTCTCGCGAGTGTAGTTTTCTATGATATTCTCCAATGCCTGCTTGGAGAATTTCACCTTCACCTCTGTCTTGTCAAGGCCGTTGTTTTTCACCTCCCTTGGCACGAGATGGCGCTTCGCTATCTCTATCTTTTCTTCCGTGACATAACCTGGCACCTCTATGAGTTCCATTCGGTCAAGGAGCGGTCTCGGAATGGTGCTTATATCGTTAGCGGTCGCTATGAAAAACACCTTAGACAAGTCGTAGTCCACGTCGAGATAGTTGTCGTGGAAAGCATTGTTCTGCTCTGGATCGAGCACCTCCAGCAGTGCCGACGACGGATCGCCGTTGTAGTTGTTGGAAGAAACCTTGTCGATTTCGTCAAGTATGAACACGGGGTTTGACGAGCCTGCCTTTTGTATGCTTTTTATTATCCTGCCTGGCATGGCACCCACGTACGTGCGGCGATGGCCACGTATCTCACTCTCATCGTGCAATCCGCCAAGCGACACCCTCACATACTTGCGCTTCATCGCCGCTGCTATGCTTTTGCCAAGCGAGGTCTTGCCCACTCCCGGGGGGCCATAGAGACAGAGGATTGGCGACTTCAAGTCGCCACGAAGCTGCAGCACGGCAAGATATTCCAATATGCGCTCTTTCACCTTCTCCATGCCATAATGGTTATGGTCGAGGATGGTACGCGCGCGCTTTAGCTGCAGGTCGTCCTTGGTGCAATAGTTCCACGGCAACGACACCATCATGTCGAGGTAATTGAGTTGGACGCTATACTCCGGGCTCTGCTGGTTGAACGTGTCGAGTTTCTCTAGTTCTTTCTTGAAAAGCTTTGCTATCGCCTCCGGCCAATCCTTGTCCTTGGCCTTTTTCTCAAGCGAAGTCTTCGCGGCTGTCTCCGTGTTGTCTCCGAGCTCCTCCTTGATATTTTTCATCTGCTGGTGGAGGAAATACTCTTTTTGCTGTTCATCGAGGTCAACGCGTGTCTTGTTACGTATGTCGCCCTTCAATTTGGCGAACTGTATCTCACGGTTTTCCACCTTTAGCAGTTCAAGGCCCCGCTCCCTTATGTCGTCGAGCTTGATGAGCCTTGCCTTGTCCTCCACTGGGAATGGCAGATTGGTACAAGCGAAATTCACCAACATGGTGTTGTTGGTGATGTTCATAAACGACATTATGCTGTCGTCAGGGATGTCTTCATTGAGACGGATGAACTCTTGCGTGACGGAGCGCACATTGTCCGCAATGGAATTGAACTCGGTGTCTTTGTCATCGGGCACAATCTCTGGCAATGGCACCACATGCCCCTTGAGGTAACTGCGCCTCGACGTGATTTTCTCAAGCGTGCACCTGCACGTCGCCTGAAAAATGGCGGTGATGGCATTTGACGCGGGCATCTCAATGATACGCACGAGCTTTGCCATGACACCGACATCATAAACGTCGTTCTTGTCGTAAGGCTGTTCGTTTTCCGGGTCTTTCTGGCAAAAAATGGCGCAAACGCGGTTTTTCGTGTCCTTGTTCAAGTAATGAGCAAGGTTGATGCTTGGCTGCCTTCCGAGAAGTATGGGCACCAATATTCCTGGCATCACAACCATGTTGCGAGTGGTCAGGATTGGGCAGTCGCATTCCTTGCCTTCCTTGAAGATAGTGGAAATGTCGCCTTCGAAGTCAGCAAACATCTGTATGGTCGTATTTTGTTTTGGCATATCGTGTCGATACCTAATGAGTCAATATAAAATATTCTATATAAAAACAATATGCAAAGTTACTAAGAATATAATAAATTAGCGCAAATGTCGTTGGAAAAGTATGGGAAAGACATTTCAATTTAAAAATTTCGCCATTGTCCAAGACCGCTGCGGAATGAAAGTGGGCACGGATGGCGTGCTTCTCGGCGCATGGGCGCGAGGTGGAAAACGCGTTCTCGACATCGGCACGGGCACCGGCCTCGTCGCGCTGATGATGGCGCAGAGGTTTGCCCAAGCTAACATAGATGCCATTGAAATTGACAAAAACGCTGCCGAGCAAGCCATGGAAAATGCCGCCAATTCGCCTTTTGCAGACCGCATAAAGGTGATTGGCAAACCCCTGCAAGACTTTCAACCAAACGATTCGTACGATAGCATAGTCACTAATCCACCATTTTTCAGCAACAGCCTGCTCGCGCCTGATTCTTCAAGGTGCATGGCGAGACACACCGTGGCATTGCCGTTTTCTGACATTCTCTCGTTTGCGGCGACGCACCTTGCCGAAGAGGGGGAAATTTCAGCCATTATCCCAGCCGACTGCATGGAAGCTTTCTCACAAGAGGCTTTCACGCGTGGCATGTTCCTGACGCGCGAATACAAAGTCAAGACCGTGGAGCGCAAACCAGCCAAGCGCTGCTTGATTGCCTTTTCCAAATCTCGACCAAAGGCGTTCGACAGGTCGGAGGTGACGCTAATGAACAAGGATGGAACTCGCTCTGATTGGTACGGAGCGTCAACCAAAGATTTTTATCTATAAGGCTTTGATTTCCAAGCACCAAAAAGGCATCGGCTTTCACACTTAAAAACCGATGCCTCTATGTTTTTAATGGGCAAAAGCCTATTTATGTCTCTCGTAATAGTCCAAGGCGGCCTTGATATTCTTTTGGACCGCGCTCGTGCTGAACGTGGCACCAGTGCATCCGTCAACCACCGACTTGGATGCGAGTTTCTTCGCCTTGGACACTTTCAAGTTGGAGTATTTGGGGAGCAGCGACTGTCTGACTCGCTTGAAATATGGCACGGTCTCCTCGTTTTTCAACGCCACAACCTTTACGACGACGCCTTTCTTTATGTATACATCCACAGGCGTTGCCTTGCGATAGCCACGGGCGTTGCAGATGGTAGTAGTGCGTACGACGTATGTGCCATCATCCAACTTTTTCATTACGTTGTCTGCCATGGCCCCAACGGTGAAGGCGACAAACATCAATAAAAACATTATTTTCTTCATTGTCTAAAAAACTTGTTATTTTGTTTATTGATTAAACTGTCATCATTATTTCATGGTCACTTGAATGCGATTCTTAGCGGCAATTAGCCGTTTGCAGAAGTCACGAATGTCGATTGGCGTAAGGCTGTCCACTTTCTTGAGGTAGTCTTTCTCAAAGTCTATGCCATCGCGCAGCTCATGGTAGCGAACATACTCCCACCACCCATTGGTGAGAACGGCACGGTCGTAGTTTTTACGCTCATACTCTTTCACCGTATTCAACTGCTCCTCCGTTGGTCCCTCGCTTGCCATACGCTCCAGTTGCTCATCTATGATAGGCAGAAGATCAGCGAACTTCTCTGGGTCACAACGGAAGTTTATGTTCATCAGGCAACCGTCGGTTGGATATTTCCAGAACTGTCCCTTTACGCTCACGCCATAAGTTCCGCCTTTTTCCTCACGCACTTTCTCTGTGTACACGCCACGCATGATTTGCGTGAGCACGTCAAGCTTCAAATCGTTATCAGCAGTGTAAGGAATGTCGGCAGTATATAACACGTCGGTGAGCGCAGAAGGTGTCTTCATGTCGGCATGGAACACTTTGGTCAACTGGCCGCGCCGAACGTCAAGGTCATACTTACCTGGCTTGTGCGTTTCATTGCTGCGCTTCTTCGCTGGCAGACTGGCCACATACTGGCAAATGAGATTCTCAAAATCATCTTCACGTATATCACCTGTCACTATAAGGTTCATGCCCGACAGGTCGGAGAAACGCTCCTTGTAAATATCATACATACGGTCAAGGTTCACCTCCTTGAGCCTACTCACGGTCATTGGGGCAGTTCTTAGGCTCTTGCCGTAGACGGCGTAACGCAAAGTGTCGTTATACGTGACGTTGGGGTTGGCGTTGCGGTTGCGCAACATCGACTCTTGCTTTGCCAATATATTCTGGAAGATGTTATTGTCCTTACGTGGCTGAGTCAAGTAGAGGTAAGCCACTTGCAACCAAGTCTTGAAGTCGGAAGCCACACAAACGCCTTTCACTCCCTCCTCCTCAGAATCAATGTATGGTACCACACGAAGAGCCTTGCCGCGACGCTTTTTCTCAAGGGTGAGGAAATCGAAGTCGGCAGCACCACTCTCTCTCACGACAGGGCCAAGGAATTGCAACGTGGCGGCGTCTGAATCTGGATAAAGAGAGCGTCCACCGAGACGAAACATATTGATGATTAACCTGTTAGGCTCTATACCAGACTTGCGCGCACTGACCTTGATGCCATTGGAAAGCAAATATTCCACATAGCCATTGGCAACTTGCCTTTTGGAGATAATCTTGCCTTTTTTTGGCAACTTTGTCATAAACGTGGTGCTAACCTCTTGGTTGTCGTTGTCGTTGGCATACACTTTCCTTTGGGCTTCCTCAACCCATTGCTTGAACTGGTTGCCGCTTGGCATGGTGTATGGCTTGCCGTCATACATAGTCGGACCAAAGACTATGCAAACCTGATTGGCATCGGTGGCTATGGACTTCATGGCCTTGTTCACGTCATCGAGCGTCACACTTGCCGAAAGTTCAGCCTCCAATGCGGCCTTGTCAACTATGTTCATGCAAGGCTCTTCGGCACAAAAGCTGTTGACAATGGCCTTGGCATACTTCGCATTGGGTGTCTTGTCCTTATTGTCGAGGTCGTGTTCCACGCTCACCGTAAACTGAATCTTGGCGTGCTCCACCTCTGCCTGCGTGAACCCATAGCGGCGCGCCTTCTCCACGACCTCAATGGCAGCATCTATGCCAGCCTTTGGATTGTCGGGCATCAAGCCCACATTTAGCGAGAACGCATCTTTCTCATTGGTGACGTAGAAGCCATTGTCGCGGCAAGCACACGACATCACCTTGGGCTGTGCCTCATTAGAGAGACGGGCAAGGCGCTGGCGAAGGATAAACATGGCAAGACGCGACTTGTAGCCTTCAACATAAGACTCGCGAGTAGCTCTTTGCCCACGAGGATCGGCATCACGCTTCATATAGAGGGCAAAGTTCAAAGTGGGTTGTTCACTATCTGCCTTGGTATAGACTATCATGTCTTTGTTGTCAGGCACGGTATAATACTCGCGCTTTGGAGCTCCGGTCGGAACTTTCTCGTCACCAAAAAGGTTCTTTATCTTGTTTACGACCTCGTCCACGTTTACGTCTCCCACGACTATTATTCCCTGCAAGTCCGGGCGATACCACATACGGTAATAGTCGCGCAATGCCTCATGATGAAAGGTGTCCACAACCTCGATATTGCCTATCGGCAAGCAGTCGGCATATTTTGAGCCGGCGTAAATCACGGGCATGGCCTCTTCCATCATTCGCGTGGTGGCGAAACGTGAGCGACGCGTGCGCCACTCCTCACGTATCACGCCACGCTCCTGGTCTATCTCATCGCCTTTCAGCAAGAGGTTGCCTGCCCAATCGCGCAATATCAGCAGACAGGTGTCGGCAACTCCAGCCTTGCTCACCGGGGCGTTTGAGATGTTGTAGACTGTTTGGTCTATAGATGTATAGGCGTTGAGGTCGGCGCCAAACTTTATTCCGTTTTTCTCGCCCCAGCCTCTTACGGAGCGTTCCCCGCCATTGCCGTCGGGGAAGTGGGTTGTGCCGTTGAAGGCCATGTGCTCCAGGAAATGAGCCAACCCGCGCTGCTGCGGCTGCTCAAGGATGGAGCCGACACGCTGGGCAATGTAGAAATCGGCTTGTCCAGGGGTTTGGTTGTTGTACCTGACATAGTAGGTCAGTCCGTTAGGCAGCGTGCCCTTGCGGATGCAACTGTCGAGCGGTAGCTGCTGCGCCCCCACAGTAAAGAAACCGCACAGGCAGACAACGAGCGATAATAGTCTTGAATGTATCATAATGTTTTCTTCTTATTGAAGGTTAAAACTTTATTCCACCAATAGAGTATTCCTTGCCACCATTGATTATGACGACACGGCCATTCTTGATGTATTTGCCGTTCTTGATGGTTTGCTTGCCAGCCACGACATTGTCTATGCCAGTGGGAGAAGCATCAAGGGCAAACCATGTCAAAGTCTCTGCTATGACATTACTGCCAAGGGCAATGTTGTCGGTACCACGCAGGTTACCAATGTTTGCGGTCTGTGCCGTTGAAGACACTTCGCCATTGTTGGTGCACCCATCTATCGATACCAAGCCTTTAGTGCGTGCTGAATTGGCAGCAATGCCTGCCACATAGTCTTGACCGCTGACCGCGCCACTGTTGGTGCAATTCTTTACCACGATGGCAGTATTTTCACCTTTCATCACGTTGGCCACTATCCCTGCCACGTTATTCACGCCGCTCACAGTGCCATTGTTGACACAAACGTCAATGTCCACGGCGTATGACGGACAACTAACTATACCTGCGGTATATTGCCTCGACTTGGCTGAACCCTTCGTGTCATCTATGTTGCCAGAGTTGGTACAGTTCTTCACGGCACCAGAATAAGCACCTGCTACGCCAGCGGAACCAAGACCATTGGTTGTGGAGATATTTCCTTGGTTTTCGCATTTGTTCACAAGATATGTATAAGTCGTGATGGTTTTACCCGACTGCGATCCGCCACAAATGCCAGCGGCATAAGTCATGGCACTGACGTTGCCATAGTTTTTGCAATTCTCAATAGTACCACAACCATTAAGCATATAGCCACAGATGCCACCAGAGAAAGAGCCTACGGCTGTAACGTCAGCATTATTCACGCAGTTCTCTATCTTGCCCATGTTCAATGAGGCAATAGTGCCGGTATAACCGTAGCTCTCAATATGGTTGTCTCTGCTTATGACTATGTTTTTCACCACGCCGTTCTTGTCAATGCAACCGAAAAGGCCGTTGTATTTGCCCTCAGCATTGTTGCCATTGTTGGTGTGGTAAATGCCCTTGATGGTGTGGTTATCACCGTCGAACGTGCCGTCAAACCCAAAGGCAATCTTGGTAATCTGCGCGTTGCCATCCTTGCCGATGGCTGGAAGTTGTACGGGGCTCGTGGCTTTGCCGCCAAAGTCGATGTCGTTCATCATCTTGAAATACTCGCCCGTGCCCTTATGGTCAGCGGTGCAGCTTTGCGCCATTTTGGTAAAATCGTCAGCGGTCTTGATTTGGTAAGGATCGGCCTCGGTGCCCGAGCCAAACAGTCCCCAAGAGGTTGGCTCTGTTGCGGCTGTTTGAGCCATGGCTGCCATGGCGCTGACGCATAGAAAGACAAGAGTAAAAATCTTCTTCATAAACTAATATTTAATGGTTATTATTGGAGGATGAGTGACATTATATAAAACATGTTTAGCCGCAAGACCATGGTATCAGAATGTGGCGGCGGCGCATAGGGTCAGAAGGTTTCTCGACCATCCTTTCATGTCTCCGCTCATGGCGTTGCGGAAATCATACCGAAAAGACACTTCCGGACGCACTCGCGTGCCACGAATCGGCATCTCATAGGCTACCTTGGCGTGAGCGGCTATTTGCTCCACGGCTCCTGTGAGCACGGCGCAACCCATCTGAAAGGACAGCAAAGACGACCGGCTGGCCAGCAGGCCTCGCTTGGCCTCAACGAAAGGCATGAGGACATGCGGCTTCTCCGTATAGACATCGGGATAGACATAAGC
>ERZ808262.702-NODE-702-length-13158-cov-4.076547_pt1 | contig 13158 bp, 8 predicted proteins | sample MGYA00520895_ERZ808262 | MGnify/ENA primary metagenome ERZ808262 (study PRJEB31516, sample SAMN03275588) | gut metagenome | biome: mammalia-associated habitat; material: feces | host: Papio cynocephalus | place: Kenya | collected 2012-08-02 ... | reverse complement strand
CCGGTCATGCCCTTCCGGGCACCTCTGGAGGAGATGAAGTACTCCAGAACGGAAAGACCTTCCCGGAAGTTCGCCTTGACGGGAATCTCGATGGTGCGGCCGGCGGTATCGGCCATCAGGCCGCGCATACCGGCCAGCTGACGGATCTGTGCCATGGAACCACGGGCACCGGAGTCGGCCATCATGTAGATGGGGTTGAACTCGTCCAGGTTGCCCTGCAGGGCATCGGTGACGTCCTTGGTGGTCTGCTCCCACTGCTGAACCACCAGACGGTAACGCTCGTCGTTGGTGATATAGCCCTGGCGGAAGTAGTTTTCAATTTCAACCACCTTGTCCTCGGCGGCCTTGACCAGCTTGTACTTGATAGCGGGAACCACCATATCCGCAATGGACACGGAAATCGCGCCCTTGGTGGAGTACTTGTAGCCCAGAGCCTTGATCCGATCCAGCATTTCGGTGGCGATGGTGAAGCCGTGGACACGGATACACTTGTCGATGATCTTGCCCAGCTGCTTCTTGCCCACCAGGAAGTCGACCTCCAGATCGAAGGCATGGGCAGGATCACTGCGATCCACAAAGCCCAGATCCTGGGGGATGGGCTCGTTGTAGATCAGGCGGCCAACGGTGGCGTTGATCATCCGATACTGCACCTGGCCGTCCACTTCCTTGCCGTAACGCACCAGGATAGGCGCGTGCAGGCCGATGGCACCATCGGCATAGGCGGCGATGGCCTCCTCGGTGGAGGAATAGGCGTGGATGGGACGGAACTTGGCTTCGGCCTTGCCCTCCTTCTTGGCCTGCTTGTTGGCGGCCACGAAGTCATCGGCATCCACCACGGTATTTACCGGCAGATTCGTCTCACCCGCATCGGTGACGAACACGTTCTCGGAACCCTTCTCGGCCTTGCCCAGACGGGTGTAGGTCAGGTAGTAGGCACCCAGAATCATATCCTGGGTCGGCACCGTGACGGGCTTGCCGTCCTGAGGACGGAGCAGGTTGTTGGCAGAGAGCATCAGCAGTCTGGCCTCGGCCTGAGCCTCGGGAGACAGGGGGACGTGAATGGCCATCTGGTCGCCGTCGAAGTCGGCGTTGAAGGCGGTGCAGCACAGAGGATGCAGCTTCAGGGCGCGCCCCTCCACCAGCACCGGCTCGAAGGCCTGAATGCCCAGACGGTGCAGGGTCGGCGCACGGTTCAGCATGACGGGGCGATCCTTGATGATGTCGTCCAGCGCGTCCCAGACCTCGGTCTTGCCCTTGTCGATCATTTTCTTGGCGGACTTGATGTTGTTGGCCAGGCCGTCGGAAACCAGCTTCTTCATAACGAAAGGCCGGAACAGCTCGATGGCCATTTCCTTGGGCACGCCGCACTGATACAGCTTCAGCTCCGGGCCGACGACGATAACGCTGCGGCCGGAGTAGTCAACCCGCTTGCCAAGCAAATTCTGACGGAAACGACCCTGCTTGCCCTTGAGCATATCGGACAGGGACTTCAGTGCCCGGTTGTTGGCACCGGTGACGGCACGACCCCGGCGGCCGTTATCGATCAGCGCGTCCACGGCCTCCTGGAGCATCCGCTTCTCGTTGCGGATGATGATGTCGGGGGCATGGAGCTGAACCAGCCGCTTCAGGCGGTTGTTCCGGTTGATGACCCGACGGTACAGATCGTTTAAGTCAGAGGTAGCGAACCGGCCGCCGTCCAGCTGAATCATGGGGCGGATATCGGGAGGAATCACGGGCAGCACGTCCATAATCATCCAGCTGGGCTTGTTGCCGGACTCCCGGAAGGCCTCCACGACCTCCAGCCGCTTGACAATCCGCAGCTTTTTCTGGGAGGAGGCGGTTTTCAGCTCATTGCGCAGCTGCTCGGACAGCTGATCCAGATCGATCTGCTCCAGCAGCTCCTTGACGGCCTCCGCGCCCATACCGGCTCGGAAGTCGTCCTCGTACTTCTCCCGCATGTCCCGGTACTCTTTCTCGGTGAGCACCTGGTTCTTCGTCAGCGGCGCGTCACCGGGATCGGTGACGATATAGGCCGCGAAGTACAGCACCTTCTCCAGCACCTTGGGGCTGATGTCCAGCACCAGACCCATCCGGGAGGGAATGCCCTTGAAATACCAGATATGGCTGCAGGGAGCGGCCAGCTCAATGTGACCCATGCGCTCCCGGCGCACCTTGGATTTTGTGACCTCGACACCGCAGCGGTCGCAGATCTTGCCCTTATACTTGATTTTCTTGTACTTGCCGCAGTGGCATTCCCAGTCCTTGGTCGGTCCGAAAATCCGCTCGCAGTACAATCCGTCCCGCTCGGGCTTCAGGGTACGGTAGTTAATGGTTTCCGGCTTCTTGACCTCGCCGTAGGACCACTGCCGGATCATCTCCGGGGACGCAATACCAATTTTAATGGCATCAAAGGTGGCATCTGCCATGTGTAGCCTCCTTATTCTTCGTTGTCGGCATCCATATCGCCGAATACATCCATAATATCCTCAGGGCTGTCCTCGTCGATGACGAAGCCGGAGTCCAGCACCTCATCGGTAGAGCCAACCACCGTGTCGTTTCCGGAGTCGGCGGTGTAGACGATCTCATCGTCATCGTCCTCGTCCTTCAGCTCGATCTCGTCGCCGTTCTCGTCCAGAACCCGGATATCCAGACACAGGGCCTGCAGCTCCTTGATCAGAACCTTAAAGGACTCCGGCACGCCGGGCTTGGGAATGTTGGCACCCTTGACAATGGCCTCGTAGGTCTTGACACGGCCGGTGACATCGTCGGACTTGACGGTCAGAATTTCCTGGAGGGTGTAAGCGGCACCGTAAGCCTCCAGTGCCCAGACCTCCATTTCGCCGAACCGCTGGCCGCCGAACTGTGCCTTGCCGCCCAGAGGCTGCTGGGTGACCAGGGCGTAGGGGCCGGTGGAGCGGGCGTGGATCTTATCGTCAACCAGATGATGGAGCTTCAGATAGTAGGGATAACCCACAGTGACCAGATTATCGAAAGGCTCGCCGGTACGGCCGTCGTAGAGGATGGTCTTGCCGTCCTCCCGGAGGCCAGCCAGCTTCAGGGTCTCCCGGATGTCCTTCTCGTTGGCACCGTCGAAGACGGGGGTGGCCACATGCCAGCCCAGAGCCTTGGCGGCGTAGCCCAGATGAACCTCCAGCACCTGGCCGATGTTCATACGGGAAGGCACGCCCAGGGGGTTCAGCACAATGTCCAGGGGGGTGCCGTCGGGCAGGAAGGGCATATCCTCTTCCGGCAGAACCCGGGACACAACGCCCTTGTTGCCGTGACGGCCGGCCATCTTATCGCCCACGCCGATTTTCCGCTTCTGGGCAAGATAGACCCGGACGGACTTGGTAACGCCGGGAGCCAGCTCGTCGGAATTTTCCTTGGTGAAGACCTTCACGTCCACCACGATGCCGGAGGTGCCGTGGGGCACCTTCAGAGAGGTGTCCCGGACTTCTCTGGCCTTCTCGCCGAAGATAGCCCGCAGCAGCCGCTCCTCAGGGGTCAGCTCCGTCTCGCCCTTGGGAGTGACCTTTCCCACCAGGTAATCACCGGCGTGGACTTCCGCGCCCACCCGGATGATACCGTTCTCGTCCAGATCCTTCAGGGTGTCCTCACCCACGTTGGGGATGTCCCGGGTGATCTCCTCGGGGCCCAGCTTGGTGTCCCGGGCCTCGGTCTCGTATTCCTCGATGTGGATGGAGGTGAACACATCCTCCCGAACCAGACGCTCGTTGAGCAGAATGGCGTCCTCGTAGTTGTAGCCTTCCCAGGTGACGAAGCCGATGAGCACGTTCTTGCCCAGGGCAACCTCGCCGCCGGAGCAGGAGGGGCCGTCGGCAATGATCTGCTCGGTGTCCACCCGCTCGCCCACCACCACGATGGGCCGCTGGTTGATGCAGGTGCCGGCGTTGGAGCGGGCGAACTTGGTCAGCGCGTGGGTGCAGGTCTCGCCGCTGTCATACCTGACGGTAATGGAGGAAGCGGACACGGCGGTGACCACGCCGGGGCCCTTGGCCTTGATGCAGACCTCGGAGTCCACGGCGGCCTTGTGCTCGATGCCGGTGGCAACGATAGGCGGCTCGGTGGTCAGCAGCGGCACGGCCTGACGCTGCATGTTCGCGCCCATCAGAGCACGGTTGGCGTCGTCGTTCTGCAGGAAGGGAATGAAGGAGGTCGCGATGGAGATCATCATTCTGGGAGACACGTCGATATAGTCGATCATGCCCCGGTCGACCTCGATGATCTCGTTGCGGTGACGGCAGGTGATACGGGCGTTGGCAAGGCAGCCGTTCTCGTCCAGAGGCTCGTTGGCCTGACCGATATAGTAGTCGTCCTCCACATCGGCGGTCATATACTCCACGTTCTTGGTGACAAAGCCGGTGGCCTTGTCCACCTTCCGGTAGGGAGCCTCCACGAAGCCGTACTCGTTGATCTTGGCAAAGGTGGCCAGATAGTTGATCAGGCCGATGTTGGGGCCTTCAGGGGTCTCGATGGGACACATCCGGCCATAGTGGGTGTAGTGAATATCCCGGACATCAAAGGAAGCCCGGTCACGGCTCAGGCCGCCGGGGCCCAGAGCGGACAGACGACGCTTGTGGGTCAGCTCGGACAGAGGGTTATTCTGATCCATGAACTGGCTCAGGGGGGAGGAGCCGAAGAACTCCTTGATCACCGCGGTGACAGGCCGGATGTTGATCAGACTCTGGGGGGTCACGGTGTCCAGATCCTGGACGGTCATGCGCTCCCGGATGACCCGCTCCATCCGGCTGAAGCCGATGCGGAACTGGTTCTGCAGCAGCTCGCCCACGCAGCGCAGGCGGCGGTTGCCCAGATGGTCAATGTCGTCGGGGGTGCCCACGCCCATGGCCACGCAGTTCAGGTAGTTGATGGAGGCCATGATATCGTCCACAATGATGTGGTTGGGGATCAGGTCGGTGTAACGCTCGGCAATGGCGTCCTTCCAGCCGTCCGCGGGCACGGTCTCCAGCATTTCCTTCAGCACCGGGAAGTAAACCTTCTCGGTGATACCGTACGCCTTGGGGTCGAAGTCCACGAAGCCGGCCATCTCCACCATGTTGTTGGAGAAGACCTTGACGTTGTAATCGCCGATCTTGATGACCGCCTCGTTGACACCCTTCCGGCTCAGCTCGTGCGCCTGAGCCCGGGAGATGAACTCGCCGGGCATGGCCAGGATCTCACCGGTCATAGGGTCGGCGATGGGCTCCACCGCCTCCTGGCCGGACAGTCGGCTCCAGATGTCCATCTTCTTGTTGAACTTATACCGGCCAACCTTGCTCACATCGTAGCGGTGATAGTCGAACAGCAGCCCTTCCAGATGGGCAATGGCGGTCTCCACCGTGGGAGGCTCACCGGGACGCAGACGGCGGTAGATTTCGAGCAGGGACTCTTCCCGGGTCTTGCAGGGATCCTTGTCAATGGTGGCAAGGATTCTGGGATCCTCGCCGAACATGGCCTTGATCTGCTCGTCGGTCTGGACGCCCAGGGCCCGGATCAGGCAGGTGATGGGCAGCTTCCGGTTCTTATCGATCCGAACCCAGAACACGTCGGAGTTGTCGGTTTCATACTCCAGCCAGGCACCCCGATAGGGGATCACGGTAGCGGTGTAGGTATGCTGATCCGCCTTGTCCACCTCGTGGCCGTAGTACATGCCGGGAGAACGGACGATCTGGGTGATAATGACCCGCTCCGCGCCGTTGATCACGAAGGTGCCGCCGTTGGTCATCACGGGGAAATCCCCCATGAAGATCTCCTGCTCCTTGATTTCGTCGGTCTCGGTGTTGCGCAGACGAACCCGCACCTTGATGGGCTTGGCGTAGGTGGCATCCCGCTCCTTGCACTCCTCAATGGTGTACTTGGCCTTGTCCTCCATGGTGTAGTCCAGGAAGGACAGCTCCAGCTTGCCGGAGAAGTCGGTAATGGTGCCTACGTCCTTGAAAACCTCCCGCAGGCCCGTATCCAGGAACCACTGATAGGAGTCCTTCTGGATTTTCAGCATGTTGGGGATCTCCAGGATCTCTTCATACTTCGCGTAAGATTTACGCATGGTCTTGCCGAACATTACGTCCTTGACCATTGCCATATGGATCATCACAGCCTTTCTTTCGAGTTGTGTTGCTTATGATACGCCCCGCGCGGTTGCCAATATTCGCAAAGTTCCTACTTGACAGCCGCCCGCTACTGTGTTAAAATGACCTGGTAAGGAAGGAAGTCCGCAGATAGGCATAGTATCACAGTATGGACAATCATTATAGCATAGCGGCCAAATCCTGTCAATGAATAATTTCCACAATTCCGAGGCTCCCGCCTCGTTTTTTTATGCCCTTTTCACCAGTTTTCGATCTCAGCTGGCAAACGCTCCCGAAAATTCTCGCAGGGGACGATGCCCTCATCGTCCCGCGGATACATACTGCCGGTTTTGTGGGGCGATGTGGGCATCTCCCCCTACAAGTTCTGAATTGGCTATCAGACGCATTGAAATTGCGCACCGATGATTTTTATCACCGGTGCGCAGTCACATTTCTTTACTTCTTACTGTTCCACCCCAGCCGGTTCACATACACCTTGCCCTTATCAAACACAAAGTTATAGTAAGCCGTGTTCAGGATATCCGCGGAAATGGAAAAGCGGGTGGCGATCAGCTGGTTCATATTCTCCACATAGCCTTCCGGCACTTCGCTTTCCGGCACCTGGTACCGAACCTCTCCGGTGTCCGCGTTGAACCAGACCTTGTCCGTCAGGAAGCTCTTGTCCACCAGCACCGCCACATGGGTGCCGTCGGAGAATACGTCCGTCCCCGCCAGCAGCCGGGAGTCGTATTCAAAGCCCCACAGGTTCAGAATGGTGGGCAGAACGTCCACATTGCAGCAGTACTCGTCCACCACGATGTTCTCTTCCAGTCCTCCCACCCAGAAGATCAGGGTGGACTTGTACTTGGAGAAATCGTCAATATCATGGCCGATGAGCTCGGCATACTCGCTGTCCTTCAGGCCATAGGGGAAATGGTCGCCTGCAATGACGATGGCCGTCCGATCCGCCACTCCCGCCTGCTCCAGCCGCTCCATCAGATAGCCGATGGCCTTGTCAAGCTCGATGTTGCAGCTGAGGTAGGCCTTGATGGCGTTGCTGGAATAGGGCAGATCCTTCACCTGATCCCAGTTCCGCTTGGCCATTTCGTTGGTGCCGGTGTCGTATTTATAGTGGCCGGAGAAGGTCATATAGTAGGCGTGGAATGGCTCCCTGCCGATATAATCGTCCACGGACTGCTCCATCATTTCCAGGTCGGAGGCAGGCCAGTTGGTGGTAAAGGTCATGCCGTCCCCGGCAAACTTCATGGTGTAGCCCATGTTGGGGTGGGACTCACTGCGTCCGTAATAGCTGCCCCGGTAGTTGTGATAGCCGAAGCTTTCCACTCCCCGCTGATCCCGGAACACGTTGCCCAGGGTGAAGGGCAGGTAGCTGTTCCTGGAGGCATAGAGGCTGGACACCGCCTTGCTCCGCCCGGCGTCCGGGTACAGCCCCTGCATCAGGGCATACTCGCCGTCGGTGGTGGTATTGGGGAAGGTATTGTAATAGTTATTGAAAATAATTCCCTGCTGGGTCAGCTTATAAAGATTCGGGGTCAGATCCTTGTCGATGGCGGCGGGCGAGAAGCTCTCCGCGCACATGACGATCAGGTTGTAGTCCTTCAGCATTCCGGTGTATTCATTCTGGTTCGTGCCGGAAATTTTCGCGCAGTAGTCGTTGATGGCCAGCAGCTTTTTGTCCTCGGTCATGGCGTTCAGCGCGTCAAAGTCAATGTCCATGACGTTGTACTTGACCTCCGCCGGTGTCTGCTCCCGCTCCGCTTCCTCCGCCGCTTGGGTCTCTTCAGGGATATAATAGGTCTGCTCCTCCACTTTGGCGTGGCGGGTCAGCTCCAGCCGGAGGGTGGTCAGCAGGCCGAACCGCTGGGCGGTCTGGTTGGTGGCGATCTCTCCGCTGCGGTAGTAGTACTCGTCGGAGAACATCTGCGTGCCGCCCTGCCGGATGCCGAACCGGGTCAGAGCCACAATGCCGATGGTCAGCACCAGCAGGACGACCCGACCCCGTGCCTTCATCTGCCCGTCCAACCATTTCCGTCCGGCGATCCGGAGGATGAGCGGCACGAACAGGGCAAGCAGCCAAGGGAAATGATCCCGCATGGTAGCCAGCACTTCCCGCCAGAAGTTGGTCATCGCCTCTCCGCCCTGGGACACCATGGCCAGGGAGTAGAGGGTGCCGAAGATGAAATTGTACACCACCTGGCTGCCGTAGAGCAGGATCAATCCCACCGTCAGGAAAATTTCCGTCCCGAAACGACCCTTTTTCAGGAAGGACAGCACCAGGCTCAGAAGCAGAGCCGCCGTCAGGGTAAAGCCCAGGGCGTAAATCCGCACCCCAAAGCGGTGAAACACCGCTCCGCTCAGCAGGCACTCCCAGTACAACAGGGCAAACGCCCAATAGCACGCAGGTCTCCCCGCCGTCCAAATTTTCTTCCAGTCGCCGCAATTCAATGGCCGCACCTCCAAAAACTGTTTCTCAGCGGAGTATTATAGCATATTTTCTCGAATTGTAACAGAATTTTTTCCGAAAAACGGCACAAATTTTGAAGGCTCTCCCCTGCTGCCCTTTGGGCAGAATGAAGCCCCGGCGGGGAAATGCCCCGCCGGTGCCGTTTATGTAGGGAAGCTCTGATGAAATCGGCAAGAGCTGGCGGCAGAAGATTTTGGCTCAGCCGAAAGTTCGGAAAGCGGAGGAATACTTTGTGTATTTCCCGCTTTCAGAACTGCACGGATGGGGCAAAAGATTCGCCGTCCAGCCGCCGACGATTTATTCAGAGTTTCCGTAGATTTACAAAGAGGAATAGCCGAAGCTGTTGACCAGGGCATCCACCTTCTTGCCCCCCTTGCAGTAGGGGCACTCGTGGTAATCGTAGCTTCTGTAATCCGGCAGATCCTTCACGGAATAGACGGATTTCACCGGGAACCCTGCCACCTCGTCCACCGCCCGGTAGATGGCCGCCACGCCTGCCACCCGGCCGCCGTAGTACTCGATGGCCTCAATGGAACGCTTGGCGGTAAAGCCGGTGGTGACGGAAGCCATCAGCACCAGAACATGCTTGCCCCGGATCATGGGCTGGATATTCTCCCGGAAGATAATCTGGGAATTGGCGTTGTACTCCGGCTCCACCACATAGATGGTCTCATGGGCGTTGATGGTGCGAAAGCCCGATTTGGTCAGCTCTTCGGCAATGCAGGTGCCCAGCACCGCCGTGCCGTCCAGACACAGCACCGTATCCACCGGCGTGTCGTTGACGAAGCCGGACACCAGCTGATAGGCGCTGTCCCGAGCCTCGCTGAGCCGGGTCTTCTGATAGGTGATGTCCACATAATAGTTGATGTGGGAATGGTTGGTCACAAAATGTCCCTTGGCAATTCGCAGCGGCGCGTTGCCCCGCTTCACAGGCAGTTTTACAAGCTGGATCATGGTGCATTCCTCCATATTTCGATTTGAAAAAAGAAAAACGTTTTCCGCCCGGCGCAAGCGTTTTTGCCGGGCTTTCCAAACGCTTTTTTACATTGTAACCCGAAAAAAGAGAAATGGCAAGTGCATTCTGCCTAATAGATAGCCAAAATTCAGCGGCTTCTCTTGTTGATATTGCGCATACGCAATGCTTTTTCCTGACGGCGGAACTGACGCGCGATGATCTTGCAGATTCGCCCGGTGCGCATCATCCAGTGAACCCTGGCAAAGCTTGCCCACATGACCCCGTCGGTTTCTCCGGGCTGCAGCACAACGTCCTTCAGGCGCAGCGTCCGGCGCAGACAGTAGTGGTCGTAGAAAATATTCCGCTCCATATCCGTGTCCAGAAACTCAAATTCCCCTTCCTGCGCCCGGATTCCCGTTTCCTCAAACAGCTCCCGTGCCACCGCCTGACGGCTGGTCTCCCCGGCCAGGGCCGCGCCGCCGGAATTTTCCCAGGTGCCGGCGAAGCTCTTTTCCCTGGCCCGACGGGTCAGCAACACATGACCCGCCCCGTCGTAGACCCAGACGCAGACCACCAGACCGTATTCCCCGGACTTCCAGCCGCTTCCCCGAAGGTGAACCCGGCCGGTCAGGTTCCGGTTCTCGTCATAAATGTCGTTCCATTCCAAGGGCAATGCCCTCCTTCTTCCTGTCTGCAGTTCTGGATATCACACTCTCCGGGAAAAGATAACCGAATTCCCCGCTTTCCGGAACGGGAGTCATCCGCCTCAGGCAGTCACCCATTCGGTTTTACTCCAGCATCTTCCGGACTTCTGCCAAAGATTTTCCTGTCATTCTCGCAATTTTCGCCAGGTCTTCGTATTCCCATTTTTCCCGGGAAACGCCAAAGCCCCGGCTGCTTTTCCGCCGCACCGCGCCATAGTGGGTCTGGATTTCTTTCTCTGAACGCCGGAGGGTAAACCGGCTGCGCATTCCCGCCCGGACACCCAAAGTCGTGGTATTCGCAAGCAGCAGCTTCGCCATTGTTTCCTGCTCCGCCGGACGGCACAGCACCGTCAGCAGCACGCCGGGGCGGGATTTTTTCATGCCGATGGGGGCGGTGAACACATCCAAGGCCCCGGCCGCAAGAAGCGTCTCCATGGCAAAGCCGATGTCCTCCCCGGTCATGTCGTCCAGGTTGCAGCAAAGCTCGGCAATCTCGTCCCCGGCTTCCTCAGTCTGCCCCAGCATGACCCGAAGGCAGTTGACCCGGGGAAAATCCTTCTTTCCCATGCCGTAGCCGATGGATTCCACCCGCATGGTGGGCTGATTGCCAAAATCCGTCACGAAATGCCGCAGCAGTGCCGCCCCGGTGGGGGTGCACAGCTCCCCGGAAATCTCCCCGCCGTACACGGGGATCCCCCGCAGAAGCCAGGCCGTAGCCGGGGCGGGCACCGGCAGAATGCCGTGGGCGCATTTCACCGTGCCGCTGCCCACATGCACCGGCGACGCCAGAATCTGCTCCGGCGCCAATCGACCCAGCAGCAGGCACACCGCCGTTATATCCGCCACCGCGTCCAGAGCACCCACCTCATGGAAGTGAATCTGGCTCACCGGAACCCCATGAACATGGCTTTCCGCCTGGGCAATTTCCTCGTAAACGGACAGGATATCCAGCTTGACCATGGTGGAAATGGGCAGCCCCTCCACAATCGCCCGGATGTCGCGCATCGTTCCATGGGTGTGCGGGTGCGCTTCCCCTTCCTCCCGCCCATGGATTTTCACAGACATATGGGTGCCGGAAATTCCGCATTTTTCGCATTTCTCAGTGGAAAATTCCACGCCCGGAATGCCCAGGCCGTTCAGCTCCGCCAGGAAAGCCTCCCGCTCCGGCAGCAGCTCCAATAGTGCCGCCGTCAGCATATCCCCCGCCGCGCCCATGCCGCAGTCCAGATACAGTGTTCTCATTTCCTGACCTCCATGTGGTTGATCCGCCCGGCCAGGAACCCCGCGCCGAAGCCGTTGTCGATGTTCACCACGCTGACCCCGCTGGCGCAGGAATTGAGCATACTCAGCAGGGCGGACACCCCGCCGAAGGAAGCCCCGTAGCCCACGCTGGTGGGCACCGCGATCACCGGACAGTCCGCAAGGCCCCCCACCACGCTGGCAAGGGCCCCCTCCATGCCCGCCACGGCGATGACCACACTGGCCTCCATGACAAGATCCATATGAGCCAGCAGCCGGTGCACCCCGGCCACGCCCACGTCATACAGCCGCACCACTTCGTTTCCCTGGATTTCGGCGGTCAGAGCCGCTTCCTCCGCCACGGGAATGTCGCTGGTGCCGCCGGTGGCGATGACGATCTTGCCGATGCCGTCCGGCTCCGGGAAGCCCCCGGCAATGCCCACTTTGGCATCCTTCCGGTAGTCCAGGGGCAGGACTTTCGATACAAAGTCCGCCGCCGCCTGGGACATCCGGGTGATGAGAATTCGGCTCTGGCCGTTGCGGATCATGGACTGCATGATCCCCAAAATCTGCTCCGGGGTCTTCCCTGCCCCGTAGATCACCTCCGCCGCCCCCTGGCGGATTCGCCGGTGCAGGTCTACCTTGGCATAGCCGATGTCCTCGAAGGGGGACATTTTCAGCTTCAGCATAGCCTCGTCCACGGACACCGCGCCGTCCTTGACCTGTTCCAGGAGCTTTCGCATATCCGAATTCATGGCCGCACCTCCAGATCCAGCAAAACGCCCGCGTACCACTGCTTCAGCTGCTCCAGAATGGCTTTCCGGTTCCGGAGTACCAGCTCCAGCTGCCCCTCCGGCACCTGGATTCTGGCGCAGCCGCCCAGCAGCCGCACCCGGAAATCCCACAGGCCGATGGCGCGGAGAGAATCCTCCGCCTTTTCGGTTTTTTTCAGCTTTTCGGCGGTGATTTCCTCCCCGGCAGGTATCCGGGTGGCAAGGCAGGCATAGGCGGGCTTATTCCAGGTGAACAGCCCCGCCTGCCGGGATTTTTCCCGGATTTCTGCCTTCGTCAGGCCGCACTCCCGCAAAGGCGACCGGACGGACAGCTCCCGCAGTGCCTGCATCCCCGGCCGGTCGGAGACCTGATCGGAGGCGTTGGTGCCGTCCAGGATCAGACTGTAGCCGTCCGCCTTCGCCGCGGCGGACAGAGCGGAGAAAATCCTCCGCTTGCAGTAGTAGCAGCGGTTTGCGGGGTTTTTCACCACCTCCGGCACCTCCAGCACGGAAAGGGGCAGCATTTTCAGCTCCGCCCCCACGTCCTTCGCAAGGCGGATCGCATCCTCCCGCTCAAAGGCCGGCTGGAAAGCGGTGTCCGCATAGTAGGCCGTCACCTTTGCTCCGGCGCGCACCGCCGTATACAATAAATAGGAGGAATCCACGCCGCCGGAAAAGGCAATGGCGGCCTTGGGATTCTCCTTCCAGAAATCATTCAGAGTCATAATTGTTTCTCCTTCCGGGATTTTCGATATTATAGCACGAAGAGCCGCCCTTCGCAATATCTTCTCATTTAACATTTCTGTGAAATGTTCTCTTGACAACCTGTTGTTTCTATGCTATTATTCATTTAACATTTCAGTTAATCATTAAATGAAAGGAGGACACCTATGGGCTTACAGCAAACCCTGAA
>ERZ808262.701-NODE-701-length-13181-cov-2.635609_pt1 | contig 13181 bp, 11 predicted proteins | sample MGYA00520895_ERZ808262 | MGnify/ENA primary metagenome ERZ808262 (study PRJEB31516, sample SAMN03275588) | gut metagenome | biome: mammalia-associated habitat; material: feces | host: Papio cynocephalus | place: Kenya | collected 2012-08-02 ... | reverse complement strand
AAGGAAGAAAATCTGCGCCTGCGCGACCATGAGCCGGCAGAGCTTGCGTTCTACTCCAGAGCCACGACCGATATCGAATACGCCTTCCCGTTCACCGACTGGGGCGAGCTCTGGGGCATCGCGGACCGCACGAACTACGACCTCGGCCGTCATCAGGAGGCCTCCGGCAAGAGCCTGGAATACTTTGACCCCGAGACGAACGAGCACTATATCCCCTACGTCATCGAGCCGTCGCTCGGCTGCGACCGCGTGGCGCTGGCATTTTTGTGCGAAGCATATGACGAAGAGCACCTCGTCGACAGCAAGGGCAAGGAAGATGTGCGCACGGTGCTGCACCTGCACCCGTTCCTCGCGCCCTACAAGGCCGCCGTTCTGCCGCTTTCCAGGAAGCTCTCCGAGCCTGCCAGAAAGATCCATGAAGAGCTCTGCAAGGACTTCATGATTGACTTCGACGACACGGGCTCCATCGGCAAGCGCTACCGCCGCGAAGACGAGATCGGCACGCCGTACTGCATCACCGTCGACTTTGCGACCGTGGGCGACGAAAATACCCCCGCCGACAACGCCGTCACCGTCACCATCCGCGACCGCGACACGATGGAGCAGGTCAGAGTTCCGATTTCCGAGCTCAAGAGCTGGCTGGCCGACAGAGTCGCGTTCTAATTTCTGATACCACACCCGGGATCGAGGACAGCCTCGGTCCCGGGTCGTTGTTTTTCACAAAAAAACAGGTTTCTTTTGGCACAATCATACAGAAAAAAGTCCCGCCCGACGGTGGAAATTTCCGCTCGTTTCTTGTATAATAAAAATGTATATCCACTGCGCAGTATTTTCGCGCAGATATCAGCTGCCTCCGCGGGCCTTTCCGCGGCGAACAAAGGAGTGAAGAATTTGGCCGAATCGGAATATGTCATTGAGATGCTGAATATCACAAAGGAATTCCCCGGCATCCGCGCCAATGACAACATCACCCTCCAACTTAAAAAGGGAGAAATTCACGCGCTGCTGGGCGAAAACGGTGCCGGCAAATCGACGCTGATGAGCGTGCTGTTTGGTCTGTATCAGCCCGAGCACGGCGTCATCCGGAAAAACGGTCAGGTCGTGAAGATCAACGACCCCAACGACGCAAACGATCTCAACATCGGCATGGTGCACCAGCATTTCAAGCTCGTCGAGTGCTTCTCGGTGCTCGACAACATCATCCTCGGCGTCGAGCCGAACAAGGCAGGCTTTTTGCAGAAAAAGCAGGCGCGGGAAAAGGTCGTCGCCCTTTCCGAGCGCTACGGTCTGCGCGTCGACCCGGACGCGAAGGTCGAGGACATTTCCGTCGGTATGCAGCAGAGGACCGAAATTCTCAAGATGCTCTACCGCGACAACGAGATTTTGATCTTCGACGAGCCGACGGCGGTCTTGACGCCGCAGGAAATTGACGAGCTGATGCAGATCATGAAAAATCTCGCAGCGGAGGGAAAATCCATCCTCTTCATCTCGCACAAGCTGGCTGAAATTATGGCCGTGGCCGACCGCTGCACCGTTCTTCGCAAGGGCAAATGCATCGGCACGGTCAATACACGCGAGACCACGATGGAAGAGCTCTCGGCCATGATGGTCGGAAGGCAGGTCAGCTTCAAGGTGGACAAGAAAGATGCCCAGCCCGGCGAGGTCGTTCTGAATGTCAAAGGCTTGACGGTCCCCTCAAAGCTTCATAAAAATAACGCCGTCAAAAATGTGTCTGTTCAGGTGCGCCGGGGCGAAATTGTGTGTCTTGCGGGCATTGAAGGAAACGGCCAGACAGAGTTTGTCTACGCGCTGACGGGCCTTGAAAAGCAGTCGGCGGGCGAGATCACGCTCTGCGGCAGGGACATTTCCCGCGCGTCCATCCGCCAGCGCTCCAAGGACGGCATGAGCCACATTCCCGAAGACCGGCACAAGCACGGCCTGGTCCTGGACTTCACGCTCGAGCAGAACATGGTCCTTCAGCGCTACTGGCAGCCGGAATTCCAGAAAAACGGCTTTATTGACTTCCCTGCCGTCCGGCAGTATTCTGACCGGCTGATCGAGCAGTACGACGTGCGCTCCGGTCAGGGCTCCGCTACCATCGTGCGCAGTATGTCCGGCGGCAACCAGCAAAAGGCCATCGTCGCGCGCGAAATTGACAAGGACCCCGAGCTTCTCGTGGCTGTGCAGCCGACCAGAGGTCTGGACGTGGGCGCGATCGAGTACATTCACAAGCAGCTGGTCTCCGAGCGCGACAACGGCAAGGGCGTTCTGCTCGTGTCGCTGGAGCTCGACGAGGTCATGAATGTGTCTGACCGCATTCTTGTCATGTACGAGGGCGAGATCGTCGGCGAGTTTGACCCCAAAAATGTGACCGTGGAAGAGCTGGGCCTGTACATGGCCGGCGCGAAGCGGATGTAAGGAGGATATGCCATGAAAAAGAAAACACTTTTGCAGTCCTCCGGCTTTGTGACGCTGTGCGCAAGCCTCGTGTGCATCGCCATCGGCCTGCTGTTCGGCTTCCTGGTCCTTCTGCTGCTCGGCGGCGAGAAGGCCTACTCCGACGGCTTCAAGCAGATCCTGCTCGGCGGGTTTTACATGATGCCCTCCGGCATCGGCAAGGAGATCGTCACGGCGGCTCCCCTCATTATGTGCGGCCTTTCCGTCGCGTTCGCGTTCAAGACGGGCCTTTTTAACATCGGCGCAGCAGGGCAGTATACGCTTGGCGCGTTTGGCGGCCTCGTGTTTGCGCTTTTATTGCACGCGCCGTGGTGGGTGTGCCTGATCGCCTCGACCGTGTTCGGCGCGGTCTGGGGCGCAATTCCCGGCATTTTTAAGGCTTACTTAAACGTCAACGAGGTCATCACGGCCATCATGTTCAACTGGATCGGCCTGTACGGCTGCAACACGATCATGTATGGAAGAGGCACCGGCGCCATGTACAACGCCAAGCAGTCGAAGACCTTCGCCGTCACCGGAGACAGCCTCATTCCGTCTAAAATTTTCGGCTGGGACATGACCGAAACGTTCGGCTATAAATCCTGCACGATCGCCATTTTCCTCGCGATTATCGTCGCGATCATCCTCTACGTCGTCATCAACAAAACGACCTTCGGCTACGAGCTCAAGGCCTGCGGCTGCAACAAAAACGCGGCCAAATATGCAGGCATCGACGAAAAGCGCAGCATCATTTTGTCCATGATCATCGCGGGCGCTCTGGCGGGCTTCGGTGCGGGGCTTTACTACCTGTCCGGCGCGGCGCAGTGGATCCCCGGCGACTCGACGGCGCTGCCCTCGGAAGGCTTCGATGGCATTTCGGTCGCGCTTCTTGCCTCGTCCGATCCCATCGCGGCCATCTTCTCGGCAATTTTCATCTCGCACATCTCGACCGGCGGCGGCTTTATGAACGCATCCCTCTTCCCGCCCGAGATCGCGGATATCATCTCCGGCATCATCATTTATCTCTGCGCGTTCTCGCTGCTGTTTCGAAACCTCATCGTCACGCTCTTCACAGGAAAGCGCAAGCCCATCGCGGAGGCCGAACAGCCGGACGCTCCGGCGAAAAACGGAAAGGAGGCGGACAAGCAATGATCCTGATGCTCAAATATGCGCTGCTCTCGGCGACGGTTCTGATGCTCGTGGCCCTCGGCGGCTGCTTCTCGGAGCACTCCGGCGTCATCAACCTTGCCCTCGAGGGCATCATGGTCATCGGCGGCCTCGTCGGCACGATGGCTTTGAACCTGCTGCCGGCCGATATGCTGCCTGCATGGAAGGTCGTCATTTCCATCTGCCTTGCGGCGGTGTCCGGCATTTTGTACTCGTCGCTGCTTGCGTTCTCGGCCATCAATCTGAAGGCCGACCAGACCATCGGCGGCACGGCTTTGAACCTGCTGTCTACGGCCATCGCGCTCGTGGTGGTCAAGCGCTATAACGGCACGCAGTCGGCAAAATTAAGCTACGACAACTCTCCGTTTATCTTCCAGATCGGGCCTCTGACCGTGAACGTGTTTCTGATCATCGGTCTGGTGCTGCTGGCCGTTTCGATCGTTCTTCTTTACAAGACGCGCTTCGGCTTACGGCTTCAGGCCTGCGGCGAGCATCCGCAGGCGGCGGGCTCGGTCGGCATCAACGTCTACAAGATGCGCTGGGCGGGCGTGCTCATCTCGGGTTTTCTGGCCGGTATCGGCGGCTTTGCCTACATCGTTCCTGCCGTGCAGACGTGGAACTTTGAGGTCGGCGTCGCGGGCATGGGCTTCCTTGCTCTGGCGGTCATGATCTTCGGCCAGTGGAAGCCGGGCAAGATCGCGCTGGCAGCTATTTTCTTCGCGGTGTTCAAGTCTCTTGCCAACATCTACGATTCCATCGGCTGGCTGAGCGCCCTGCACCTGACAAAAGAGCTCTACAACATGATGCCGTTTGCCGCGTCCATGATCATCCTCGCCTTCACCTCCAAGCGCTCGAGAGCGCCGAAGGCAGAGGGTATTCCGTACGACAAAGGACAGAGATAAGCGCTAACGCGCTTCGATGAAAGAAAGAGACTATGTCTCTTTCTTTCATCGAGAAGGCTGCGCCTTGACTGCGCGCATAATTTTTGTCCCGTTGGGCCAAAAATTCTACACTTGCAAGGCGAGAAGTATGTTTCCGGTCGGCGAAGCCGCCGGATAACATGAATTTACATTTTATTTTGCGCCTGCGGGCGCAAAACTCTGCGAGGCAGCTCGCAGAGGAGCAAAGGAGTAATTCCCATGAGAATGGTTGATCTGATCGAAAAAAAACGCGATGGAGGGGTTTTGTCGGACGACGAGATCCGCTTCATCATCGACGGCTTTACAAAAGGCACGATTCCGGACTATCAGATGTCCGCCTGGGCGATGGCCGTGTTTTATAAGGGCATGACCGATCACGAGACGGCGGTCCTCACCGACGCGATGATGCGCTCGGGAGACACCATCGATCTTTCGCGCTTCGGCACAAAGTCGGTGGACAAGCACTCCACGGGCGGCGTGGGCGACAAGACGACGCTGATTCTGGCGCCGATCGTGTCGAGTCTCGGCGGCAAGATGGCAAAAATGTCCGGCCGCGGCCTCGGCCACACCGGCGGAACGGTCGATAAGCTCGAGTCCATCCCGGGCTACAAAACGACTTTGACTGCGGACGAGTTCATGCAGCAGGTAGAGCGCGTCGGCGTGGCGGTCATCGGCCAGTCCGGCAATTTAACGCCGGCCGACAAAAAGCTCTACGCGCTGCGCGACGTCACCGCGACGGTCGACTCGCTGCCGCTCATCACGTCTTCCATCATGTCCAAAAAGCTCGCCGCGGGCTCTCATTCGATCGTTCTGGATGTAAAGGTCGGCTCGGGCGCGTTTATGAAGACGCTGGATGACGCGAGAAAGCTGGCAGAGAACATGGTCGCCATCGGCAAGGCCTGCGGGCGCAATGTCCGCGCGGTTTTATCCAACATGGACGTGCCGCTCGGCATGGCCATCGGAAACGCCCTGGAGGTGCAGGAGGCGGCGGAAATTTTGCAGGGCCGCGGCTGCGAGGACCTTCGCGGGGTGTGCATGACGCTGGCCTGCAACATGGTCGAGCTCTGCAACGGCTGGGACGAGGACTACGCCAGACAGCAGGTCCACGAGGCCGTTTCGTCCGGCAAGGCGTTCGAGCAGATGAAGCGCTGGATCTCGGCGCAGGGCGGCGATGCATCTTGTCTCGAGGACTTCTCGAAATTCCCGCAGGCGTCCACGGTGCATGAAATTCTCGCCCCGCGAGACGGCTGGATCTCGCATATGGACACGCAGAAGGTCGGAGAAGCGTCGAGCATTCTCGGCGCGGGCCGCATGACAAAAGAAGATGTCATCGACTTTGCCGCCGGTATCGTGCTTTCGAAAAAGACCGGCGATTTCGTGAAACAGGGCGACGTTCTGGCAAAGCTCTACACGAACAGGCCCGCGTCCATCGCCGAGAGCGAGCAGCTGTTCCTGCACGCGATCACCTGGAGCGCAGAGCAGCCGGAGCCGGAGACGCTTATTTACGAAGTGATTCGATAAAGGAGAGAGAATATGTCTGATGTGATCGTAATCGGCGTTGCCGGAGGCTCCGGCAGCGGCAAAACCACGCTGGTCAAGGCGTTAGTGGGCCGCTTCGGCGATAACATTACCGTTCTGAGCCACGACAACTACTATAAGCGCCACGACGAGCTGAGCTATGAAGAGCGCACGAGGCTCAACTACGACCATCCGGACGCCTTTGACACGGATATGATGATCGCACACCTGCAAAAGCTCAAAAACGGCGAGGCCATCGAGTGCCCGACGTATGACTACACCGTGCACAACCGCGCCGAAGAGACGATCACCATCGAGCCGCGCCGGGTCATCGTGGTCGAGGGCATTTTGATCTTCGAAAGCAAGGTTTTGTGCGATCAGATGGACATCAAAATTTTCGTCGACGCCGACGCAGATGTCCGGCTCTGCCGCCGTATCCGCCGCGACGTCAAAAAGCGCGGACGGACGATCGACTCGGTCATCGAGCAGTATCTCACGACGGTCAAGCCCATGCACGAGCAGTTCGTCGAGCCCAGCAAGAAAAACGCGAACCTGATCGTCCCCGAGGGCGGCAAAAATCTCATCGCGCTGGAAATGATCATCAACCGCATTCAAAAGCACATCGACATGACTTAACTTCCGGCAGGCGAAGCGTATACCGCTTCGCCTGTTTTTCTGTTTCCGGGAGACGGACGGCTTTTGTCAAATTGACAAGGGTTTTGCGGTGTGGTATCATGAGGGAAATATATTGGGAAGTGTTTGTATGCCGATGCGATTCGCAAAGCCGTCGGACTGCGCGGCGATGCTCAGGATCTACGCGCCGTATATCAAGACCACCATCACCTTCGAGCAGGAGGCGCCGTCGGAGGAGGACTTTCTTTCGCGGATCTTGTCCGTGCAGAAGGACTATCCGTGGCTCGTCTGGGAAGAGGGCGGAAGCATTCTCGGCTATGCCTATGGGCACAAATTCGCCGAGCGCGTGTCGTATCTTCCAAGCGCGGAGCTGTCCGTTTATCTGGACACGGCCGCGCGGGGCAGGGGTCTCGGCCCGAAGCTCTACGAGGCGCTGATTGCGATTTTGAAGCTTCAGAACGTCAAATCCGTCTACGGCATCGTGACCTCTCCGAACGCGCGAAGCGAGAAGCTGCACGAGGCGCTGGGCTTTACGCGCGTGGCGACGCTCAAAAATGTCGGCTACAAAAACGGCTGGCGCGACGTGTCGTGGTTCTGTAAGCAGATCGGGCCGTATGACGAGCCGTTTGCGCCCTTCCGCCCGATCGTTGAAGTGGAAAAAGACCGGCTGGACGCAATTTTGCGCCAATTTTCCTGAACTTTTGTGAGGACTATTTTATGGACATCCGCCTGATCGCCTTCGACCTGGACGGCACGCTGCTGCGCCGCGACAAATCCATATCGCCGCGCACGCTCAACGCGCTTCAGGCGGCAAAGGAAAAGGGCGTGCTGCTCGTTCCGGCGACGGGGCGGCTGTACCGTTCGCTTCCCGAGGCGCTTTTGGATGAGCAGCTTTCGCGCTATTTCATCCTGGTCAACGGCGCGCAGGTCTATGACGCGCAAACGGACGAGACGCTTCTCAAGGAAGAAATTTCTCCTGCGCTGGCCCTTCCGATGCTGCAATTTCTGAAGACGAGAAACGTCGTGCGCGGGGTGTATATTGACGGTCTCGGCCACATGAGTAAGGAGGACTACGCGGCGCTGCACAGCGTGGCCAAAACGTTTGCCACCGAGACGCTGCTTCGCCGCAGCTACTGCCAGACGGACGATCTGGAACAGTTTACGGCAAACGCGCACTCGGTGCAGAAGATCATCGCGTTTTTCCACGACATCTCGGAAAAGCAGCCGGTGCTGCGCGAGATCACAGCGCATTTTCCGGGCTTTGCGGTGTCTTCGTCGCTCGGCAACAACATCGAGATCAACGCGAAATTTGCAACAAAAGGAAACGCGCTTCGCTTTTTGTGCGAAAGACTCGGCATTTCGCTCGGGCAGTGCATGGCCTTCGGCGACGGCACGAACGATTATTCCATGCTCCGCGCGGCGGGCTTCGGCGTGGCGATGGGAAATGCGTCGGACGAGGTGCAGTCCTGCGCCGATTTCGTAACGGAAACGAACGAGGAAGACGGCGTGGCGCAGATGATCGAGCGGATGCTGCTGGATTGAAGATGGGAAGGCTGTTTGAACTTTCCGGCTTTGCCGCGCCGGAGCTGGATATTTACGCGCGGCGCACCGAAAATCAGCTCGTCTGCCGCGAAGACCCCGAACAGGGCCTTTTCATCGCCGAAAGTGTGCTCGTCATCGAACGGGCGCTGGACGCCGGATTCACGCCGGTCTCGTTTCTCGTGGAAACGCGGATGCTTCCACAGGCAGAGCAGGTTTTAGCCAGATGTCCGGAGGATCTGCCGGTCTACACGGCTTCGCGCGAGGTTCTGGAGAGGATCACAGGCTACGCCCTCACGCGCGGAATGCTCTGCGCCATGCGCAGGCCTGCGCCAAAGCGGGCAGAAGACCTTCTTGCAGGCGCGTCGTGCGTCGCGGTTTTAGAAGACGTGATGAACCCGACAAATCTCGGGGCAATCTTCCGCTCGGCGGCGGCGCTGGGTGTGGACGCGGTGCTTTTGACGCCGGATTCCACAGATCCGCTTTACCGGCGCTGCATCCGCGTGAGCATGGGAAACGTCTTTTTTGTGCCGTGGGCGTATTTGCCGGAGGAGGATTTTCTGCCGCTGCTGCACCAAAACGGCTTTGAAACAGCGGCGATGGCGCTGCGGGAGGACGCAAAGGTCCTCTGGGACCCGGCGCTGCGGGAAGTCCAAAAGCTCGCCATCGTCATGGGCTCGGAAGGGCCGGGGCTGAAAGCTTCGACGCTTGCGCGGTGCGATCATGTGGTGACGGTGCCGATGACAAACGGCGTGGACTCGCTCAACGTCGCCGCGGCCAGCGCGGTCGCGTTTTATCAGCTGGCGCTTCTGCGCAAAAATGGAGCAGAAACCACTTGACGGCCCTCAAAATGGGGGCCGTTTTTGCGCGATTTTTTTCGGATACCCTCTTGACAAATACCCCATAGGGGTATATAGTGAAGATACCCCGAGGGGGTATCTGAAGGAGGCGATCACTTGGAACAGCACAACTGCCCGCTCTGCTCTCAGCGCAAGAAGGAGCGTTCGCCGGAGGAATACAAAAAGCTCATCAACCGGCTCAGCCGCATCGAGGGCCAGATCCGCGGCATCCGCAGCATGGTCGAAAACGGCGCGTACTGTCCGGATATTCTCATGCAGTCGGCGGCGGCCAACGCGGCCATCAACGCGTTCAACAAGGAGCTGCTGGCAAGTCATCTTCGCTCGTGCGTGGCGGAAAATATCCGCGAAGGACACGACGAAGTCATCGACGAGCTGGTCGTCACATTGCAGAAACTGATGAAATAGTCTGAGAATTATCGGATATGCTATAGTTTGATACGAGGTGTATTGCATGAAACAATTTACCGTCACCGGCATGAGCTGCGCGGCGTGCTCGGCAAGAGTCGAAAAAGCGGTCAGCAAGGTTCCGGGCGTGACGAGCTGCTCGGTGAGCCTGCTTACCAACTCCATGGGCGTCGACGGCACGGCAAGCGCTGCGGACATCATCCGGGCCGTTGAGCAGGCGGGCTACGGCGCAAGCGAAAAGGGAGCGGGTGATCAGGCGCAGCCCAGTATGCAGGAGGCCGAAAAGCAGCTCGAGGACCATGAGACGCCGAAGCTCAAAAGAAGGCTCTTCTGGTCGCTCGGCTTTTTGCTGGTCCTGATGTATGTTTCGATGGGCCATATGATGTGGGGCTGGCCGCTGCCAAGCTTTTACACGGATAACCACGTGGCGATGGGGCTGACGCAGCTTTTGCTCACGGTCGTCATCATGGTCATCAACCAGCGCTTTTTCATCAGCGGCTACAAAGCCCTCTGGAATCGGGCGCCCAATATGGACACCCTTGTGGCCCTCGGCTCGAGCGCGGCGTTTTTATACAGCACGTATGCGCTTTTTGCCATGACCGGGGCGCAGGTGCGCGGCGATATGGACGCGGTCATGGACTATATGATGGACTTCTATTTTGAGTCCGCGGCCATGATCCTGACGCTCATCACCGTCGGCAAAATGCTGGAGGCCAGGTCCAAAGGCAAGACCACAGACGCGCTCAAGAGCCTTATGAAGCTGGCTCCCAAGACGGCGACTGTTGTGCGCAACGGCAAAGAAGAAACGGTTCCCATTGAGCAGGTACAGTCCGGCGATACCTTCGTCGTCCGTCCCGGCGAGAGCATTCCGGTCGACGGCGTGGTGCTAAGCGGCACGAGCGCGGTGAACGAGTCGGCCCTCACCGGCGAGAGCATCCCCGCCGACAAGGCCCTCGGCGACACGGTTTCTGCTGCAACGGTCAACCAGTCGGGCTTTCTCACCTGCCGCGCCACGCGCGTGGGGCAAGACACGACGCTCTCACAGATCATTCAGATGGTCAGCGATGCTGCGGCGACCAAAGCGCCCATTGCGAAAATCGCCGACAAGGTCTCCGGCATTTTTGTTCCGGCGGTCATCTCGATCGCCGTTGTGACGACAGTCGTCTGGCTGCTGATCGGTCGGCCCTTTGGGTATAGTCTGGCGCGCGGCATTTCCGTGCTCGTCATCAGCTGCCCGTGCGCGTTGGGTCTGGCTACCCCGGTCGCCATCATGGTCGGCAGCGGTCTTGGCGCAAAGAACGGCATTTTGTTCAAAACGGCGGCGAGTCTGGAAGAAACCGGCAGAATCGAAATTGTCGCGCTCGACAAGACCGGCACCATCACCTCCGGCGAGCCTGCGGTGACGGATATCCTCCCGGCGTCCGGCGTGCAGGAAGCGGCGCTTGTTTCGCTTGCGGTGTCGCTTGAGCAGAAGAGCGAGCATCCGCTTGCAAAGGCAATTCTCCGTTACGCGGAGGACGCGGCAATTTCGGCAAAAGATGTTCTGGATTTCCAGGCCCTGCCCGGAAACGGTCTGACGGCCAGCTTCGAGGGAAAAGTCCTCTGCGGCGGCAACGATACCTTCATCGGCACAAAGGCGAAAATTCCCGACGATATAAAACGGCAGGCGCAGGCGCTCAGCGACGAGGGCAAAACGCCGCTCTATTTCAGTCTCGACGGTAAACTGCTCGGCGTCATCGCGGTGGCCGACGTCATAAAACCGGACAGCCCGCAGGCCGTGCGCGAGCTTCAGAATATGGGCATCCGCGTCGTGATGCTGACGGGCGACAATGAGCGCACCGCAAAGGCCATCGGAAAGCAGGCAGGCGTCGACGAGGTGATCGCGGGCGTTCTGCCGGAGGGCAAGGAAGCGCAGATCCGAAAGCTCAAAACGCTCGGCAAGGTCGCAATGGTCGGCGACGGCATCAACGACGCACCGGCGCTGACGAGAGCGGACATTGGCGTGGCCATCGGCGCGGGCACGGACGTCGCCATCGACGCGGCAGACGTGGTTCTGATGAAGAGCCGTCTTCTCGACGTTCCGGCGGCCATTCGCCTGAGCCGCGCGACGCTGCGCAATATCCATGAAAACCTGTTCTGGGCGTTTTTCTACAACACCATCGGCATCCCGCTGGCGGCCGGCGTATTCATCCCGCTGGGCCTGACGCTGAACCCCATGTTCGGCGCGGCGGCGATGAGCTTATCGAGCTTCTGCGTGGTGTCGAACGCCTTACGGCTCAATCTCTTCAAGCTGCGCGACGCGCGGCATGACCATAAGAGACGTACCAAAAAAATTTCCGCTGCAATTTTGAAGGAGGAACCAAAAGCCATGAAAAAAACGATGCATATTACCGGCATGATGTGCGGTCACTGCGAGGCCAGAGTCAAAAAGACGCTCGAGGCCATCGACGGTGTCACGGAAGCTGTCGTCAGCCACGAGGCGGGAACAGCCGTCGTCACGCTCTCGAAGGACGTGGCGAACGACACGCTCAAGCAGGCTGTGGAGGCGCAGGATTACCCTGTTACCTCGATCGAATAAGACTTCGCGCAGGCAAACGCCGCGCCGCAGAGCTTCTGCGGCGCGGCGTTTGTCAAATCGGGCGGCTTTTTCATAGAATGGCGCAGCAAAAACTTTCATGTTATGAGGTGAAGCTGATGCTTGCTGTATCCAAATTCGGCGGCTCTTCTCTTTCCTGCGCCGAAAGCTGGCGGCGCGTGCGCGAGATCATCATGGGGGATATCTCCCGGCGCGTGATCGTTGTGTCCGCCGCGGGAAAGCGCCACGCCGACGATCATAAAATCACGGACTTACTCTATCTCTGCCACGCGCACCTGCGATACGGCGTGCCCTGCTGGGAGCTCTGGCGCAAAATTGCGAACCGCTATCTTGCCATCCGCGACGCGTGCGGCATCGATTACCCGATCGAAGACGAGCTGGACGCGATCTACGAAAGGCTTTCCCCGAAGACCAGCGCCGATGAACTTGCCTCGCGCGGAGAATACCTTTCCGCAAAGCTCATGGCGGCGTATCTCGGCTATGCGTTCGTGGACGCGCGAGACTGGCTGCAATTCGACTACGCAGGAAACGTGCTGCACGAGGCGTCCTACGCGGCCCTGCAATCTCTTGCCGACGGACGAAAGATCGTTACCCCGGGCTTTTACGGCGCGTCGCCGGATGGGCGCGTCCGTACCTTCTCGCGCGGCGGCTCGGACGTGACCGGAAGTCTGGCCGCGGCGGCGCTGCACGCGGACGTGTACGAAAACTGGACGGATGTACCGGGGATCCTGGCTGCCGACCCGAAAATCGTCAAAGCTCCCGCGCCCATTGCCGTCCTGAGCTATCCGGAATTGCAGCTTCTGTCCGACGCGGGGACGCAGGTGCTGCATGAAAGCGCGGTCGCGCCTGTGCGCGCAAGGCAGATCCCGCTTCACATCCGCTCGACGTTTTGTCCCGCGCACCCCGGCACGCGCATCGGTTCTGCCGGTTCGCAGGAGACCAATATGGATGCCTGCGTGGTCGGCTTTGCGGGGCGGCGCATGGTCTCGATGCTGCGTGTGATCCAGCCGGACGATCGCGAGGACATTCTGCCGCTCGTGCGGAAGGCGCTTTTGCAGCGCGGCATCGGCATTTTCCACACGGCGCAGGGCCCCGAGGGACTGTGCC
>ERZ808262.698-NODE-698-length-13231-cov-25.457954_pt1 | contig 13231 bp, 10 predicted proteins | sample MGYA00520895_ERZ808262 | MGnify/ENA primary metagenome ERZ808262 (study PRJEB31516, sample SAMN03275588) | gut metagenome | biome: mammalia-associated habitat; material: feces | host: Papio cynocephalus | place: Kenya | collected 2012-08-02 ... | reverse complement strand
CGGCGCCTACGGGCACTACGGCTACTACGGCGGCTCCAAGGGCCACTCCTACTACAGCTCCGCGAAGTAGCCCCCGCCCGCGCCGGGGTGGAGGCCGCGGCGGAAGGGCCCGGGCGACATGTAAAATCCGGATCCGCAAGACTGAAGAAAGAACGAAGAAAAAACATGGACATGAACAATATGACAGGCGCCGGGGGGCTGACCGTCGCCGTGGCCGGCACAGGCTACGTCGGGCTCTCCATAGCCACCCTCCTCTCGCAGAGGCACAGGGTTTTGGCCGTTGACGTCGTGCCGGAGAAGGTGGACAAGATCAACAAACGCGTCAGCCCCATCCAGGACGAGTACATCGAGAAATATTTCCGTGGTGAGTTCGGGGACTACGAGACGACGGGCGTTCCAGGCAAGCTGGACCTCACCGCGACACTCGACGGAGCGTCGGCCTACAAGGACGCGGATTTCGTGGTCATAGCCGCCCCGACGAACTACGATCCGAAGAGGAACTTCTTTGACACTTCTCATGTGGAGGAAGTCATAGACCTCGTCCTGAGGGTGAACCCTGGGGCGGTGATGGTGATCAAATCCACGGTGCCCGTCGGCTACACGGCGTCGGTGCGGGAGCGCTTCTCGTACAGGGAACGCCTTCAAGACGGCTCCATGAGGGTGGTCGTGCCGGACATCATCTTCGCACCCGAGTTCCTAAGGGAGTCCAAGGCCCTGTACGACAATCTCTACCCGAGCCGCATCATCGTAGGGTGTGACCAGACGGACCCGAGGCTCGGCGAGGCCGCGCGCAGGTTCGCCGGGCTCCTGAGGGAGGCCTCGCTAAGGGAGGATGTCCCGGTCCTGTTCATGGGCACGACCGAGGCCGAGGCGGTGAAGCTCTTCGCCAACACCTACCTCGCCCTCAGGGTCAGCTTTTTCAACGAACTGGACACCTATGCCGAGATCAAGGGGCTTGACACACGCTCCATCATCAACGGGGTGTGCCTTGACCCCAGGATCGGCCCGCACTACAACAACCCGTCCTTCGGCTACGGCGGCTACTGCCTCCCGAAGGACACAAAACAACTGCTGGCCAACTATTCCGACGTCCCAGAGAACCTCATCCAGGCCATAGTCGACTCCAACCGCACCAGGAAGGACTTTATCGCCGACCAGGTGCTCCAGAAAGCCGGCTACTACACCGCATCCAGCCAATGGAGCGGCGAGCGGGAGAGGCCGGTCACCGTCGGGGTCTTCCGATTGACGATGAAGACCGGCTCGGACAACTTCCGCCAGAGCTCGATCCAGGGCGTGATGAAGCGGATCAAGGCGAAGGGTGCGACGGTCATCGTCTACGAGCCTACACTCGGTGACGGCACTACCTTCTTCGGCTCCGAGGTCGTAGGCGATCTCGATGAGTTCAAGAGACGCTCCGACGCCATCATCGCCAACCGCTACGACCCGGTCCTCGATGATGTGAGAGACAAGGTCTACACCCGCGACATTTTCGAGAGAGACTGACAGGGAGAGGGAACCTCATCATCCGCCCTCTTCCTTTGCTTATTTTATCCGCCGGCCTAAGTGGCGCGGCAAAACCTGACGGATGGCTGAAGTCAGTCACCCTGTTACTGCCATTATCCTAAAAACCTGAATCAATGCGACCAATCCGTGAGATTGTGGACTGGTATTTCTCGAAGCGTACTTTTCCGTACTGGTGCGTGCTGCTTCTTGACAGTCTCATTCTTCTGTTTACCAGCGTTTTCATCTACTGGTGCTTCTATAGGGGGCTAGCGCTCCAACAGAACTTCTGGCCTTTAATGCGCCTTCTTTGCCTTTGTCTGGTTGTTCACTTTGTGTTCTTCGCCGCCTTCCGGACATATTCAGGAATCATCCGCTATTCTTCGTTCAACGACCTTCTGAGGGTCGCTTACGCCATGGTGTGCTCCGCATTGGCGGTGATTCTCCTTCATTTCTTCACTAACAACTGTCCTGAGCGTGTTTTCGCCCACATCCAGGCGCGTCAGATCGTGACGGCAGAGGCCATCACCACCGGTCTGATGTGGCTGATGCGCATTTCCATCAAGTGGCTTTACGATGTGTACTTCCGGACCGAGGGAGCGCAGAACGTTTTCATCTATGGCATCCGCTCCGGGGGAATCGGACTTGCCAAGGCGATCCGCAGCGAGAAGCCTATGCGCTTCCATCTCTGCGGCTTCATCAGCCATGACCCGGCGCTGTGCGCCAACGGAACCACATTGATGGGTGAGCCGGTGTACGAGGCTGACGCCAACCTTCCCAAGGCTATCCGCCGCAAGGGAGTTGACGCCGTGCTCGTCGCTCCTGGGCGAATAGACAGGTTCCGCAATGACACTGCCCTGCAGGACTACATCCTTGGAGCAGGGGCAAAGATTCTGGCGGCGAACAATGTCGTGGACACTGACCACGCGACGATTGAAGGCGCTCCTGCCGTAAAGGAGGTCAGCATCGAAGACCTCCTTCCGAGGGATGAGATTAAGGTGGACCTGAAGTCCGTGGCAGAGGCTTTGCGCGGAAAGCGGGTCTTGATCACAGGCTCAGCCGGAAGCATCGGAAGCGAGATAGTCCGCCAGGTGGCGGCCTTTGGCCCTGCGGAGCTGATGCTCATTGATTCAGCGGAGACCCCGCAGCACGACATCCGGCTCATGATGGCCAGGGACTATCCGTCTGTTCCGTGCTCCACTGTGGTGACCTCAATCACCAAGGCCGACAGGATGGAGGACATATTCAGGACCTTCCGTCCCGAGTACGTGTTCCACGCGGCCGCCTACAAGCATGTTCCGATGATGGAGGACAATCCATGCGAGAGTGTTCAGAACAACGTGTGGGGCACCAAGATCCTCGCTGACCTGTCCGTGAGGTACGGCGCCGGCCGCTTCGTGATGGTGTCGACCGACAAGGCCGTCAACCCAACGAACGTTATGGGCTGCAGCAAGCGCATCTGCGAGATCTATGTCCAGAGTCTCAACAAGGCGGAGCGTGACGGTGAGGTGGAGGGCAGGACCCAGTTCATCACAACGCGTTTCGGCAATGTCCTCGGCTCGAACGGATCTGTTATCCCGCTCTTCAAAGAGCAGATCAAGGCCGGTGGCCCTGTGACTGTGACTGACCCGAGCATCATCAGGTTCTTCATGCTTATTCCCGAGGCCTGTGAGCTTGTGCTCGAGGCCGGCACCAAAGGCGAGGGCGGTGAGATTTTCGTCTTTGACATGGGCAAGCCGGTGAGGATCGCCGACCTTGCCAAGAGGATGATAGAGCTCAGCGGCGCCAAGGGCGTCGAGATCAAGTACACCGGCCTTCGCGACGGCGAGAAGCTCTATGAGGAGGTCCTGAATGAGAAAGAGGCCACCAAACCGTCTTTCAACGAGAAGATCCGCATCGCGAGTGTCCGTGAATATGACTGGGCCACCGTGAGCCGCGAGATCGACTCCCTGATCGCTCTTTCCCACTCCTACGATGACATGGCCGTCGTCGCCGCGATGAAGCGCCTCGTCCCGGAGTACGTCTCCAATCACTCCAAGTACGAGGCACTCGACCACCGTCCACACCTAACGTCTTAAAAATGAATAGGACGCTAGAATTGTGGTTTTCCTTTGGCTGAATCGAATATTTGTTATATTTTTACAGAAATGTAAAAAACAACGGATATGACACGGAAATTATACCCGATAGGAATTCAGACATTTGAGGAAATTCGCCGGCTGGACAATCTCTATATCGACAAGACGGAGTATGTCTACCGGATGACGCATACTGACGGTAAGTTCTTCTTCCTGAGCCGTCCGCGCCGCTTCGGCAAGTCGTTGCTTGTGTCCACTTTCCGGAGTTATTTCGAAGGGCGGAAGGACCTCTTCACTGGCCTTGCCATCGAGAGGTTGGAAAAGGAATGGATGGAGTATCCCGTGCTGCATTTCAGCCTGGCAGGAGGCAAGCATTTGGAGAAGGAACAACTGGAGCGTTATCTTCTGTATATTCTGAAAGTCAATGAAGAACGTCTTGGAGTTGTCTGCGATTCCCCTGATTCAAATGTCCGTCTTCTTAATTTGATAAGGACCGTACATCAGAAGACAGGCAAGCAAGTAGTGGTCCTCATCGATGAATATGACGCGCCTTTGCTGGATGTCGTTCATGAAAAGGAAAGTCTTTGCGTGCTGCGCAATACGATGCGCAACTTCTATTCTCCGCTGAAAGACTGCGAACCGTTGCTCCGCTTCGTTTTCCTGACGGGCATCACCAAGTTCTCTCAGCTCAGCATATTCAGTGAGCTGAACAACATTGCCAACGTGAGCATGGACGAGCCTTATGCCGGCATCTGCGGAATTACGAAAGAAGAACTGCTTACTCAGATGGGTGCGGATATAGAGGAGTTTGCTGAGGCGTTGGGAATCAGCAATGAAAAAGCCATAGAAGAGTTGAAGAACAACTATGATGGTTATCATTTCTGTTGGCCTTCGCCAGATGTTTTCAATCCTTTCAGTCTGTTCAATTGTTTTTCAAAGAAGAAACTTGATTCATATTGGTATGGTTCCGGCACTCCGGCCTATCTCATCAACATGATGCGGAAATACGATTTCCTGCCGTCGGACTTGGGTACGAGTATGGAAGTCGGTAAAGATGATTTCGATGCGGCAACCGAAACGATGACCACCATCATGCCGCTGCTCTACCAGAGTGGTTACTTAACCATCAAAGGGTATGACAAAGAAACTGAGCTGTACACGCTTGACGTTCCTAACAACGAGATTCGTGTCGGACTGTTCCGCAGCCTGCTGCCACACTATCTGAATGAGAACTCTGCAAAGGGAAATACCGCCATTGCCAAGATGTCCGCTCTGATCAAGAGGAGGCGGATAGATGATGCCCTGTCTATGCTTGCCGACTTCCTCCAGACCGTGCCTTACTGCGACAACACGAACTACGAGGGTCACTACCAGCAGATGCTCTACATCATATTCGCTTTGTTGACCAACTACAACATCACGGTAGAGCAACATACCGCCAAAGGACGGATAGACATCACCCTGGAAACGAGTGACATCGTCTATGTGATGGAGCTCAAATTTGACAGGAGCCCGGAGGATGCGCTCTCGCAGATAGAGTCAAAACGCTACAGCGAAGCTTTCAAGCTGAAAGGCAAGGCCATTGTCGCGGTTGGACTGAACTTTGCCGTAAAGGATGGCGTAAACACCCTGGAGTGGACAGAGAAATCCGCTTTTGGTTCCGCATAACTCACATTACCTTAGCCGAGTGCAGTGCTGGCAAGGATGGACAATTGATTCGAAGACCGTTATGTGCTGCAACGAGATCTTCAACCCGGAAAGGCCAGGCAAATATTTCGATCCAGAGGAGAAGACTCGCTGATTCATGAATATCCCCAAGGCCGCAGGGAGGCACCCTTCTGAAGAAAGACACCTCCCCTTGGCAGCACGGATGCGATAAGACACCAGCCTAAGCTGGTCACAGGCATGCCCTAAAGTCCTCTATTCTTTCGGACGTATCCTTTGACAAGTTCTTTCTTACCATTGCGGAACCTTACATAAGGTGCCACTTTGGTCGGCTTGTCCTTCTCGCAGTCTAAGCGAATCTCAAGCCTCAACTTAATTACATGGATCATGTTAGTAGTAAAAAATGTTGAGTAATGCGGAGGGTTGGAAGCGCTAGGCCATCCGGCTGTAAAACAAGAAGAGCAGCCGTAGAGGTCGGCCGCTCTTCATAGAGTCCATGTAATGTCTGCCCCTCAATCATTCTATTTACTACTCGTGCAAAGATAATGATTTCTCATGGAAATCAAAGCACTCTGCAATAAATATAGAAGATTTTAAATAGTGCCCTTGTTAAGAGTGTAGTGTGGTGTCGCTTCTATGAGATTTCTAACTTGTGTTGCTATTGGAGCAGGCGCTTAGCTACTTCTACCACTTCAAGGACGGCCTTTTCGTTAGTGGTCAATTTTTGGACCCGCAGGAAATCCCCTTATCTTAGTCGGAAAAAACGAGAGCAATGTACAGCAGCGAAGACTTGGAGAGGTTCTATGTCGAGTACCAGAGCGAGTGGGTGCCGCGTGGGATGACGATGCGGGCGTTCTGCGACAGGAACAACGTGCCCTACAGGGTGATGGAGAACTTTGTCAGCAACATCCGAAAGAAGATTGTGGAGGTGGAGGTCACCGGGTGTCCTCCGGAAGCGGAGTCGGCCCAGCCCACCACAGACGCGACCACTGGTTCAGAGAAACCCACGCATAGAATTCCACAGGAGCGTCCCGTCCGTCCGACTGGTCGCATATCGGTGAGCATCCGTTTCGGGGACGGGACGGAGGTGAGCCGCAGAGGGTTGGACTATGTGGGACTGAAGGTGTTGATTGAAAAGCTGGAGGTGCTATGCTGAACGTGACGGGGATGAACAAGTTCTACTACATCCGGAACTTCACTGACATGCGCTGCAAGTACAACCGTGTGTTGGCGGTGATCCGCCACCAGCTGGGCCGCGAGCCAGAGCCGGGAGACGTGTTCATAGTGATGTCGAGGGACAGGAGGCTGATCCGCCTGTTCTCGTATGACAGGATATCATGCCAGCTGTTCGAGAAGCGTTTCATACCGAACTACGAGTTCATGAGGGTTGAATATGACGGAGAGCAACCCGTCTACAGGATGGACTGGAAAGATCTTGTACTCCTATTGGAGAGTCCGGTACGCAAGAAATTGCGATTAAGATAAAAAATGCATTATTTTGAACTTTAGCTCCGCATGGTCCCTGATGTCGTTCACATATATACCCTTAGGGCTTCAATACAAGCGATTACAGGGGTTTTCCCGTTTCGGGGGTGTTTGCCGTCCAAATGAAGCGAGGAGTTGTATGTAACTTATTTAATGCATTTATAATCAATATGTTAAATTTGAACATCCGAAAGAATATCACTATCTTTGAAGAAAGAAAAGAAATCAAAGATAATGGTGTTCGCGGAAGCAGTGAGAAAGGGAATACTGGCGGTTCTGTCGCAGGACGAGCTGCTGGAGTTCGAGCGCATGCTGGAAACCGCCCCGGAAGTCTATGACTACAGCGCGAACATGACAGACGAACAGCTGAACCACCTGATAGCGTTCATATCTCGGAACAAGGAGAACATATTCCTTGAGCTGAGGCATGTGAAGAATGACAGGGACGAGAAGGCCCGCGCCTTGGAGGAGAAGGATCGCATCATCGCGGAAAAGGACGCTGCCTTAGCTGAGCAGGAAACAGAGTTGACAAGAAAGGACCGCGTCATCCGGGAGAAGAACAAGGCACTGGCGAAGAGGGACAAGAAGATAAGCGACCTTGAGGAGCGTCTGGAGGAGGCGAAGGAGGACCGCTACGGACGTAGACGCAACAACGCAAAGAAAGCAGGCGGCACAGCGGAAGGGTCAAAAAAGGATGACTCTGATCGTTCAAATGATAATCCGGGCGGAGCCGACCGCCAGCAGGGTGAGGAAGAATATGACGGCGGGACACCTCGGGATCCTGTTACGGAGGACAACACCGGTGACGGAAAGAACAGCTCATCCACGGGCTGCACGTTCAACCCTGAGAACAGGCCGGAGGAGTACAAGACCATGAGCTTGCTGAACCTGTCCGGCTTTGAGGAGATGAAAACGCTTCTGAGGAACACCGACCATAAGTTTGACCGGAGCCGTCTTCCAGAAGGGACGGTAATCAAGGACAGACGTATAGACACGTTCTTTACGATGAAGACGGTCCTGATAAAGGAGACGATAGAGAAGCTGCGTGTGAAACTGCCGGGTGAGAAGTCCGCGCGCTGGATGTACATCCCGATGCCGGGTGGGGAGTCCAGGCGTCTGGTCGGAGGGACGAAGGCCTCCCCTGAGCTTCTTCAAGCCCTGGCCTACGAGACCTACGTGAAACGCGTCTCGCTCGGAAACCTTCTCCAACAGCTGAAAGACATCGGGATGCGCATCTCCAAGAACACGCTCCGCAACTGGCTGAAGAAAGGGAAGCGTCACCTTGACAGACTGGTAAAGGAGCTGAAGGACAAGGCGCTGGAGAGGGACAGCATCGTGAACTGCGACGAGACATGGTGCAAGGTGAGGCGGTTCAACAAATACCTCAAGAAGTACATGTGGGTGCTGGTGAACAAGTCAGAGAAGATAGTGATCTTCTTCTACGATGAGGGGTCGAGGGGACGGAAAGTCCTCACGGACTTCATGGGCGAGGCGGAGGTGAGGGCTATAATGACCGACGGCTACACGGCGTACAACTTCCTCGACGGCAAGCTTGGTGTCGACCACCTGATCTGCATGGCGCACGCGTACGTGAAGTTCAAGAAGGCCCACGATCTGGGCAAGGACGCATCCTCCATCCGGTTCATAGAACTGATAGAGAGACTGTACGAGTTGGAGCGGAGCTACAAGGCCAGAGGCTATACCGAGCGGCAGATATACAAGGCGCGCCAGTCAGCGGAGACCTCAGATATAGAAAGACGACTGAGAGCCCTGTTGGCCGAGGAGCTAAAGAAGGAGAACCCGAAACGAAGCTACTACATGGAACAGGCGCTGAGTTACTTCGACCACTTCAAGGACGGCCTTTTCCTTTACCGCAAGGACGGCAGCTATCCGATAGACAACAACCTCGCGGAGCGTCAGGTCCGCCCATTCACCGCGATGCGGAAAGTGATCCAGCACTGCGGCAGTGACGAGGGCGCGGAGATGATAGCAGTCTACCTAAGTGTGGTGAGCACGGTGAAACTTGCTGGCGTGTCGGTATGGCGTTTCTTCGGAGACTTCTTCGAGGACGTGGTGACAGGCGGCAGGAAGCATATTGGGCACCTGAGGCTGTCACCAGCTTAGAAAAGTTAAAAAATAATCAACAAGAAATACCAAAAACGGACAATTATTGGCCTGGCGACGGGTCGAGCGGAGGCTATGTCTCTGACTTTCAGTCAAGTCCAAAAAATGACCACTAACAAACTAGATAATCGGTGATAGTCTACGGAAAGTGGACGTGTGCCTAACTATCTGATAAAACATATAGAATATGGAAGTGCTTTCATTAAAAATTAAAAATGTAAAGAATATTCAGGCCGCAGAAGTGGAGTTGCCTTTTGAAAATGGAGTATATTCTTTTGTAGGAGAAAATGGTTGTGGAAAGAGTACTTTGATGCTTTGCCTTGCTCAATTACTTTCAAAGCGTCAATTTGAAAAATTTCGAAATGGCGATGTAGGTAGTTCATCTTCCGTTGAGTATTTTGTTGAAAATAAAAGACAAATATGCAGATGGAATAGTTTGGGGCGATTTAATGTTACAGGAGATGATATTAGGTATAATGGAATGTATGAAGGCAGTCTCTTTTATGGTACAAGGTTTGAGGACTCAACTAATATTGAGCAAATGATTGTCGACGGCAAGATTACAGATGACAAAATCGTTGATGCTGATAAGCAAGTACAAGAACAGTTGAGTTATATCTTACATGGGGATTTGTATCATTATCAGGGTCTTCTGCGCCTTAAAAATAAGCAAGTTGCTCTTGATTTGAAGATAAAGAACCGCCCATACTTTATTAGAGTCAATACATATTTATTGAGTCAGTATAGAATGAGTTCCGGAGAGTGTCTTTTAGTCTCGCTCTTACATTTCCTTTATAACTCAATAGAGAGAAGATCGTTGCCGGCCAATCAGAAAGTGTTGGTCTTGATAGATGAATTAGAGTTGGCACTGCATCCTATTGCGATAAATCGTTTGATGGACTATTTGCAAAAGTTGGCTCATGAGCATTCTAACTTAATTGTATATTTGTCCAGTCATTCTCCTGAGGTTATAAGGAAAATGAGACCATCGTGTCTCTATCGTGTGAACAATGACAATGGGATTGTATCACTAGAGTCAAATTGCTATCCAAGTTATCTGATACGAGATTTGTATTGCAATATTTCTCCGGATTTCTTGTTGTTAGTAGAGGATGATCTGGCTATGAAATTTATGAATCGTCTGCTAACAAAAAAGAATTTACGCAAAAGTAAACTTATTCAAATTGTACCTGTTGGAGGTTGGCACAATGTATTAGATCTACACTCAGAGTTGTTTTGCAAAAAAGTTTTAGGTACGAATACAAAAATAATCTCAATATTAGATGGAGATGTAGAGGGTGAGTTATCTAAGTCTCAAAAACAACTTCCACATTGTTTTTTGCCGATTATGAGTATAGAGAAATTCTTATATGGTGTGATTAAAGAAAACTCAAATCCTAAACTACGAAAAGTTATCAATGATAAATATTTCATTGTAAAATCATTGAATGAAATTGTTGCAGAGTTTAATGCTCAAACTAGAAATGGACAAAAAGATGATAATAAAAATTTCTATACGAAACTGATTTCAGAACTTTCAAAGATTGGTACAAAAGAAGACGTTTTTGTTGATGGTTTATGTGATGATATTGAAGAGAATATTGATATTTCTAACTTCTCTGATAATCTGTCTTCTTTATTAGAATAATGTTATCCTTTGATATTATCGGAAATCACTTTTATTGCTTTTGACAATTAGTCTGTTTACTTTGTATAGAGAGCTGCAAGATTGTGACGAGAAACATGGAAGATTATCTGAAAGTCCTACTTGACCGACAGCGAAGGGTAAAAGGGTTCGAAGGCTAGACTTGTTGTCTGCCATGTTATATGGCTTTTTAGCAAGAAACTAAAAAATACAAAAAAATATTATTAACGAAACCGCTGGAAATCAGCGGTTAACAATAGTATGCGAAAAAGTGGATGCGTACGAAGTAGAACAATCAATGTTTATGGGTATGAACGATAACAATTCAGCAAATTATGAATGCCAAGAAACTCATAGAAGAAGTTCTATTGGACTTGGGCAACAACAAGTCTTTGAAAGATGTCTCGACAAAGATTCAAATCATTGTTAGACTACTGGGTGATGATAAACTGAAAGAATGGTACAACAATGAATTTATATCGGGGTATAAAGGCAAAGAATATCCAGATTATCGAATTACACAGGCCGCTGACATAAAGGCTGACTATCTCATACCACAAGGGTTGGGTGTTTGGCAAATCAAGGGGCAAAGTGTACCTGTTTCAAATTTAGGTGCTGAAAAGTATAAGAAGATAATGACAATTACGTTTGATGATACAATACCGGCGATCATAAACTATTCAAAGCACCCGAAAGATGTAGTTGTGGCTCTTTCTCCATACGAACGCTTACAAGTACAGGAGGTACTAGGAGAAGCCCAAATACAAAATGCCCACAAAGTAATTTCTCCATCAACGTTTCAGAATATTATTGACAATGTGCAAGGTAAAATCATTGACCTGTTTATGGACTTGAATGATACTGTATTCAATGGTGAAATAGATATGAAGTCACCATCGACAAAAGAAGAAATTCATCAAGTGATAACAAACAATTTTACAGCTGGGATCATCCAAACAGGCACAGGTGTTATTGATGCCCGACATTCGTCGATTGTTGCGAATATGGATAACTCGCTATCAAAAGAGGTGATTTCAAAGTTGCTGTCACTGACTAATGAAATTGACAAGATCATACGAGAAAATGATGAAGAGCATGATGAGATTGCTCAAGAGATAATCGACATTAGAACAGAGCTGTCAGAGGTTAAACCTAAACGAAATCTATTGAAGAAATCATTTAAAGCGTTAGCGTATAGTGTGGCCTCAATCTCATGTAAGGCTGCTGTAGAGACTACGATTTCAGAGATGATGAGTTTATTATTGTATTAATCAATATATTGCAAGAATCTATAATAAACGCAAAAGCTATGCAAGAGATGCAATTGGGGGTGTAGTATATTTCTAATAATTCAAGATTCATCTTCTATAGACATTAAAACAGGTGTACAATAGTATACTTTCTGAAACGTGAGTGCTTTTAATAAAAATACTATAATTTCTGGGCTTGGTTGGACGACCGTGTCGACAATTGCAAATGGATTGGCTCAGATATTGAGACTTACCATTCTTTCCAGGGTAACCGTCCCCGCAGCCCCATCTTGCCGTGAGCGAAGAAGATTCATACCTTCGCGCAAAAACGGAAAAGATGAGAAAGAAACAGGAAGCAGTCCCGGCCAAAAGACGCGGCCGTAAATCAGCATTTGCTGATGTTGTATTAGCCGATAGCGCCTCAAACGGTGCGGACGTGAGGGGCGGCATTGAATTGTCCTATCCCAATGGAGTGCGCGTCATGATCCCACAGGGGATGCTAACCGCGGAGGAACTTATGGTCTATGTCAAAACGTATGGAGAGTGATGGGACGGATGGTGTGTCAGTTGGGCGGAAGCCTGAAGTACAGGGTGTATTCCCACCCTGTGGATATGCGAAAGTCGTTCAGAGGATTGGCGGGGATCGTCCATTCCGAGATGGGCCGCCAACTCAGTCCGGAAGATGTCTACGTGTTTGTCGGGAAAAACCGCAGGACCCTCAAGCTTCTTAACCGGGAAGGCCACGGCTTGACATTGTACACGAGAAAGTTGGTTGGCGTGTGTTTCCCAAAGATAGAGATAGACGAGGAGAAGAATGAGTGCATCATATCGTATGCGACATTCGTGAAGATGGCAGTCGGAGAGAGGATGTGGGGATCGGTCCAGCCTTATTAGGGCGACTAAAACAATGTCGCAAAAGTGCTTGAAAAATGTATATAAATATTTGGCTATCAAATAAATAATAGTTATATTTGTATATAGAAAAAAGAGCGCACGATGGCATCAGAAAATCCAAAGAAGGCACGATTGCGGATGGAAGACAAGGAGAGGATCCTGTCCCTTGAGGGTCAGGTCGCGGAGCTGGCCGACAGGGTCGCCGAGTATGAGCATGCGGAGATGCTGCGAAGGGTGTCGGAGGAAGATGTCGTGCGGCGCAAGGTTGATGAGATGACCGCCAAGCGGCTGAAAGAGGCTTTGGTCGCGGAACGTGAGCGTATCCGCGAAGAGGAGCGGGCGAAGGCGGAAGCTGACGCCAAAAAGCGGGTCGAGGACAAGGAAAAAGAAATCGAGTTCAAGTCTCAGGGCCTTCGGCTGAAGTCCGAGAGCGTGGATGCCGCACTCAAAAGACTGGCCGCGGACAAGGCCCGGTTTGATGAGGAGAAATCTGAACTTATAAAAGGGGTCGAGGTCAAGTACGAGAAGTTGCTTGGTAAACTACCATTTTACCGTAAGGCCTTCCGGCCATGATCCGATACCTTTGCGTG
>ERZ808262.696-NODE-696-length-13261-cov-2.917992_pt1 | contig 13261 bp, 9 predicted proteins | sample MGYA00520895_ERZ808262 | MGnify/ENA primary metagenome ERZ808262 (study PRJEB31516, sample SAMN03275588) | gut metagenome | biome: mammalia-associated habitat; material: feces | host: Papio cynocephalus | place: Kenya | collected 2012-08-02 ... | reverse complement strand
CTGGGAAGAAGCGTGCCACTTCTGCGGCGACTGCGTCCTCGGCCAGACCGGCGGTATCTGTCCCGTGACCCAGTGCGCCAAGAGCCTGGTCAACGGCCCCTGCGGCGGCCAGAAGAACGGCAAGTGCGAGGTCAACCCCGAAAACGACTGCGCATGGATCCAGATCTACAAGCGCCTCGAGCAGCTCGGCCAGCTCGACAAGCTCACCATGACCCGGCCGGACAAGGGCTACGAAAAGGTCGCCTACCCGAGAACGATCAACCAGAGGGGGAAGAAGGCATGAGCAGATTACAGCAGGCACTCGAAGCCGGAACATTCGGCGTGACCGCCGAAATGGCCCCGCCGAAGGGTTATGATTTTACCGAACAGCTGGAAGCGGGCAAGCTCCTTGCCCCGAAGGTCCACGCTGTGAACGTGACCGATATGCAGTCGGCGTCGTTGAAGGCGTCCTCGCTCGGCCTTTGCATTGCGCTCAAAAACGCGGGCGTCGAGCCCATTTTGCAGATGACCGGCCGCGACCGCAACCGCATGGCCATCATGGCGGACGTTCTGTCCGCGGCCAGCTTCGGCATCGACACGGTTCTGGCGCTCACCGGCGACCATCCGGTCGTGGGCGACTGCAAGGACGCAAAGCCCGTTTACGATCTCGATTCCGTCGGCATTTTGCATATGCTCTCGAGGATGGAAGAAACGAACTGCGACTGCGGCGGAAACGAGCTTGCGGGCGGGGCGCCGAAGCTCTACAAGGGCGCGTCCGTGACCCCGGTCTATGACCCCATTTTCCTGCAGATCAACAAGCTTCGCCAGAAGGTAGAGGCGGGCGCAAGCTTTGTGCAGACGCAGGGCATTTTTGATCTCGATGCGTTCAAGCGCTTTTTGGAGCAGGTCGACGCCGCGGGCATCCAGACCCACGTCATGGCCGGCATTATTCCGCTCAAGTCCGCGGGTATGGCGCGGTACATGAACGAAAACGTCCCCGGTATTGCCGTGCCGCAGGAGATGATCGACCGTCTGGCAGTCGCCGCCGAAGAGGGCAAGGCCAAGGGCGTCAAGGGGCTTCCCATGAAGCTCGGCATGGAGATGGCTGCGGAAATGATCGCGAAGATCCGCGATGAACACCTCTGCGACGGCGTGCACATCATGGCCATCGGCGCGGAGAAGAACGTCCCTGCGATCCTGGATCTGGCCGGTATCCAAATATAAGCGGCAGCATGGGCTCCCACAAAACGTGGGAGCTCATTTTTTGCACAGGTTGCGTAAAAACCGGTCTTTCCATTTTGACTGCGATGCAGTATAATAAACCTGTATCGACTTTTGTTTTGGGGGTGGAGCGCATGATCCCGGAGACGTTTACCGCGCGGATGAAAAAACTGCTGGGCGATGAATATGACGCGTTTGCCGAGAGCTTCAGCCGGCCCCGCGCCGTGGCCCTGCGCATCAATCCCCTGAAAACCGAAGCCGTCCCGAACCTGTCGCGATTCGTCTTGTCGCCCGTGCCGTGGGAGCCGAGCGGGTTTTACTATGACCCCGAGACGAGGCCCGGAAGATCCGCCTATCATGAGGCGGGGCTTTACTATTTGCAGGAGGCCAGCGCGATGGCCCCGGCGGCGTTACTGGACGCGAAGCCCGGAGAGCGTGTGCTGGATCTGTGCGCCGCGCCGGGCGGAAAATCCACGCAGATCGCCGGATATATGAAGGGCTGCGGACTTCTGGTCTGCAACGAAATCAATCCCAAACGCGCAAAAATTCTGGCCTCGAACATCGAGCGCCTCGGCATTTCCAACGCGCTTGTCCTAAACGAGCACCCGCAGCGGCTGGAAGAGCGTTTTGAGGGCTATTTTGACAAAATTCTTGTCGACGCGCCGTGCTCCGGCGAGGGAATGTTCCGAAAGGAAGAGGCCGCCGTGACCGACTGGTCGGAGGAAACGATCCTCATGTGCGCCCGGCGGCAGGCGGAAATTCTGCATTCAGCAAGCAGAATGCTTCGTCCCGGCGGCAGGCTCGTGTATTCCACGTGTACCTTTGCGCCGGAAGAGAATGAGGGGAGCGTGCGCGCTTTTTTGCACACGCATCCGGACTTTTCTGTGGAAAAGCTCGACGCGCCCTGGTTCAGCCCCGGAAGACCGGACTGGGCAGAAAATCCCGCGCCGGATCTGGAATATACCTTCCGCCTCTGGCCGCACAAATTGCTCGGCGAAGGCCACTACTGCGCCGTGCTCCATAAGGCGGGCGACGCGCCGGGCGCAGAACTTTTGCTAGAGCCTGCGGCAAAGCAGCCGAAGGAGCTTCTGGATTTTTGCCGCGAGACAAAGGCCGCGCTTCCGGAGGGGAAGATCGTCCTGTTCGGACAGAATGTCTACCTTGCCCCGCAGGAGCTTCCGAGCCTCAAGGGTCTTCGCGTGCTTCGCGCGGGACTGGAGCTCGGCGAAATTCTCAAAAACCGCTTCGGCCCGGCCCATGCGTGGGCGCTGTGGCTGAAGGACTTTCAAAATATCGCGTCGTATCCGGAAGGCAGCGAAGAAATCCGGCAGTATCTGGCCGGAAACGCTCTGCCGTGTGACAAACAGGGCTGGACGCTCGTCTGCGTGGATGGGGTAAGCCTCGGCTGGGCAAAGGGCGACGGACGCGTGCTCAAAAATCACTATCCCAAGGCGCTGCGGCGCGTATTGTAAAGGAGGAACTGCTCCATGGAAGAAAAAAAGTGCATCCTGATCGTCGAGGACGAGCGGGCCATCGTCGAAATTCTGAAATTCAATCTCAAACGCGAGGGCTATGACACGCTCGAAGCGCTCGACGGCGAGCTCGGTCTGGAGCTGGCCCGGACAAAGGACCCCGACCTTATCCTGCTCGACGTGATGCTTCCCAAAATGAACGGCTTTGATATCTGCAAGGCGCTGCGCGAGGCCGGAAGCACGGTGCCCATCATCATGCTCACCGCGCGGGAAGAAGAGACGGACAAGGTCTTCGGGCTGGAAGCCGGGGCAGACGATTATATGACCAAGCCCTTTTCCATGCGCGAGCTCATGGCGCGTGTGCGCGCGAACATCCGAAGACGCAGTCTGGACTTAAACGCCAGAGCCTCCGTCGGAACGCTCTTAAAAGCAGGAGACCTTGTCATCGAGCCGTCGACGTTCTCCGTCACCAAAGCCAGCCAGCCGGTGGATCTCACGCAGAAGGAATACGACCTTTTGCTGCACCTGATGCGCGAACGCGGCAAGGTCTTCACGCGCGAGGATCTCATGCAGAAGGTCTGGAACTATGATTACTTCGGCGATATGCGCACCGTGGACGTCACCGTCCGCCGCCTGCGCGAGAAGATCGAAGACGACCCCGGAAAGCCGCAGTACATTTTGACAAAGCGCGGCGCGGGCTACTATTTTACGCCATAGGCGCTTCGGGAAAGGCAGGCCTTTTCCGGAACCGATGCGGCAGAAAAAGAGTGTTTGAAAGGAGGGCGGGGCAATGCGGTCTCTGCGCACGAAGCTGGTCATGATCATGGTCATTCTGATTTTGGCCCTGATGTGTGTGATCGGCGCGTTTCTGATCAACGGCGTCGGCAACTTCTATATTTCCCAGTTCTATGAGCAGATGGAGAAGACCTTCTCGCCCGAGTTCATCGGCCAGCTGCAAGAGCTCCCCGAGCAGGAGCCGGGCGCGCCCGAGCGCATGAAAGAGCTTCTGATGGCGCAGGCCGGGCTTGGCATCGACATTGCGACGCGGAACGTCTACATTCTGGACGAAACCGGAAACGTCCTCGCCAGCTCCAACCAGCAGACGAAGGTCTCAACGACTGAAAATCTTCTGACCGCGATGAATGGAGAGGTCGGCCAGGAGGGCTCGATCACGAGCAGCTTTATGGATCTGGCCGTGCCGATCGTCTCGCAGGAGGGCACGTATATCGTCTATATTTTAGACAGCCGCGCCACGGTCGACGCGCTGACGGGAGCGCTCTTTTCGATCATCCTGAGCGCGCTTGGTCTCGGCCTTGTGATCTGCGTGGTCTTGTCGTTTCTTTTGGCGCAGATCCTCATTACGCCGATTCGCGCGCTGACGCTCGGCACCCAGCAGGTCGCCGCGGGCGATTTTTCCCAGCGCATTGAAGTTGAGGGGCAAGATGAGATCGGCGTTCTGACACGGAACTTCAACCACATGGCAAAGGTTTTGCAGGACACCATCTCCGAGGCCGAAAACGAGCGCAACAAGCTCTCGACGCTGTTTCTCCATATGACAGACGGCGTCGTCGCCTTCTCGGCCGCCGGAAACCTCATTCACTGCAACCCCGCCGCGACGCAGATGCTGGCGCGTCCCCTGGACCCCACGACGACGTTCGACGAGCTTTTCTCCGATCAGGCCGAGCTCGACACGCTCCTGACCTTAAAGCGCCCGCAGTATTTAGAGGCGCAGAAGACCGCCGGAGACCGGGAGCTGGAGCTTTTCATGGCCCCGTTTTCGTCCAGCCAGAGCCAGGGCGGCGCGCTCGTCGTCATCCACGATGTCACCGAGCAGCGAAAGAGCGAGCAGTCGCGGCGCGAGTTTGTCGCGAACGTGTCGCATGAATTAAGAACGCCGCTTACCAATATCAAATCCTACGCCGAGACCATCGTCTCGGCCGGCGACGAGCTGCCGCGGGAGCTTCACGACAATTTCATGGGCGTCATCATCAATGAAGCCGACCGGATGACGCGCATCGTGCAGGACCTTCTCACGCTCAGCAAGATCGACTACGGCAAGATGGAGATGAACATCTCCCGCTTCTCGTTTGCCAAGGCGATCTCCAATGTCTACGAGGCCGCGCGGCTCAACGCCGAGCAGAACCACCACCACACGATCACCTTCCACTGCGAGGACAACATCCCCGACGTGCTTGGCGACCGCGAACGCATCGAGCAGGTGGTCATGAACATCGTCTCGAACGCCATCAAATACACCCCCGACGGCGGCAAAATTGAGATCTACGCGGGAAGTAGCGGCAAATCCGTCTTCGTCCGCGTCACGGATAACGGCATCGGCATTCCCGAAAAGGATCTGCCGCGGCTGTTTGAGCGGTTCTATCGCGTCGACAAGGCAAGATCGCGCGAGTCCGGCGGCACGGGACTGGGCCTTTCCATTGCCCGGGAAATTCTCTCGCAGCACAAGGGCGAGATCAAGATCGACTCGGTCTACGGCGAGGGCACCGACGTGCGCATCACGCTTCCCGCCGCCCCGCCTGAGAAGTAACGAAAAACAGAAATTCACTGGAAAGGAGGCAGACCATGCGCAGAAAAAAATGGCTGGAGCTCGGAAAAGACGTGCTGCTGGTCCTTCTGGCCTTGACGCTGGCGGTATTGACGATCCTGGCCCTTCCGGCGAAGACCGTGACGGATACGCCGTGGCTTGCCGCGCTTGTGCGGCCGTTTGCCTCCGTGATGGGCCTTTCACAGGGAGAGCTTCTCGATACGCCGATGGCAGACACCGGAAGCGTCACGGGAGCGGCCCAGCCCATCGCCGTCTGCGTCCGGAACCCCGCCGGAAGAACGAGCTTTCAATACGATTTTTCCGCGCTGGACGCCGCCTTTGAGCAGTTTGGCGCTGCACTCGGCCAGGCGCTCGAGACCGCGGAAGACCCCGTGCGCACCACGGCCCTTCGCGTGCAGGCCGCGCTCGGGAAAACCTCGGTCGCATTCTGCTATCCGGGGCAGATTCCGTCCGGCCTCGCCGCGTCGTGGCTGCACGTGGAATCGGATCTTACCGAGTCTGCAAAATGGTTCATTCTTGCAAGCGAGGACGCGGGCGTGACGCTGTATCTGGTGGGAGACGAGCTTTTCTCCTGCCGGACGCAGATACCCGCCGAAGAGCTCGAGCAGCTGCTGCAAAGCTGTACGCCGGACGGCAGCTTCTTTGCCTTTGAATCGTCTGCGGGATATTTTTCGGAGGTGCAGCCCCTGAGCCTGCTGCCGGGCACGACGCCGGCCATCCACGAGGTACAGACCGCCAATCCCTGTGACGCGCGGTTTTCAGACACGCTTGCCTCCACGCTCGGCTTTAACCCCTACGGCGACGCCCGCTACACCGACGACGCCGGAAACACCACCTATACAGAGACCGGCTACGCGCTTTTGGTCGAGGCTTCCGGACGGCTGGAGCTCCGGTCGGACGGCGCGGCCTCGCGCTTTCAGGCCCAGTCAACAGATCCGGCCGAGCTCGTCGAGCGTGCCAGAGGTTTGCTCTCGACGATGTCCGCCGGCGCGCTGGCTGACGCAAGGCTGTATCTGACCGAATTCCGGCAGGACGGCGCGGACGCGGTGTGTACGTTCGACTACTGCCTCGGCGGCATTCCGCTCGTGCTCTCCGGCGGCCACGCGGCGCAGGTCCGCTTCTCGGGCACGTCTGTCACGCAGGCGTCGCTTCTGCTCAAAACCTACACGCTTACCACGCAGACGCTTTCGGTTCTTCCGCCGGCGCAGGCCGCAGCGATTCTGCCCGCCGGAAGCGAGATGCGCCTTATCTACAGCGACACCGGCTCCGGCGTCACGGCCGGTTGGCAGAGCTAGGGTGTATTCTTCCAACCCCCAACGCACCCGGGCAGCGGTCTTTTTCACGCTCTGTCAGCGCCATTTTTCCTTGAAATGTCAGTATTCCTGCGAAAAAATGTCTTGCTCAGCGCAAAAAATCCTCGCTGCCAGTCGCACCGGGAGTTGGAGGAATACACCCTAAGGAGGGCGCGGTATGTCTGTATCCAAAATCAAAAATCTGATCCTGCTCATTCTCGCGCTGGCCGTTCTTGCGCTGCTGCCCGCAGTTTTGCCGACGCAGGCGGCGAGAATGGGCGCGGAACGAAATGTCCATGAAAAGCTCGAAGCGCTCTACAGCGCCTACGGCCTTACGCTGCACGCGGAAGATCTCCCGGTCAGCCAGACGCTCTACAGCATCGAGCTTGAAGACCCCGACGCATCGGACGCGGCGCAGGCGCTTCTGGGCGGAAAAGCGGAGCAAGAGCCCTCGGCAGCCGGTACGCTTGCAGGCTTCATCTCGGAAAGCGGCACGTTTTCGCTCACCCGCAGCGGCGATCTCACCGCCCGGCTCACACAGGCAAGCGCCGCGCATGATCTGACCCGCGCGACAAAACGGTACCTTCGCTCGATGGATTTCTCCATTGCCGCGCTGACAGAGCCCACACGCACGTCGGCCGGCGTATACACGCTCACGGCCCAGCAGAGCCTGTTCGGCGTGCCCGTTTTTGAAAGCGAGCTGGTGTTCACCTACCGCAACAGCGCCCTTTCCTACGTGGAGGGTACGTTCTACCCCTCGGCGCAGGCGGCGCGGGTCTCGGAGGACGCGTGCATCTCGTGCGCGGACGCGCTGGTGGCGCTGCTCTCCAACCGCGACAGCCTCGGCTGGGTCGGAAGCGAGGTCACGGCCTGCGAGCAGGGGTACCTGCATTCCGAGACGGCCTCGAGCGCCCTTCGCTTTGTCCCCGTCTGGCGCATCGAGACCGACGCGGGCGCGTTCTACGTCAACGGCATCACGCGCGAGGTCCGTCAAATTGCGTCGTAGGCCGCCGAAAGTGCGTGAAACAAAATTCTTAAAAGTTTCTTAAGAAAATTGTTCCCAAATTGTCATTTTTCCTTTACATTGCCGCGCGGGTGTGGTATTCTTATGAGGCGTGCAAGAAAATCCTCCTTCCGGATGGATGAATTGGCATCGTAACTTCTGCTTATCAGGAAATACTCTTACCAAAGAGGGATCTGTACTTTGATCAAATATATCGTTCAGGGCGGCGGAAAGCTGTCCGGTCATGTCAATATTTCGGGCGCGAAAAACGCCGCCGTCGCGATTCTGCCTGCCAGCCTGCTGGTCGACGGCGTTTGCCGCATCGAAAACGTTCCGGATATCTCCGATGTCCGGCTGCTGCTTGAAATTTTAAGAAATATGGGCGCAAGCATCCGCCGCTTCGGCCGCAACACGCTGGAGATCGACTGCTCCCGCGTGAAAAACGCAACGGCGCCCATCGACCTTGTCCGCAGAATTCGCGCGTCGTACTATCTCATCGGCGCCGAGCTCGGACGCTTCGGCCACGCGCGGGTCGCCATGCCCGGCGGCTGCAACTTCGGCGTCCGGCCCATCGACCAGCACATCAAGGGCTTTGAGGCCATGGGCGCAAACGTCGAGCAGGTCGGCGGCTATGTCTGCGCGGACGCGCCGGAGGGCGGGCTTCAGGGCGGACACGTATATCTGGATATCGTATCCGTCGGCGCGACGATGAATATCCTGCTGGCTGCCGTTTTGTGCAGCGGCATGACGATCATCGAAAACTGCGCCAAAGAGCCGCATATCGTCGATTTGGCGAACTTTTTGAACGCGATGGGCGCAAAGGTCTCCGGCGCGGGCACGGACGTGATCAAGGTCCGCGGCGTGAAAAAACTCGCGGGCGGCAGCTACACGATCATCCCCGACCAGATCGAGGCCGGGACCTATATGGCTGCGGCCGCTGCCGTGGGCGGCGATGTGACGGTTGAAAATATTATCCCCAAGCATCTGGATTGTATTACCGCGAAGCTGCGCGAAATGGGCGCGAGGGTCACAGAATACGACGATTCCATCCGCGTCGAGGCAGATCACCGGCTGCGCAGGTCCAATGTCAAGACCATGCCGTATCCCGGCTTCCCGACCGATATGCAGCCGCAGATCGCCGTGTGCATGGCGCTGGCCGAGGGCACGAGCCTCGTCACCGAAGGCATTTACGACAACCGCTTCCGCTACACCGCCGAGCTCAACCGCATGGGTGCAAGCATCCAGGTCGAGAGCAAGACCGCGGTCATCGACGGCGTCGAGCAGCTGCACGGCTGTGAGGTCCGCGCGTGCGATCTTCGCGCCGGTGCTGCGATGGTCATCGCCGCACTCTCGGCAGAAGGCACCACGACGATCGAAGACGCGCACTATATCGAGCGCGGCTACGAGGACATCATCGGCAAATTCGCAGCCCTCGGCGGCAGGATCCGCCGCATCGAGACCTTCGAAGCGGCCTCCCAGAGCGAGGCTGGATAAAAGAAACCCAAAAGCCCTCTGCATGAATCATGCAGAGGGCTTTTCACATTTTCGTAGGGGCGGACGACTCTGTCCGCCCTCTGGCACTACGAATTCGCTGCAATCTTTCGCGTTTTGAACGTTTTCCTGCCGGGCGGACAGAGTCGTCCGCCCCTACAGGGGGTGTGAACCATTTATGGCGAAAAGCGCCGGTTGACATTGTCAACCGGCGCTCGTTTTTGGTAGTCTTAATTCTTTGCTTTGGACGCTGCGCGCATACGGGCCGAGTGGTCCAGGATCCGCTTGCGCATCCGAAGGCTCTTCGGCGTGACCTCCAGCAGCTCGTCGTCCGCGAGGTATTCCATGCACTGCTCGAGAGACAAAATCTTCGGCGGGGCCAGACGGATGGCTTCGTCCGAGCCTGCCGCGCGCATATTGGTCAGCTGCTTTTTCTTGCAGACGTTGACGGACATATCCTCGTTGCGGTTGCACTGGCCGACGATCATACCGGCGTACACCTCCGTGCCGGGCGCGATGAACAGTGTACCGCGGTCCTGCACGTTGCCAAGACCATAGGCGCACGCCTCGCCCGTCTCAAAGGCGACCAGAGAGCCGGTCAGACGGCGCTCAATTTCGCCCTTCACGGGCTGGTAGGTTTCCAGCGTCGAGGCCATGATGCCCTCGCCGCGCGTATCGGTCAAAAATTCGTTGCGGTAGCCAAACAGGCCTCTTGTCGGGACGAGGAACTCCAGGCGCATCCGGCTTCCGATCGGCGTCATGGAGATGAGCTCGCCCTTTCTCTGGGCCATCTTGTCGATGACGGAGCCGACCGAATTTTCGGGGACGTCGGCTACCATGCGCTCAATGGGCTCGCAGAGCTTGCCGTCGATCTCCTTATTCAGAACGTGCGGCGTGGAGACCTGGAACTCATAGCCCTCGCGGCGCATCGTCTCAATGAGGATGGACAGGTGCATCTCGCCGCGGCCTGCGACGTTGAACGAGTCTGTGCCGACCTCCTTGACGTGCAGCGACACGTCCTTGAGAAGCTCGCGCTGCAATCTGTCGCGCAGATTCCGGGAGGTGACGTATTTTCCCTCGCGGCCCGCAAAGGGAGAGTCGTTGATGGAGAAGGTCATTTCGATCGTCGGGTCGGAAATTTTCACAAACGGCAGCGGCTCGATGGCGTCGGCCACGCACAGCGTTCTTCCGATCGTGATGTCCGAAATGCCGGAGAAGGCGACGATCTCGCCCGCGCTGGCCTCCTGGATGGGGCTTCTGCCGAGGCCGGTGAACTCATAGAGCGTGACGATCTTCTGCTTTTCTTTGATCGAAGGATCATGGTAGTCGCAGACGATGACCTCCTGGTTCTGCCGGACGGTGCCGCGCTCGATCCTGCCGATGCCGATCCGGCCGACGAACTCGTTATAGTCGATGGACGAGACGAGCAGCTGCAAGGGCCCTTCGCGGTCGCCCTTGGGCGGATCGATATAGTTGACGATGGTCTCGAAAAGCGGCGTTAAGTCCGTGCCCTCTTCGTCGGGGCTGTAGGATGCGATGCCGCGCCGGGCCGAGCAGAAGAGCGTGGGAGATTCAAACTGTTCTTCCGTTGCGTTGAGGTCAAGAAGAAGCTCAAGGACCTCGTCGATGACCTCGTGCACACGCGCGTCGGGCCGGTCGATCTTATTGACGACCACGATGACCTTGTGGCCCAGATCCAGCGCCTTTTGCAGCACGAAGCGCGTCTGCGGCATGGGGCCCTCGGCCGCGTCCACGAGCAGCAGAACGCCGTCGACCATTTTGAGGATCCGCTCGACCTCGCCGGAAAAATCGGCGTGGCCCGGGGTGTCTACGATATTGATCTTGTAGTCTTTATAGTGTACGGCGGTGTTTTTTGCCAGGATCGTGATGCCGCGCTCGCGCTCAAGATCGCCCGAGTCCATGACCCGGTCGGCCACCACCTGATTTTCGCGGTAAACGCCGCCCTGCTTTAACATCTGATCGACCAGGGTCGTCTTGCCGTGGTCAACGTGCGCGATGATCGCAATGTTCCGAAGCTTGTCCTGCGTCATATTCTGCGCCCCTTTCCTGAAGTCCAAAAATAATCTCACAAACACGTATTTTAACACAGCAAATTCGCAATTACAAGATTTTATCGTGCAAATTTCGCCGCCTTTCCGGTATTTTTTTGAAGCAATACCACCAAAGACGCACCGCCGGACAACGCGCCTGCATAAAATGGACGGAAGGAGGGATCCATATGGAACCAATCGACTGCAAACAGGAGCAAAAGGTCTGGAGCCGCGTCATGGCCGCGCAGACGAACCGGCAGACGTCCGCGCCGCAGAACACCGCCCCGGCCTGCATCACGCCCGAGCAGGTGCTGGAGCTGATCGGACACGAAATGCAGGATGCCGCCGTCTATCACGCGCTGTCGTGCCGGATGACGGGCTGCGCGAAAAAGACGCTGGCGGAGCTATCCCGCGACGAGCGCCGCCACGTGAAAAAGCTCTCTGCCATCTATTTTCTGCTCACAGGCAAAAAGGCCTGCCCCCAAAAGCCGGAGCCGCCCTGCATCACCTGCAGCGCCGAGACGCTCAGACGGCAGTATCAGGCGGAGCTTGCCGCACGCGAGCGATATGAGGCCCTTGCGCCGCTTTCAGGAGCACGCGCCTGCACGCTGCGCCAGATCGCGCTGGATGAGTGCCGCCACGCGGGGAAAATTTACGAGCTGCTGCAAAGCTGCCTGTAGCGTACATCGTTCTTTCCAAAGCGGCGGATGACAGACGGCCCGGCGTGTGATATACTATAAAAAATGGAGCAATCCACCGCTTTTGCGGAAGAAAGAGGATCGTATGCCCAAGCGAAAGCCGAATCTCAACACCGTCTACATTTCCGAGCGCGTCCAGGAGTGTCTGCGCCCGATCGCCCGCTGCGCCCTGACGAGTGTCGTCGCGCCCATGGGCTACGGAAAAACGACGGCCATCAACTGGTTTCTGGCCGAAAAAACGAAGGGCGGCAAGGCCGTTGCCATCCGGCTGAGCATCTACTCGGGGGCGCTGCCCATCCTCTGGAAAAGCGCGCAAAGCGCCTTCCGGTTCGCAGGCCTGCCCATCCTCGACTCGTTTGAGCTGCCGGAGGGCGACAGCGCGTCGGGGCTCGTGATGGAAGAGCTCTGCCGGGCCTTAGAAGGAAAGACGACCTATTATATCTTCCTCGACGATTTTCATCTGCTGCGCGACGACCGGGCCGTGCGCTTTTTGTGCCGGATCTGCGGAAGGCTCCCGGAAAACGCGCACCTGATCGTCGCCAGCCGCGACCGGTTTTTGCCTGCGGGCGAAATTGTCCGGCTCGGCGGCAATCTGCACCAGATCGGCATGGAGCAGCTGCGTCTGAACCACACGGAGCTGGCCGTCTACGCGCGGCGCTGCGGAACCGAGCTGACCGAGCAGCAGCTTGACACGCTTCTTCGCTCGAGCGAGGGCTGGTTCTCGGCGATCTACCTGAATCTTCGCGCCCTGTCTGAGCGCGGAAGACTTCCGGACGGCAGCTCGGACATTTACGAGATGTTCACCGCCGCGATGATCGAGCCGCTCACGCCCGAGCGGCAGGAATTTCTGGCCGTCATGGGTCTGGCGGACGAATTTTCCGCGGCGATGGCGGAATTTGTGACCGGGAACGCAAAAACAGCGAGCATCATTCAGGACCTGACGAACCAGAACGCATTCGTCACGCGCCTGCCGGACACGAAGATCTACCGCTTCCACCACATGATGAAGGAGTGCGCCCTGCGCCGGTTTCTGACGCTGCCGGAGGAAAAGCAGATCGCCTACTGGAACCGCTACGGCAGCTGGTACGGCGAACAAAAGCAGTATCTGCACGCGCTGAGCGCCTACGGAAGGTCCGGCAACAACGACGCCGCGCTGGAAATTGTCGAGCGCGACGCCGGAGACCTGCTTTCAAATCTTCACCCGGAAGAGCTCCTTTCCCGCCTGAACGCGTGCCCGCCGGAGGTTTTGATGCGCCACCCGACGGCCATTCTCGTTCTCATGCGCCGGATGTTCACCTGGCGGCAGATTTCGAAGATGTTAGAGCTCAAGGCGCTTCTGGAACGGGCCATCGAGGAAAATCCGGAAATGGATGAAAAAGAGCGCGGCAATCTTCTTGGAGAGCGCGACCTCATCATGAGCTTTCTCCTGTATAACGACATCACGAAAATGAGCGCCCTGCACCGCAGCGCCAGCCGCCAGATGACGCGCCC
>ERZ808262.694-NODE-694-length-13334-cov-8.853453_pt1 | contig 13334 bp, 13 predicted proteins | sample MGYA00520895_ERZ808262 | MGnify/ENA primary metagenome ERZ808262 (study PRJEB31516, sample SAMN03275588) | gut metagenome | biome: mammalia-associated habitat; material: feces | host: Papio cynocephalus | place: Kenya | collected 2012-08-02 ... | reverse complement strand
AAAATTGTATAACTTTACACTCGACAGTGTTGCACTGTCAAGTTGAATTAGGCTAACTAATTGAAATGCTAGTAGGTAAAAATGCCACTTTCTAAATCTAAGGTCGTGTGGAGAAACAGTATTGAACTGAAGAAAAAGCATTATGGCGATGAATGCCGGCTGAATATTTTTTGCCAATTCAGAAAACCAAGGCTCCACATTAGTATGAAGAGCTTCGACACTGAATAAAATTAAATAAGACACTACTCCCATGACTATAGCAAGCGGTAGCATCCAATCCTTTACAAATTTAATTATTCTTGACATAAACGAATGACGATACTTTCTTAGAAGTTGTTTTGAAATGGTTCCCGATTAATACTCTAACTGTAAATCGTCTAGCCATAAAATGGAGTCCGCACTTCCGGTGAAGTAGTCGCCCAGTTTACTTGCTGCAGCGGAAACTATAATATGTGTAGGCTTTCGTGTAAAGGTTTTGTACTCAAGTGGAATTTCCACTTTTATCCATCCATCCGTAGAATCCGTTGTTACAAATTCACCATAGGCTATCACGGCATCGGAATTACGATTGAAAAAGGTTTTTTTGTCTGTGGTATTAACTTCTACAGGGCACTCTTCACTTCCGCCATAGTCCCTATAGTCCCAATCTCCAAGGGCGACCCATACTATGCCTTGGTCCTTATCACCCACCTTAACAGGCTCTCCTTCTGGATATTCGCCAAGAGTCTCTTTAGTTATCAGACCACATTTATATTTCAGTGAAAGCGTGAGTTTACGCGGTCTAAGTTCAAAAGGTCTTCCCATACGAATTATACCTCCGGATGTTCCCAATGTTTTGTAGTATTGGCCCGAAAATATGTTACCCGCGGCAAATTTTATCAACACATAAGTAGAGGCGAGTTTTACACTTGCGCTTCCCTCTACTTTGTCCCCGGTGTCTGGCATAGTGATGGCGTACTTGGCCCCTATGGTAGTGGAACCAGAATTACCATTATCCCACCATTTACTTTGAAGGGATACATCAGAAGATGTAGGGTCGTAGAATGAATGGTATTTGCCGGACTCGGCATTACTCCAAGTTTCAAAACCGGAATTAGGCAGCTGAATTATTGGCTCTGTAATGAATTTACTGATAGGACTTTGATCTTCACCACAAAATGCCAACACTTCATACTCGCTCTTGGGCTCCAAATTCTGTATACTTCCACCGAAATGGCCATCTTCCTCGACTTGCATAGACACTTCATTCCACTGCCCATCGGATTTTCTATATCGGAATCCAGCTTTCTCTCCGTAAATACCATTTGCTTCCAAGTAAGCCACTTTACTCCATGCATTTACAGATAGCAGCTCCACTCGTGATGTCTTCTGGTTAACATATATTTTCCAATCCTCAGTTACATCGCGGTGCGTGACTTTTATACTCACCACATCACGAAAATCGTGTATTGACGCTGGGGTAGGGCTATATGTACTAATGTATTCCGGGCCAAGTTTAATATCAGTAATATTCAAATCATCAAGTGCTACCGAAGTGTTTACCTGACATATAACTCTATGATTAATGGCATCTATTGTAGAGTTCCCTATTTGTCCTTCTATTGCAAAACGCCTTTCTATATTTTGCATTGCGGTAAGCTCCCACACATAGTCTTGATATGTATGAAGGGTTATTTTAACTGGATTTTGAAGGTTGACTTTCTGTGTGATATCCAGCGAGATAGTTGTATTAGAAGGGGAGCAGGTTACCGACTTAATCTTAACTTCTGTCAAGTCAATATATTCTTTAAAATGCAAGGTGACTTTTCTGCTCTTTTCATCTATTGACACACTTTCAAGACCATCAGCCTCTACACCTGTTATGCTTGCCACCTCTGTAGGATAGGGGATGTCATTTTTTATACAGGCGATAATGGAAAGGCATATTGATAAAATAAAATAGATTCTTTTCATGATTTCAGTTAAAAATAAATGGCCACACCCATAGAGATATCAGTAAAGTCGGGCATAAAGCGTGCTTTGGACTCGTTTTTTGACCCGACACAGACGGAATCTTTGTAATTTCTTGAATTACTATAACTAATGCCACCTATCCCAATGGATAACACAGAACTTACATTATTCATTATAAACACTTCAAGGCCTGGTCGAATAGCAGCCTTAATTGCATTGGTGCTAGTATATTCACTTCCATATTCGTTTCCAGTTCCTGAAGCGGCTCTGGAATTACTATATTGCAGCGCAAGATCCACAAAGAGTCCAAATCTGCCCTTATCATCAAGTCCCATATATGAGCGGTGAAATATTTCTCCAAGAAAAGTGGTGGAATTGGCATTCATATCCGAAATGTCGAATTCCATATCGCTGCCGGGAAGTGACGCCTGTAGACCAGCGATAGAGCCGCTGGTATTGGCATATTTTATCTTTATGCCAATGCTTTGGTTATTCCTATAGCAATAGGTAAAATAAGGAGCAAGTGCGAAGTAAGTGCCACTCGCGTTTAACTGCTCAAGAAAGACCATAATGGAAGCATTGCTGCCGCCAAGGTCGAAATAGGAACATTGAAGTCCCACGCCGATAGCTCCTTTAGGCATAAAAAGATGATTTTCACCCATTTTGCGGCTATTTTCCTGAGCCATGCCAATGGAATTCGCCATCATAAGCACTGAAACAAGTATACAAATCGTTCTTTTCATGCTACAAATAATAATACAGGCCGAAGCCTATTGATAAAATATTAACCTTGAAGTTTACCGAAGTTGATTTTAGGTTTCCTGTAAAAACTTGATTATGAACTTGCGATGTTCTAGAAAACTGAAGTCCTAACATATTTACACTGAATTCCACGGCAAGCCTTTCAGTGGCGAATGCCATCATACCCGGGCATATATTCAATCCAATACTCGATGTCTGGGAAAATGTTCCCTTCACACCTGGGTCTTTTCTGCAGGCAATCTTACTCTGTCCCCAGCCTATGGAAAGTTGAGTCTCATTTACAAGGGCGAATACTTTTGAATCACCCAGTGGAATATAATTGCGAAGTATAGCCTTAGTTTTAAAGCTTTGATTTATTGAATGATAATCATCTAAAGAAAATTTAAGACCTGCGATTTCGGCACTCGCCTCATCTATTTTGGTCATATTGCGTCCATACTCCATACGCATTCCTATACCTAGATTATCTTTACGCATATAGCAGAATGCCGGGCTAACTAAAAGGTTATACCCCATAGAGTTAACATCGTTAACCATTATGAAGGAATAGTCATCCATATCGTGAATTGAGTATCTCGCAGTACCCCCTAACATCCACGTGCCTTTCTTTAGGAAAGTGCTTTGATGTGAGGTGTCGTAGCCTCTGTCGTACTTTTGTGCGAAGACAGAAAAAGGCATCACGAGAAAAGCAACTATAATAAAGTATTTTACACTAAATTTCATGTATATTATCTGTTACTCTGTTTGCGAATTGTCTAAAATATCGTCTGATATCAGATCCTCTATCCCGAATAGGAATTGCGGGTCGTCATTTACAGAATTTTTCTTTATGAGTGTTATGGTATAGTGTTTTCCTACTTTAACCTCATCCATTGTAGTAGTCATTTTCAGTCGATGTCCATCTATATATCCCCTATATGTCACTATAATAGAGGAACTTTTCGCATCTCCCATAGAAAAATAGCCTGTTCTTTTTTCAAAGGAAATAGTTCCGTCATCTGAAAGTGTTAATGGATAATTCAAGGACTGACCACTGAGTATTTCCACCGAAGCGACGCCATTTCCAGTTACACTTTTTAAAAATTCTTCATTGTAATCTATGCTTATAGCACATTGAAGAAGTGTGCAGGTGAGTTCGCCTAATTGTGTGGTTTTCCCATATTCTATGCTGATTGGAACAGAGCAGCCATAAAGGGAAGTTTCAAAACTGGCATCGGGAACTGACTCGGAGCTTCTTGCCTCAAGTATGTATTCACCTGCATTTAAAGTGATTTTACTATCATTTTCGGATTTAATTTCGCGATATGTGCTTTCATAATTAATCTTTTCACTTGAAAGCCCGTGTATTCTGATAATATAATCTTCGTTTACAGATGTCGAAGTGTTTAAAGAAAAATCGCTAAAAGAAAGAACCCCCGTATTCGCATAATCAAATGTATCCTGCTTGCAAGAATAAAGGGAAAACATTATTAAACTGCCTAATATAATATGTAATATATTTTTCATTTGACGATCTGTACCTTTATATTATCTATAAATACCCATTCTTGTGTGGTGGAGTTTTTCCCCTTACTTCCATAGCAGTCCCATCCTAATCTGGTTAGCGTTGTGCATGATGCTATCTCGAATTCGGCACTTTCATTGATACTGGACGCAGACCCATCCTTAGGAGCGCTGACCTTATCACCTTCAATATGCTCGATCAATTCTCCTCCCTGAATGGCAGCAGAGCCTCCTTGATAATATCCGACGAGTGCTCCTTGCTGCTCTCCATAACCATAGGATAACATAGGAGTAGTGCTTCCGTTAGAATAGCCAGTGTAATTGAATGTAACTTTAACCTTCACAGATTTCCCACTCTTAATGCTTGCAAGCGGGGCGGAATCTACGCGTCCACGATAAGTTCCTTGAAGCCAATAAGTCTCATTTTGATGCCTAATGGCCAATGACTTATTCCCATCTTCACCTTGTACGATTGCTGCCTGACAAGCGGTCCACCCACTTAATCCGTATGAACTGCCTTCAAGAGTAGAGGCTTCGTGTCCTGTGGCATTAAGATTACCATTTATATTAAAGCCAATATCTGCCATTGTGAAATCTTCGTACATCAAATATGGGCATCGCAGCCCTATCTCTGTTTTTTTCCGAGTGGCGGAAATATTAAGAACAAGTGTTTCGCTTACCAAAGCATTTTCCGATTCGTAGTTAACCATAACCTCCTTTCCATTTAACAAATCATATTCAGACTTTTCTTCAAATGAAATACTGAAATTATCGGCTTCAGGTTCTGGCGACCAACTAAGCGTGGAAGAATTGGTGCCCGGCCATAAACTCTTATCACTTAAGGTTAAGGTTATTTTTTGAAGATTTTCACCCAACAGATTCTCTTTTAAAGAAAAGGATAGGCTATAAAAATCCTTTATATCGCCATTTTTAAGCGACACGCTGGTGATGTGTCCAGCCTTGAAATCCCTGTTTTTTAGATGGAAAGGCTTTAATTCGGCAAATTTTTCTTCGCCATAAATTTTAACTACCATATAATCGCCTTGACTGTATGACACGCTTGGCGGAACAATGGCGGCAAGTGCGTAATCCTTAGGACAATCCGTTATCACTATGGTATTCGATTCACCCGCGAGACTTTCCAATTCTCCTCCCTTCATCTGGAAATTAAGCGTACCTGCAATTGCCTCAGGCATAGTGAATTTAATCTTTTTAACAGGCTCACCTAGCAATTCACTTCCTTCTTTAAGAGAAAATCGTATGTAATGAAGTAGTGAAGTCATGGTAAAATGAATGGCATCTTCTTCAATAGCGCTTAAAGGTCCAGCTTGCCCCCTCCCGTAAAGAATTACAGGATAATTAGTTCCTTTTTGAATTTCAGGTAGCTGATACATAACATATTCTTTCGAATGCGATAGCGGCTTGGGTGTCCAGCAGTTATAGTCGTATTTTTCCTCATCCATTTTCTGGGGAAGCGTTGCGGTAAAATAGGACATATTCGGATGCTCGGTGGTTCTCACATTGGTGAATTCCACCGCAGAAAGCGCTTCACTACCATCATCTTTGCAAGCCCATAGACATATAATGTCGTCACCTTCCCATTCCATAACACCTGACGGGGCATCTATATTGACCTTCGTTCCTCCTTGCGCGTAAAACCCTACCGGTACGACTTTCACCTCGTTACTACTTTGCTGCTTTGTGCAACTGCCTAGTAATGCTGTAGTTAAGATGGCTATTGTTGTGAATTTTTTATGCATTGATCTGTATATTAAATCCTTCAGAGATTAGCGGTTCAAGACCCTTATGTATTTCTTCTTTACTATATGCCTGCAGACCTTTTTCTGGTGTGGGACGAGCTATGGTGTATGCCATTATAAGCTTTGGCTTCAACTCTCTTACTATATCCATCCATCCATCAAGTACATCATGGCTAAGAGAATCAAAATCGGCACTTTTTAAAAACATAGTTTGAAGTATGAAATCACCCTCGAATCTTTTCATTCCCTTTACCACTTCGCCTACATCGTAAGAGGGAAGAACGCGATTAATTTTTCGGGCCAATTCGTTAGTCGGTGCGTCCAATTTTAAAATCGGCGCATCTACCTTCCTTAGTGCCTCGAAAACAGCGTCATCGCTCAGTCTTGTAGCATTAGTAAGCACACTTACCTTAGAAAGGGGAGTATATATGTCCCTTAATTTCAAGGCGTCTTCTATTATTTGGGCAAAGCATGGATTCAGCGTGGGCTCGCCATCTCCGGAAAAAGTAATGGAATCTACCTTAGTGCCATTCAATAGGATAGTTTCTAATTTATCCTCTAATGCCCCTCTCACTTCGGATATGGTGGGCAGATGAGTGTCATTCTTACCATCGGCATTCCATCCACATTCGCAGTAAATACAATCGAAATTGCAAATCTTTCCTTTAGTAGGAAGGAGATTAATGCCTAGCGACCACCCGAGCCGCCGGCTCTTAATAGGACCAAAAACGACATCTTCACGTAACATTCGAACAAAATTAAGTTCTTTTTACTATATTTGCAAGCGTTGTACAAAACCTAAGAACATGAATGTAGTTATAAAAGAAGTGAATACTCGTAAGCGGTTATATACGTTTATTCACTATCCAGAAAAGCTTTACAAAGGGAATAAATACTGGGTGCCGGCGCTAATTGGTGACGAGTACGACGCATTCAACCCTAAGAAAAATGCCGCTTATGATTTTTGTATATCAAAGCAATGGCTTGCCTATGACGAAAATAATAATGTCGTAGGTAGGGTTGCCGGTATAATTAATCGTAAGTCTAATGAGATTCGTAATTCAAAGACTGTCCGTTTCGGATGGCTCGATTTCATAGATGATGCGGATGTCCTTAAATCTCTAATCGATGCAGTGGAACAATGGGGAAAAAGTTATGGTATGGATACCATAATTGGTCCATTCGGATTCACCGATATGGACAAGGAAGGTCTTCTTGTTGAGGGCTTTGACAAGTTGACCCCATTCACCACACTATATAATTATCCATACTATGAAACGCGCTTAAAGGAGCTTGGCTTCGAGGTGGGTGCACAATGGGATCAGAAACTTATCCGTGTTCCTGATAGTGTGGAACGCCTGGATAGGATGTCTAATCTGATTACCGAGAAGTACGGGCTGCATCTTCTTCACGCTAAAAACACGAGGACACTTGTGAAGAAATATGGCATGGCGTTATTCCATATGTATAACGAGACTTTTGCTCCGCTATATGAATTTACGCCTCTTACTGATAGGCAGATAAAGAGTTATCTTAATATTTATGCTCCTATCCTGGATGTGGACTTCGTCTGTGTGGTAGCTGATGCTGAGGATAAGATAGTGGGATTTGCCTTCTGTGTACCTTCGCTAGCTAAAGCCGTAAAAAAGAGTAAAGGCCACCTTCTACCTTTCGGAATATTCCGTATTTTTCATGCCTTAAGGAAAAACGATACGCTCGAAGCTCTAATGATAGGTATACTGCCAGAGTATCAAGGTAAGGGAGCCTTCGTTCCTATGTTCCAGTATCTATTGGCTAGTCTTAAGAAGAGAAACATTAAATGGCTCATAACGAATCCACAACTCGATGATAATGTAGAGGTGCAGAATATGTTCAATAAATACGATCACACCCAATATATGCTACGTCGCAGTTATATAAAAAAGATTCAGTAAATTTTGCAAAATTAATTAGAATCCGCCCCACGCTATAGTGCCAATGGGCGGTTTTTTGATTATATTTGAAAAGATTTTGACATAGTAGATAATCACTAGAAAAATAGCATTATGAACTTTCAAGGTAAAAATTATGTAGTAGGGGTCGATATTGGCGGTCAAAGCGCCAAGATTGGCCTTATTGACAGACGCGGTAATGTAGTCAGTGAAACGGCTATAGCATCAAATAGGCACACAGATGCTCAGGAATTCGTAACATCACTGGCTGAAGCGATCAAGGCCCTTATAACGAAAAGTGGTGCTGATGGTCAGGTAGTTGGAATTGGAGCGGGCGCGCCTTGTGCCAATTATCGCCACGGCTCTATCGACAACGCTGCGAACCTCACTTGGGCAAGTGGAAAAGTAGTACCATTTGCCAATATGCTTTCAACTGCCTTGGATGGTATGCCGGTCGCTCTTACAAACGATGCCAATGCTGCAGCGCTAGGGGAGATGTACTATGGCGCTGCAAGGGGGATGAAAGACTTTATTGTTATCACACTTGGCACAGGTGTGGGAAGTGGTATAGTGATAGATGGAAAGATCGTGTACGGGCACGATGGATTTGCCGGGGAGTTAGGTCATGTTCAAGTGGTTCATCATAACGGACGTGTCTGCGGATGTGGAAATACGGGCTGCCTAGAGACATATTGCTCGGCTATCGGTATTTCTCGCACCGCAAGGGAGTTGTTGGAGATTAATGTAAACGAGCCTAGCCTTTTACGGGACATTGATAACATAACCGCAAAGGATGTACAGGATGCGGCATTTGCCGGGGATAAAATTGCTAATCAAGTCTATGACTTTACCGGACGTGTATTGGGGGAGGCATTGGCCGGTTTTATAGCATTCTCTTCTCCGGAAGCCATTATTCTGTTCGGAGGAGTAGCAAAAGCCCGCAGGCTTCTGTATGAGCCTGCTGTAAAGGCAATGAATGAAACAGTATGTCCTTTATGGAAGGATAAAGTTCAGTTATTATTCTCTGAGTTAAAGGACTCTGACGCCGCTATACTGGGAGCATCAGCGATAGCTTGGGAGTTATAACTCCATTAACTTCTCTGTAAGTTCAGGCCATCTAAGTTGAAATGAAAAAGGGCGTCCATTAGAGATGAAACAATGGGTACTGGTAGCTTTACATACCAGTATCCCTTTTACTTTCATAGTATATGAAAAAGTAATTTTCAATTCAGATATTTCCTTTACTTTTAGGCTTATCTCTATCTTGTCTTTAAAGGTGGTCGGTTTTTTGTATTCGCAGCTTATTGCTACCACAGGAGAAACTACACCCTCGGCTTCCATCCTGTCAAAGCCATAACCTAACTGATCAAGAACATAAATTCTTGCTTCTTCCATAAAACGGACATAGTTAGAGTGATGAGTGATCCCCATCTTGTCGCATTCGTAGTATTTTACTTCTCTGATAAAGTTTTCCATGCTGGATTCTGTTAAATGTCAATTACTTTATAGTTATATTCCTATTTCTCTGTGTTGTTTTCGTAATACTTTTCAAACTGTGGATACTTTTTGAACTCTATGGCCAATCTTGCCATAATTTTATCCGTCGGTGCATCTTTTAGCAATACTACCTTATTATCATCCAAAAGATACAAAGATGGTATGGCCCTTATATTATATTTTTCAGAATCTCTTAATGTAAAAGTAGGATCGTATGCGGTTCTCCATATACGAGGATAGTTGCCTAGATATGAACGCCATTGTTCCAGATCTTCATCTATATACATATTCACCACCATTAGTATCTTGTTATTCAGGGCGTCGGATACTAAATCGCTCCCTTTTAGTGTTTCTATAATCTCCTTACAGGCATTACAATATGGATTACTAAAAAATAGCAGAGTATAAGGTGCTTTTATACTATATAAGGTAAACTGATGTCCGCGAGCATCTTCCATTAAAAAATCGGCAGCACGAGTTCCCACGGCATTAAGCGCGCATAATTTAGCAGTTTGGGCCAAGTCACCCCCTATATAAGCAGCTAACCTGCCATAAAGGTCTTCATTCCTATAAGGTGACTGAGGATCGTAAAGATATTTTTCGGATAAGTGTAATATCCTCTGTGGCGATTTTTGATAAGCTTGGATAAGGGAATTTCCTGCTGTATTTATATCGGTTCGCTCACTAAGCCATATCCAATTCGAAAATTGCTTTTCTACCTGCTCTGCATAACATCTTTCGCTAAGATGCTCCCAATAATGTGACATTATATAATCCATCCTCTGCTGCTCGTCGTTAATGATGGTAGGAACCTTTATCATAGTGAATTCTGTCGAATCTTTTCTAGAATCTTGGCTACAAGCGTGATGAGCACCTCTTCTATTACCACAAGAAGAAAGTAAACAGCACGTGGCAAGAGCTACTATCACTATAGTCTCTCTGACTTTCATATATTCTCTATAAGATTATCAAGCAGTTCTTTATCAGTGCTTTTCATAGTACTTTTCAGCGTGACCATTGGCTCTACTATTTCAATATCTTTCATGCAGGAAAGCATCTCTTTCATAACGCGTCCTGCACTTGGAGCCCAAGAACCATTTTCCACTATGGCAACTTTTCGTTTACAAAAGCCCTTCAATTGCAATATATGTAGAAAGTTATACATTGGCGTAAAAAGGCTTCCATCGTAAGAAGAAGCACATAGTACCAAACGTGAATGTTTAAAGGCATTTCCTATGCTTTCGGATATATCACAATGACATAAGTCGCATAGTGTCACCATTTCTCCGTTTTCTTGTAATTTCTCTACGATATATTCAGCGGCTTTCATAGTGCCACCATGGATACTTGCGCATATAACGAAAACGCCTTCACTTTCGCTTCTATATGAACTCCAGATATCGTATAATTCTAAGTAATTTTCCGTTTCGTATTCAAGCATAGGGCCATGAAGCGGACGAATTCTGGAGATCTTCAGATTTGCACATTTTTTAAGCAGTGTCTGCACTTGAACTCCATATTTTCCTACTATGTTAAAATAGTATCTTCTAGCTTCAGCGGCCCAATCCACGTCTTCGCTACCATAAAACCCGCATTCAGATAAAGCACCGAACTTTCCGAACGCATCTGCGCTATATAGGGCTTCATCTGTAATATCATAGCTGACTATGACTTCTGGCCAATGCACCATAGGAGCGGTAAAAAACTGCAATTTATGTGTACCTAAGTCAAGGATATCGCCATCCTTTACTGTCAATGTTGAATGCAGCTCGATATCTTCAAAAAATTGAGGCAGCATAGAAAATACTCTGGCACTTCCTACAAGGGTAATATTAGGGAAGCGTTCTATGACCCATTTGATTAAAGCGGAATGGTCCGGCTCAAGATGTTGGATAATAAGATAATCGGGAACTCTTCCTTCTAGGCCTTCCAAAAGAGCGTCCTTCCATTTGCCAGACGTTCTGGAATCTGTGGTGTCGAGCAGTGCGACCTTTTCATCCAGAATCAAATAAGAGTTATATGCCATTCCATGTGGCAAATAATATTGATTTTCAAATAAATCAAGGTCTATATCGTCTACTCCGATATACTTGACCATCTCGTTAAGTTTTCTTACCATTTAGGACTGAATTTTGTAGCACAAAAATAGTTATTTAATTTTTAACATACGATATGAAAACTAAGTATTCAGGTACCCAGACCGAAAAAAATCTGGAGGCTGCATTTGCAGGTGAGTCTCAAGCTCGCAATAAATACACGTTTTTTGCTTCAAAAGCAAAGAAAGAAGGTTATGAACAGATCGCCGAGTTATTCTTAAAAACAGCTGATAATGAAAAAGAACATGCAAAGTTGTGGTTTAAAGAATTGAATGGAATTGGAGATACCGAACAAAATCTTGAAACTGCTGCAGCGGGGGAGAATTATGAGTGGACCGACATGTACGAGGGCTTTGCAAAAGTTGCCGAGGAAGAAGGTTTTCCGGAATTGGCAAGAAAATTCAGAATGGTGGCACAGATCGAAAAACATCACGAGGAAAGATATCGTGCACTACTGCATAATGTTGAAATGAAGGAGGTTTTTGAAAAGAGTGAAGTTAAGGTATGGGAGTGCCGTAATTGCGGTCACATCGTGGTTGGAACTAAAGCTCCTGAAGTTTGTCCTGTATGCGCTCATCCTCAGTCATACTTTGAATTACATGCTGAGAATTATTGATTATGATAGGGAATAAATTTTTGCTCTTTTTTCTTGCGGCATCTGTTTTAATTGCTAATTCTTGTGTACATAAAGAGTTAGATGGGAAATGGAAGGTAGAAAGCATTGATTCTGTGGAAATAGGTGACACGTTCAATGAGCCTTCTTTAGAGATTAATTCTGCTGAGAGGAAGTATTATGGTGTCACTGGGGTTAACAATCTTAATGGAAACATCTCTATTGATGAAGATAAGATTAATTTTAGTGATGGTCCTATGACTAAGATGGCGGCAGATCCTCATTCTATGGAAGTGGAGAGTGCTTACATACATGCTCTTGGAAGTGTGACAAATTATTCCATAGTTGATGGAAAACTCTATCTTAAAAATATTTCGGGACAGACTGTTATGGTGCTGGTTGCCCAGTAGGGTTTTCAAAGTAATTTACTATAACCTCATAATATGAACATTAATATTATGAGGTTTTTTTTTGTTTGCAGCCCCAGTCTTTTGTAACCTGCATCATCTTAGTAAATCTTTTTGGTTTCTCGAAAATCTAATGCTAATCTGACGCAGGTTATTTTTTTTACGTTACTTTAAGGAATTATCTGCAATAATATGTGTTCAAGTAGTTAAAGATTTATTTTCACCGACCAAATACAAAACGATAATCCTTTTGAACCTGAAAAACACCTTTGGAGTCAAAGTGCCTTGTAAGGGCGTTTATGAAGTGTAGTAAGTAAAGGTGAACATTTTCTGCGATCACCTCTAGACTTTATCCTTTCTGGAAGTGCATAAAATGGGGGGCACGCATAAAGGTGAATTTCGGGTTTAGGATTGAGTATCCTAACACAAGATGATTCGTCCCAAGTGGTCAAGCAATACACAGGGTTTCTCCCCCCTGAGCCCATTTAAGGTCTAACTGATATATAAGGGGTTGATGGAAAAATATTTCTGAAATAATCATACTTTTAAAAAGTGTTTCTTTACTAAAGCTATAGTGAATATTATAATCTCGGATACTATATGGTCTACATTCGATGATAGGAGGTACTACATATCAAAAATTATTTGTAATAAATTTCTAATATTTCTTTGCGATAATAAAATTTTGCGTATATTTGCTTTTGTAAGCATAGTAGAAATTTGAGTTTATTGTGCGTTTATTTTTGTGGTTTGAAAGCTACTTAGATTAATAAAAATTTGAATGATTATATATGGGAATTCAAGTATTGAGT
>ERZ808262.692-NODE-692-length-13358-cov-4.124032_pt1 | contig 13358 bp, 10 predicted proteins | sample MGYA00520895_ERZ808262 | MGnify/ENA primary metagenome ERZ808262 (study PRJEB31516, sample SAMN03275588) | gut metagenome | biome: mammalia-associated habitat; material: feces | host: Papio cynocephalus | place: Kenya | collected 2012-08-02 ... | reverse complement strand
GCTTGCCGGCCATTACAATCCTTATGGGATAGGTTCCCGAATGATAGATTTGCAGGGACAGTTCAAATACTGGATTGGCGGAAGACCTTTGGTCCGGGAATATATCGGTGTTATAGCCTCGGCTTTTTCATATGACTATACTCGCAAGAGAAAAGTACACGAAGGCAATGCCGCATGCATTGGTGTCACTGCAGGATATGTGCTGCCTCTTAACAGGCGTTGGGGCGTCGAGTTCTCTGCCGGAGTAGGCGTGTATGCATATCATGAGCGTAAATTCCCCTCCGGGACTGCTGCTCCTGCTTATGCAGGTCCCGTCTCATTGAGCGTTCTGCCTGCCAATCTTGGCGTAACATTTATATACATAATCCGATGAAAGTGCTCAGAGTGATATTGACGGCTGTCCTACTGGCCTGCATATCGCTGGCAGCAGAAGGACAGGACAGGAAGCTTGTCACTGGTCGAATACTCGATAAGGTGACAGGCAAGCCTATCGACCTTACTCAAATAGAAGTCGCCATATATAGTTTCAATACAGTAGCGGAGGCCGAAGATACTAAGGCACGGATGGATACTGACGAAAATGCCGTCATCATGGCTGAGTCTATAACTTATCCGGACGAGCACGGTTACTATGAAGTTATGGTAGCCCCGTCTGGTGCCCTTATCTTCAAAGCTGACATGCAGCCGGCAATCCTGGAGAAAGTCAACTATCGTCTGGAAATCAATGTCAATATCGAACTTGGCAACAGAATCCATAATTCGCTGATTTCTGTCACAAGTGATGTTGTAGGCGTCCTTGATCCTCAGAGCGATATAGACGGTAACTATCTCAAGGTGCGAAGCAGCATCAGCCTTCCGGCATATACTGGAAAGACCAATTCTCGTCTTATAATCCAGCCTCTTCTTATAGACGGAGCGACTAAAGATACCTTGCGCTATCTTCGTCCTATCGTGATGGATGGCAAGGAATACCGTCTTACACAACTTCGCTGGATGAACTATGACATGGCAAATGATACTCTCACGGATTATCGTATCGATACTCCTGAACTCAATTCCAGGCGGCTGGAGATTCCTTGGTCCGATACTATATGGCTAGATCATCCTGAGAGAGACTACGAGATAAAGGGCATTGTCCATCTCGAAGACTATACGCATGTGTACTTCAGCAAAGACTACTACCTTGCTTCATCGCGTTTCAGAAGACCTATGCGTTTCTTGGAATGCCCTGTAGAACCGTATATGCTCGATCCGGATCAGTATCGCGAGAAACCCAGGAGGATAAGGCGCAATACTGAAGGCAGCATGTCTCTGAACTTCCTTGTCAACAAGGCAGTGATCGACAGTCGTGACACTGCCAGTGTGAGGCAGCTTGACAATTTGAAGCAAAATCTGCTGGATATAGTCAATGATCCAGATGCAGTCCTGAAAGAGTTTCATATTGTGGGGACTGCTTCACCTGACGGCAATTACAAGAAAAATCTTGACCTGGCAACAAGGAGAATGCATTACGCCCAGCAGCAGATAATGTCCGTGTTGCCTCAGTATGTAAGAGACAGGTGCTATACGACTTCCAAGGCGCAGGTAGCCACTTGGGACGATGTGGCAGACCTTATGTATAAGGACTCTCTATGGGCTCAGGCCGAGGAGATTCACAGCTTGGTCCTCTCCAACAAGAACAATCCAGACAGACAGGGAAGGCTTATAAGGAATCTGCCTTATTACCATAGCACGGTGACACCTTATCTTTCCAAGCTAAGGACAGTGCATTATATCCATGTACAGGAAGTCTTCAAGGAACTGACACCTGAGGAGATAATGGATAGGTATGAAAATGATCCCGACTATATGTCAGGCAAGAAGCAGTTTGCCTTGTATGAGTACTGGTATCTGTTCAATATGGTAAAGGATCCGGATGCCTTGGAGAAGCTATACAAGATGGCTCTTGACGAATCCATAAAGGAGAACGGAAAGCCATGGGTGCTTGCGGCAAACAACCTCGCAGCCTCATATATTAAGAAGGGCGTCACTGACACGAGTCTTCTGTCAAGTTTCATAGACTTGAGGATCAAGAGGACTGATGTGCGCCAGAGGGTTGGCTCTGACGAGATTGTGATCAATCCGGAGGCAGTAGTAGCCAACCAGATGATAATGTATGTAAGGTCCTACAATTTTGCCCAAGCAAGCCGTCTGTGCCAGTTACTAAATGACAATGAGCACAACAGCAAACTGATAGCATTTACCTTGGCTCTTGGCGGATACTACAAAGGCGGTTCGACTCCTGAGGAAAGGGCAAGGGCTCGTCAGGTATTCTCTGACATAGAACAGAGCTCTCCACTCAACAAAGTCATAGTTAATCTTGCGATGAATACCAAGGCCAATGATGCTATTGCAGAGAAGACTATGTCGGAACTGCCTGCAGATAGTGCTCTTACAGATTACCTATGGGCAGTGATTTACGGCCGCAAAGGGGCTCGTACCAAGGACTTTATGGATGATCTCTCGAGTGAAGACCATCTGGTGGAATGTTTCAAGAAAGACAAGTCTTTCATGGATATAGCAGCAGTAGACGGAGACATAGTTGAAGATATATACAAGAACGCCAAAGCAAGAATGGAGGAATGAAAATGTCATCAAGGTATATAATCGCGACAGCATGCGTTGTGCTTGCCTGCCAAGGGACTGTATCAGCTCAACAGAAAGCCGATACAATAGATTTCAATGCGCTAAAATACAGTATGCAGAAGCACCATCGCCCTCAGGATGAGGCTTTCGTACCCTATACTTTCTTCTATATACAGGCCGGTACAGAGCAGATGATACAGAGAACGTATTCGGATTACGGTTGGGGACCAGTCGGAAGGGAAGTCCTTGGTATGAGGTTTGACAAATACAATTCGGTAGCCATCGTTGCAGAGGCATCAACTGCCAGACAGAATCTTGATGCAGCTCGCATCTTCCGTGGAGGTATTGGACTTCAGCATTATTTCGACATTACCTCATATGTCGGAGGTTACAGGCCTTCAAGGACTGTGTCACTGTCTACAGTAGAGCAACTCAACTATTTCCGGACTCGCCATGCCGGGGTCAACGGCAAGGCTTTCGGTCTTAGAGGAGGACTGGTTGTTGCTTTCAGACTTACAGATACTTGGCATATCAACCTTGAACCTTATGCTGCCATATACAACGACAAAATAGTGCCTGCAGCTCCTTTCAACTGGCGAAAATTTCAAGGAAGCTATGGGTTGACAGCCGGAATATCGCACAATTTCGACTATCGACATTGTAGAAATGTTACAGAACCTCAGTCTTTCGGACAATGGTTCGTTGACAACTCTTTCGTATCAGTCGCTGCTGGAGTCCAGGGCTTCGGAGACAGGCGTTCCATAACCAAAGCGAATTTCTTTGAGACTCTCGGAGAGCATGTAAGCATTTCTTACGGACGTTACCTTAAGGGTCCACTCGGGTTAAGGCTATCGACTTTCATGTCGCGCAACGAGTGGGACAACGTGGCTGGGGCTTCGCAGAAGTCCAATCTGTTCGGTTTCAGAGGAGAAGTGATGTTCGACCCGTTATATTATGTCAATATTAAGAAAGGCGACAGTAAATTCTCTACGCCTTTATTCCTTGGACCTGAGGCCGCGCATTTCTCCAAGAAAGGCAGCGACTTTACTTTGGACAAATGGTATATGGGTCTTACCACAGGCCTGCAGTTTAAGGTGAAGGTATCGCGTACTATATCACTTTTCGTCGAGCCTCGTCTCTCACTGTCAACCTATACTTCTTCAGCTAATGAACTGGACGGAGAACCTGTATTCAAGAATTACTTCGATACTCTCCTAAGCGCAAGTGCCGGTATAGAAGTCCGACTTTAGTTATATCCCTGCATTTCATTCTGATGCAGGTATATAAGTGGAAATTAATTAAGTGAAAAAATAGGCTTGTTAAATAAGAGCAAAAAAATTGGCTTAGTATTGATGTTGATTGTGGCTGCGGGGACGCTGGCTTATGCGGCGCCGCAGCGTGGTTCTGATGACAGGAGGCTTACGGGAAGGGTCGCTGATTCTGAGAGCGGGCGCGGTATTGAGTTTGTGACCGTGGCGCTGCGGGACAGTGCCGAGGTTCTCGTGGCGGCTGCGACGACCGACTCGGCCGGCGTCTATGTGCTGGCTGCCACATCGGCCGCTGGGTGCCGTGTCGAGTTCTCGCTCGTTGGCTACAAGGACGCTTCGGTGTCACTGGAGGGGGTGAAGGGCGGAGAAATCCCGGTCGTGAGCCTTGTTCCGGACACGCGGCTTCAGAGCGCGAAGGTCGTCGGCAAGCGCCCTCTGCTCGAGCACCAGTTCGACAAAATTGTGATGAATGTCTCTGAACTTGCAGCGGCAAAGACCGGAAACGCCACCGACGTGCTTCGCGCCGCGCCTGGAGTGACTTTCGACAAAGACGGCAACATTCAGCTCAACGGCAAGTCCGTCACCGTGTGGCTTGATGGCAAGCCTTCCAATATGTCTGGAAAGGAACTTCAGGCCTACCTCAAGGGCTCTTCAGGAACTACAATTGACAAGATAGAAGTGATTGCTTCGCCGTCATCGAAATACGATGCGGAAGGCGCAGGCGGAATCATCAACATAAAGACCAAGCAGGGGCTCCTGCACGGCTTCAACGGCTCGGTCAGCGGCACTGGGCAGTTTATGTGGGAACCTGAGGTTCACGGAACGGGCGACGGTAGCGTGCGTCTCGGCTACAAGGGCGATGTCACAAACACCTACCTCAGCTACAACGGCTACATCTATCACAACTACAACGAGGTCACGGAGGACAAGCGCTACGGCGATTCATACGAGTCGCTGCTGCGGACTGTCAACGGGGTAAGGAACCGCTTCGCTGGTCATCAGATGATGTTTTCCGAGGACATAAGGATTTCAGACAGCGACGTTCTCGGCGCGATAGTCAAGGTCAATCTTAACAGAAGCGGCTACAAGTCGCCCAATACCGCGACGATAGACAATTTTCTGAAGTTTGATGATCCGGAACCATACACCAGCCGCACGAGCCGCACTTTCGAGGCATTCCACACCCGGCAGTATTCTGCAAACCTCAATTACACCCACACGTTTGACGAGTCCCTCTCGCAGGAGCTTACAGTGAATGCCGACTACAACCACACGCGCAGCGACGGCTCGGACTACCAGCGCAATCTCTACACGTCTCTTTCCGCAGATGCGCAGAAGTACCGTGACGAGCAGATTGCTTCCGGTTCAGCGGACCCTTTCCCCGGGGACGGCCTGAACGACTCCACTTTCCGCCGTGCCAACATCTGGTCGCTGAAAGTCGATTTTTCGCAGAATCTCTGGGACAACACGGGAAGGGTTGAGGCCGGCGCGAAGGCGGCCGTGTCAGTGACTGACAACCGCTACACCACCTACAAATGGAACCCGGTGACTCCGGAGCCACAGGTCGGTGACCTTTCTGCACGCAACGACTTCACATATTCCGAACAGATATATGCCCTCTACGCGAATCTCTCCAAGGCCTTCTCCGACAAATGGAACGCGCAGGCAGGTATCCGTGGCGAATACACCGTCCCCCGAGGCGACTGGAAGTCGGAGAACCGGCGCAGCGGCAAGAACTATTTCGATGTCTTCCCGAATGTCTTCCTGAACTGGATTCCTTCGCAGAAGACCATCCTGTCGCTGAACTACTCCTATCGTCTTGACCGTCCCAAGTACTGGCAGCTCAATCCGTTCCGGGCTTACGTGAACGCTACCACATGGACGGTCGGCGATCCAGAGCTCAAGCCGAGCTACTCGCACAATCTGACGCTCTCCTCCGTGTTCTTTAGCCGCCTGACCCTCACGGCCGGTTACAGCCATCAGAAAAACTACACTGACCGGCAGGTTCCGATTTACGACAAATCCCACGGAACTATGGAATACCGCTACAGCAACGCCGGCGTGCAGCAGATTGCATATCTCTCCCTCTCCCTTTCAGAGCAGAACATCACTAAATGGTGGACTCTTACGCTCAACGCCAACTATTCATATGGTGCTTTCAAGGCATATCGGAACCCGAATCTGACAACCTTTGCGGACTATAGCAATTCATCGCATTCGTTCAACGGCTACGCATCGACGACCTTCTATCTTCCAAAGGATTTCAAGTTTAGCATTGACGGCTGGGGCATGACCCCGATGGCCGTTGGCTATTTCTCCGTAGCCAGGATGTGGTCGCTCAACGCCTCCCTGAGCAAGTCGTTCCTCGACGGCCGCGCCAACCTCACCCTGAGGGTTGACGACATCTTCAAGTCCATGAGCCAGGACCTCAGCCTTTGGGACGGCGATGTCGAGACCATGAGGATGATAAGCCTCTACTCCAGCCGCGGCGTCTCCCTCGGCTTTACCTACAGCTTCGGCCGCGCCGTCACCCCGCGCCGCAACGTCGGCAACTTCGAGGAATCAGACCGGCTGTGATGTAACCGCTGTTGTATTAATTTTGTAGCAGATTCTGAAAGGTAATATGGTAATGGACCTGTAATGGATTTTGCATAAAATTATAAGGCAATGAGCATTGTTGGCAGAAGACAGGAAATCGCTTTATGCCCAGGCAATCGGACCAGAGCATTGTCAGTTGGCGCGGATTGGCTTTTGAAGAAGTGAGATTCACTTGTCGCGTGCGGTAAGAGCTGGAGAAGATTAGCTGTCTGATAAACATTCACTCCGAATGAACGATTGTTTGCAAAATCATTCATTCAAAATGAATGATTTTTGTGTGTAATGTTTACGGATAAATTTTTTATATATACCTTTGCTGATGCTAAATGCATTTTACAAAGAATGTTGTCTTGAATAACATTATGTATATGAAAGATTTACTGAAGCAGATAATACTTGAGCAGCAGGAAATGCTGCACTCGTCGGGCAGAGTCTATGTTCAGCGCCATATAGCGGACGAGTGGCTCACGACTACGGAGATTCTGATTCTGTCCGGAGTGCGTCGCAGCGGAAAGTCTGTACTGATGCAGCAGCTCAGAGACCGTCTTCAAGAAAAGGATTTCTTCTTCAACTTTGATGACGAACGCCTTGCCAATTTCAGGCTGGAGGATTTCCAGACTCTTCAGGAGTGTTTTTTTGAACTGTTCGGCGAGCAGCACACCTATTATTTTGATGAGATACAGAACATCGAAGGCTGGGAGCGTTATGTCCGTCGATTGTACAACGAAGGCAACAAAATCATCATTACAGGCTCGAATGCCAGGATGCTCAGCCGCGAACTCGGCACGCATCTCACGGGTCGTTATATACAGGTGGAGATATACCCCTTTTCCTTTAAGGAGTATCTGCAGATGCGTGGGGTGGCGTTTACTGCCAAAACTCTATATACTACGGCAGGTCGCGCGTTGATGATGAATGAGTTCTCAAACCATCTCCTGAACGGCGGTTTCCCGGAATATATTCAGGAAGGCTCGACGTCGTATCTCTCGTCGTTGTACGAAAGCATCATATATCGTGACATTATGACCCGTAATGGGCTAACCAATGAAAAGGAAATGCTGGAACTTATGTTCTACCTTGCAAGCAATGCCACCAGGCGCGTTACATATTCTTCGCTCGGCAAGGTTGTCGGCATAAAGCATCCGGAAACCATAAAGAACTATCTTGAATATATACAGCAGACATATCTCATATTCCAGTTGTTCAGATTCGATACTTCCGTGAAGAAACAGATGGCGAGTCCGAAGAAAATCTATTTCGTGGATAATGCAATCATTAACCGTATCGGTTTCAATGCGACGAAAAACAGGGGAATGTTCCTTGAAAATATGGTCTTCGTCGAATTGAAGCGCCGTGGTCTCGACGTCTTCTATCATTCCGGTAAAAAGGAATGTGATTTCATCGTGAGACAAGGCGTGAGCATAACTGAGGCATATCAGGTGACATGGAATATGTCGGATCCTCAGACACGCGAACGTGAAATTGCCGGATTGAGAGAGGCAATGAGGGCATATTCGCTGTCAAAAGGATATATCATCACATTTGAAGGTAAGGAAACGCTTGCCTTTGACGATGGCACGACTGCCGAGGTCATTCCTGCCTGGGAGTGGATGCTGCGATAGTTAATTATTGAAGCCGCATTCACCGCAGTGTCATAAGATTCGGCGAGGGTTGCCAAGCCTCTGTCATACAGCGCATTCACATATTCCCGGAATGCATCCTCCCACTCCATGCGGTAGGCCAGCCTCTTCGGCAGTTCCCTGGAATCTTCCGAACTCTACGAATTCGGCGTCGAACCCGGCGAATGTTTCCGCGAACCCCTTCCTGCACACGGCCCGCAGACATACAGTCCCACGCGCCCAGGATGAATCGGCTCAAAAAGTTCATTAAATTGAATATAAATATAAGGATATGAGAAATTTATACATCACCGACACCTTGTCTCGAAAAAAGGAATAATTAATTTTTTACCTAAAATGAGCTTGTGCAGCAAAATGGCACATACGGTCGTTATTTTGCCCCTATAAACAATAGGGATATGAGACTTATAGACTTTATGAATGTCTTTCCTGATGAGGCAAGCTGCAGAAGCAAGTTGAAAGAATACTGAGAGAAGCAGGGTGTTGTTGCCCTCACTGCGGATGTACACAGAATTATTGGAAGAAGGACAAGGAATGCTACGAGTGCAAGCATTGTCGCTACAGGCAGAGTCTCAAGGCAAACACCGTGATGCACGGCAGTCAACTTCCTTTGAGATACTGGTTCATAACGATGCACCTTCTTACAAGCACGAAGAAAAGTTTCTCCGCCGCTGAACTTAAGCGTCAACTTGGGCACAAGAACTACAATCCGATATGGGCACTGCTTCATAAGTTCCGTAATGCTATGGGTAAAGAGACTCCGAATATGAGATATGTGGTATGGTCGAACTTGACGAAGACTTCTTCTACACGGAAACTCTTGATGAAGAGAAGGATAAGCCTCTCAAGCATGGCAGGGGCAGCCAAAAGAAGAGCAAGGTGCTTGTAATGGCTCAGACTGAGGAAGGCACTCCCTCCAAGAAATCTGACAAGCCCACTTCCGTGAAGTATATCAAGATGTTCGTCATTGAGAACCTCAAGTTCGAAACCATTGATGAGAAGGTCAGGATGTACATAGACCCAAACTCAACCATCAAGTCAGACGTTTCAAAGTCATATACAAACTTCAGTACAATTGTGAAAGAGCATATCCATCAGGTCATAGAGCCTAAGCAGGTCGGCAAGGTGTTGCCTTTGCAGTTCTTCTAGCTGACACCTGTTTTTTTTGATCTTGAACGAATGGCGTTTGATGGCATTGGGTGGATAAACATTCTGTTCAAGGTAGTCCTATCGTATATCGAGTAAGTGTGTGATCTATCTATCTTTACGAAGTATGTCCCGACATTTTTCTGTGTATGTCTTTTTCAGACGGAATGTGCGGGGACACAACTCGGTCTCTGCATCCCGACAAAACCTTGCGACATATTTTCCGGCATCGGCACGCCAGGCCGAAGCCGCCTCGTCAAACGAAGCGAGATCCCTCACGGCAATTCCCATCGTAAGAACCTCAGACTCTCCCGGTGCGAGAAGCCTAGTCTTTGCAAAAGCCTTAAGTTCTACCTTTGGCTTGTCCAGAACCGAAGACTCCGGTGCAGAGACAAAGACCTCAGCCACATCCTTTCCAGCAACTTTCCCGACATTTCTGACCCTCACGCTGAAGAACACGCTGTCCGCTTTAACTTTCACTGATGGCTCCGTCTGTTCAAACTCTGTGTAACTCAGCCCATAGCCGAACGGGAAAGAGACCCTCTTTCCGAAGGTGGAGAACCAACGATAACCGACATATATCCCCTCGTTGTAATCGGTATAGTCCAATGTAGAGCGATTTCCCTTGTCGTAGATATGCTGGTCAGCATATTTGTCGTAGTCGTAAGGGAAATTGAAGGATGACGGGTCGTCAAAATAGTTCTCGGGGAATGTAGCTGCCAGTCTTCCGGAAGGATTCACCTTACCGACAAGGACATCCGCAACAGAATTTCCGGCCTCCTGACCAGGTTGCCAAGCAAGCAGGATCGCATCTGGAAGGTGCTTCCATGAGGCAGTTTCAATCACACCGCCTACATTCAGCACGACCGTAACCTTTTTTCTATGTGCATGGAAACTGTCGCATACATTGCGCAGCAGATTCATTTCGTTGTCAGTCAGATACCAGTCACCCTGCTCAAGCCGCCTGTCGTTGGACTCTCCGGAAGTCCGAGCAATCACCACAACAGCAGCATCATTATCCACTGCAGCCCTCCACACGGCCTCAGAAGGTGTCTGAGGCTCTGGAAGTGCGCGCACGTTCCAGATACTGTTTTCAAGTCCCTCGCTGCGCCAATACTCAAGACATGATTTGGCATAACTTCCGTAATAGTTGACGAGTTCCCCGTCAAGGGATAGGCCCGCATTCATCAAACCGGCGTCAAGCGATACCATATACGGCTTGTGCACATATCCGGAACCACTTCCACCAGCAATCATGTCATACGCAGGTGCCCCGAAAAGCGCTATCTTGCCACCAGTGCCAAGTGGCAGGGCATCATTGTCATTCTTGAGTAGAACCATGCACTCGGCAGCAGCCTTTCTGACAAGTTCAGCATGAGCCTTCAGATCTGGAGTCGAGTTAAACTTGTATTTCCGGAATGCTGGGGTCTTCATTACATAGCGCAGCACTCTAAGGACGCATGCATCCAACGACTCTTCCGAAAGTTCTCCAGAACGTACCGCTGCAATGATTCCATTCAACTGATCCCAATTCCCAGGTTCAAAAAGGTCATTCCCGGCTGCAACCTGCGCCGCAGTATTCCTTGTCCCAGTCCAGTCAGTCATCACAATGCCGTCAAAGCCCCACTCTCCCCTCAGAAGATCGGTGAGCAGTTCCTTGTCTTCCTGGGTGAAACGACCATTAAGCTTATTGTATGACGACATCACTGTCCATGGCTGAGCCTCTCGTACAATAGTCTCGAACCCTTTCAGATAAATTTCACGTAAAGCACGCACACTGACACGGGAATCGTTTTCCAGACGCTTGCTCTCCTGATTGTTGGCTGCAAAATGCTTGACAGAAGTGCCCACACCCTGTGATTGGATGCCGCGCACGAATGCCGAGGCAATCTTTCCTGAGACAAGTGGATCTTCGGAGTAGTACTCGAAATTGCGCCCGCACAGCGGATTCCTCTGTATGTTGACTCCGGGAGCGAGCAGGACATCAGCACCATATTCAAGAACTTCATTTCCCATCGCCTCACCGACACGGTGTACAAGAGCTATATCCCAAGAAGAGGCCAAAGCAGTCCCCACAGGGAATGCCGTGCAGTAATATGTTCGTGAGTCCCCCCTCCCTTATGGGATCTATGCGAAGGCCCGCAGGTCCATCAGCCAGCACGGTCGCTGGAATCCCAAGACGCTCGATTGAAGAAGTCGTTCCGGCCGCTCCTTTCAAGACATTGCTCGAAGAACTCGTTGCTTCATGGCCGGGCTCATAATGATTTTGCGAACCGACAAGAAGCGCGGCCTTTTCCTCAAGCGTCATGCTTCTCAATACATCTTCTGGACATCTTCTGGAGAAGCATCTCCGAGGCGAGTTTGTGCCGCCCCCACCAATGGAAACGCAATCAGACAGATGATAGTTATCAATTTTCTCATTTTTCTCATTCTGAATTATCTATTTACCCCGCAGAAGTTTCTGCCTTCTTAGCTGGATCGCGGAAGAGAATGATAAATGCAATTGCAACGACAAGGGCGTATGCGGCAAATATATACCATATCGTGTTCCATCCGGTAGCAGTATTGCCAACTGTATAGATCTGTCCGTTGAAGTCTGCACTGTGGGTAAACGCGTTGACAACCATTCCGGCTGCAAGGGAACCTATTGCGGCTCCAAGACCATTGGTCATCAGCATGAAAAGCCCTTGTGCGCTGGACCTTATATTATCTGGAGTGCGTTTGTTGACATATAGAGCTCCTGATACATTGAAGAAATCGAATGCCACACCGTATACTATCATCGAAAGCACGAACAGAAGTACTCCCGGCCATCCCGGGTTGCCGATCCCGAAGAACCCGAACCTGAGTACCCATGCAAACATTGATATGAGCATAACTTTCTTAATTCCGAATCTTCCCAAGAAGAATGGAATGAGGAGGATACACAGTGTCTCCGATATTTGGGAAAGGGATATGAGCATATTGGCATGTTGTACCCCGAAGGCATTGGCAAATTCGGCCCTCGTTACAAACTGGCTTATAAAGGGATTTGCATAGGCATTAGTTATCTGCAAGGCTGCCCCGAGAAGCATCGAGAATATGAAGAATACAGCCATCTGCCTGTCTTTGAACAGAGTAAATGCCTTGAGTCCGCTTGCTTCCATAAAGCTCATTGTCTGCACGTCTCTCCTGACTGCGACTTTGGGAAGAGTGAAGGAGTAAAGCCCGAGGACTATGCCCAGAATACCGCATATGAGAAATTGTACCGCTGACTGCTGAAATCCGAAAATGTCGATCGCTATCATGCTGCAGATGAAGCCTACGGTCCCAAATACCCTTATCGGCGGGAATGCCTTCACTGTATCAGCCCCGACTCCTTCAAGTCCGGCAAAGGCCACTGAATTGGAGAGAGCTATCGTAGGCATATAGAAGGCTACGCTGAGGGCATACATAGAGAATAGAGGCCCGAATTCTACAGAGCCGGCATTAGAAGTGCCATACATCCATGCCCCAATCATAAACAGTCCAGCCAGTATGTGACATCCACCGAGTACTTTCTGAGCCTGGAACAGCCTGTCTGCAATTATGCCCATCACGGCAGGCATGAATATGGACACGATCCCCTGTATCGAGAAGAAGATGGCAATATTGCCTCCGAGGCCCGCATTGGAAAGGTAGGTACCCATTGAAGTTAGATATGAACCCCATACAGCATATTGCAGGAAGTTCATGACGATAAGTCTGAGGGAGATTTCCTTATGTTTCATAGAATGATTTTGTCAGAGTACAAATGTAAAACTTTTCGGGCTAATTTTAGAAGCAGTTGAAATTTATTTCAGTTTAAGAAATTGTTTTGAAATGATTCCCGAATTTTATTATGAAGATTTTTCGGGGCAGCCTCGACTTGGGAACATTCTTAATGCCAACAACATGCGATGCAAGTAAAAATATAAAGGCCTGACAGCCAGAACTTGGCTGCCAGACCTTTTTCTCGATCGGTGTATCGTATCGCCTATTCGACAGGCTTTACGATCCTGAATCCGATTTTCTGGCCTTCTGTCGCTTCAGGTTGAGAACATTCCCTGGCTGCGGAGCGGCA
>ERZ808262.690-NODE-690-length-13374-cov-27.613635_pt1 | contig 13374 bp, 13 predicted proteins | sample MGYA00520895_ERZ808262 | MGnify/ENA primary metagenome ERZ808262 (study PRJEB31516, sample SAMN03275588) | gut metagenome | biome: mammalia-associated habitat; material: feces | host: Papio cynocephalus | place: Kenya | collected 2012-08-02 ... | reverse complement strand
CCGCGTCAGCCGGATATTCGGTTAGTCCATCCACGGAATTACGCCGCTGCCCCAACAAATGTCATCATATTTTTCATTATTGTCCCATTTTATATATCCATAATGTGCGCAATCAAAGCCATTTTCGGGACAACGTTGTTTGACTGTTAGATAGTATTTACTACTGGTGTAGCTATTGCTCCCGTAGTACATATACTTGAATTCTTCGATGTAAACGCGGTTTTCCCCAACAACATGTATGTATATATAGACGTTGTCGTCGTTGTAGGGATTCTTATAATTGCCAAAATACTCGGCTGTTCCCAGCGTCTCGGAAGCACGTGCGTATGGTTGGACACGGAAGACGTTTGGGCGTTCATCTGATTGCTCAATTTGAACGTTCCACGACATGAAGCTGACTGAGTAGTTATCGCTGATGCGCCACGTTTCAACGATGCTGTCGTACCATATCCCTGTGCCGACATTGGTCCACGTCTCGGCCATGAGGATGATTGTGCTCCACAAGAGAGCGAAGAGTGTAAGGTATCTTTTCATTTTATTAAAGATGTGCGTCCTGACCCTCGCGGCCGCTGTTAAGGGATAAAGAAAAGGTGTGAGGATCTATTTGTCCCATTGGTAGTTCAGGTCTTGGCGTACCCCTTATAAACAATGGAACAATAACCCCACACCGATTATGCATACACACTTCGGCGCAATATGCGTCGGATGTCTTATGCAAACGATGCAGGTGTCATTGTAGCTCCATCTTCTTTATAAGATTCGAACCGCCAAGTTTGAACTACGAAGAATGTGCCGAATAACACCTTGTGTTTATTGATATGTCTTGGCCGATTAAGGCCTACGACACGCCTCTGCGTGTCACGGTGCAAAAGTAGCGAAAAAATTTGATAAGCAGGCAATCGTCGCGAAAAAAAGTCCGAGGCTTTTGAGCATATACCTCAAAAGTCTCGGCCGTATTATGCGGAGAGTGGTGCGGTGTGTGTCAGCGGAGGCGGTCGGCGCTACGGAGCAGGCGGTAGTCGCGGCGCATCAGACGTAGTGCGGCATAGGTGGATACGAGTGCCAGCACCGGCATAACGATGCCGCCGATGATGGAGATTGTAGCACCTTCGAAGCCGGCGCAGGTGTATGCGGCAATGGTTGCTCCCAGCACTACGATGAGGCTTAAGGCAAGGCGAGTGACCTTCATTTGGTAGCGCAGATTGCGGTATAAGAAAATGTCTATCAGCAGCAGTAAGGCCACGAGAATATCTACGCACAGCAGTACGGGGGTCTGCACGGCGCACACGTCGGCGCCTTCGGCCGTGACGGCGTAGGGTAGGATGCCCGCGAGGGCTACGAAAATTGCGGAGATAAGCAGCAGTACGGACTGCCAACGTTGGATTACCATAGTCGTTTTGTTTTTAGGTGTATGTATTAATATTCAATTGTGTAATGAATGGCGTGTATTTAACAATACCACAGGTCGTCGAGATTTATTGACCGCTGCGGAGTGCCTCTTCGATAAGGGTCATTTTTACCGGGGTAATGCCGGCGCTGCGCAGTATGTCTCCATCGGCTTCCAAGCGCCTTATCAGCGCTTCCGTATTGTCGTCAGGCTGTGCAAGGCGGTAATGGGTTAGGGCCTCCCGTATGTTGCTCGTGGCCGCCTCGAGATGCCCTATATTTAGATGGTCTTCGGTCGTAAGGTCCTCGGTGTTTATTCGTTGCCAATACTTGCGGGCCGACTCGTAATCACCAAGAGCAAAGAGTACCCAAGCCATAGGGCGCCACAGTCGGGTGTCTTCCGCATCGGTAAACTCGACCTTACGTAAGAGGTTGAGCGCCTTGCTCCAACGCGATAGACGAATATATGCGTAGGCTAATGCAAGGATTGCGTTTGCATCCTCGGGCGCGGCTTCTGACAACCGCTTGTAGTATGTCAAGGCTTGCCCGTGACGGCCGAGTCGACGATTTGTATAGGCCAAGCGCCGTAGCAGCCATCGGCTGTTGTCGTTCAATAGTTCGGCATGCTCGTAGGCGGCCAGTGCAGCGGATATATCGCCCGATTGTTCGTGGCAATAGCCTATCTTCTGGTACAAAGTGGCTTCGGGGGCGGCATCCGCTTCCTCGAGGCTTCGGAAAGCTGTCAATGCGTCTTCCCAGTATTCGTATTTGAAATAATACTCGCCAAGAAGCGATATAATGCTTCGGTCGTGCATATAAGGCGCCAGCGCCGGCACGATAAGCAAATTGAGTCCCTCGCGGTAAGGATCGGCAAACTCACCTTTGCGGCGGTAAAGTTTGACAAATCGGTAGTAGTTTTGCAGGAAAGTGCGAGTGGCGCGGCGTACTGCCACATCTCGTGTCGACATATTGGCCTCATTCGGGTCAATAGCTTCGGCAATTTGCTCGGAGTTCTGATTCAGTTGGTTGATAATGAATTCTCTCTGCGCTTTCGGGACCATATACGCGGACAGCACCATAGAGTATTTATCATTATCGCACAGGTAGGCCAAACGTTTCGCCAGTTGTGCCATACCGCATACTCCACCCTCGGTAGATACAATCTGCGAGTGCTCTGGGTTATAAGGTATAAACCAGTTGATTACATCGTTGAAGAATGCGTAATTCTTCATGTGCGAGAAGGTGCTCATAAAAATGTCCGCACCATCCTGCTGCAACTCACCCATACGGCATAGTCCATCGGCGATGCCGCTGTGTTCGAGCATTTTCTCCCATTCGGGATTGGCTTCCAATTTTTCAAGGTCCTCGGCCTTAATGCCTTCTGCCGGGATGTTGCCATCCTTGATTTGGTCCATTAAGCTGTCGCGGATCTTGCTGACGCCGGGGATGATTACATCACGCATAGCGCGATCTACATTCTCGGTGTTGCGTACACGCACCATCTCCAATGTAACCGTCTTGAAATCGCGGTTCCATGTCGCCGTTTCGGTTACGGAAGCAAGAATATCCTTCAATTGCGGATCTATGGGACGGCGGCGGTGGCGGAAAAGCATGATAGAGAGTGCGCACAACGCTGTGGCCGCTATGCGCGGTCGGCTGTCGGCATAAGTCATATACAAACGAGCTATTGCGACTTGTCGACCCGTATCGGCGTACTGCAAATCGCCGAGCATCAAGGCCGCAATCATACAAGTGGCATATGTTTCGATATCGAGTTCCTCGCCCTTGACGGCCACGGTTTCTATTCCTTGTAACAGATGCTCCAGTTGCTCCTCCTTGAGTGGATGCGACGTCCAGATATATTCGAATAAAGCTTTAAGAGCTTCCTCCTTGGGCTGCTGGCCGCGATAAGTCGTGCCTTCGAATTCAGCAGACGCCAATGTCGACACAAGGTCTGTATCGGCCTCTATTGCTGTGTAATAAGTCGTCAAAAGTGTCTCAAGACTTTCGCTTCTAAGCTTCCGTAGCCGCACAATATCAAAGTACAGCGAGCTATATCCCGGGATGTCTATGGCACGACGCAGTCGGTCAAAAAGCGCCCAGGCTTCCAACTGCATACGCCCGAAGACCTTGTCGAGGTCAGGATCGACAACACCCTTGGCGAAATAGGACAGCATATAGCCATAATTGGTGATTGCGGTTTTGATGTCCGCGCCCACCTCCCATTGCATCTTTTGCTCGGCCAAGGCTTGCATCTGTTCCAGCGCTGCGTTCAAATGTCCGGCTGATATGTCGTCGTTAATGCTGCGCAGGCGGTTTATCGTTTCGTTTCTGCTCATTGAAAAGAGGTCTTATTTTTCGTGTCTTTTGAATTAGGGCTGTGTCTGTATGGTGGAGAATACCCTCGGAATTGATGTGTCGCGAGCCATATATGTCCACATTATTAAATAATGTGCGCTATATGATAGAAAACACGTCATCTGCCCGGCACTTATATTAATGTATTTATGCAAAGTCTATGCCAAGCACAGTCAGACGTTCCTTAAGCCATTCGGCCTTTTCTTGCTCCAGCGGCCACCCCAAGGGAATAATATCGTAAGGGCCGGAGGACAAGTAGGCCGAGACCGAGAGACCGGAGAAGGCTACACGTCTCACCTTGCTCCACGATATGTGGCAGTCCTTGGAGGCAAAGCTGTAGTCTCCGGCGTCATAGCGTATCCAAAGTCCCTCATCATCCATGATTACGCGCCGTGGATAGGTCCACTGCACGGCTCGCTGTGATGTGGCATAGCTCAGATATACCATTAATAATATCGAAGGGTATAGCAGTAGGGCCACCATCAGTGCTACAAAAATACATACCGGCCACCATACGGCCGCTATGGCCAAGCCTCCCGGCACTATAAGTAGCCACCAATGCCGTCCGAGCCATATGGGATAGGCACGGCGTACATACGCCGCCGCTCCGGGTGCAAAGAGGCCATCGTTGTCCTCGCTCGGTTTCTGCAATCCGGGGCCTGCAATTTCGGATTCTTTTGAAGTTTTGTTCATCGTAAGGCAAAATTACGCTATTTGGGCTTAATGACCAAATCTCGAGAGATGTCCGGAAGATGATAAACCGAGTGTCCGGAGCGTTTTTTCAGGGGGAGTAGGGCGTTGGCGCGGTGTAATCGATACGCTCGGGCTGAATAAGCCCTCTGCTGTGTGGTGTGTCCGAGAGCGAAGCGGCCGCGGCACCTTGATAGGATGTCGCGGCCGCCTTTGTTCGGTTGGGGGGGGGAGGACGTAATTACTTGACGCGTTCTACGTAGCTGCCATCGCTGGTGTTGATGCGTACCTTATCGCCAACGTTGCAGAACAAGGGCACACGTACCTCGGCGCCGGTTTCCACAGTGGCTGGTTTCAGCGTGTTGGTAGCTGTATCGCCCTTGATGCCGGGCTCGGTATATGTAATCTCCAGGACTACAGACTGAGGCATTTCGCAGGTGAGGATGGTGTCCGAAGCGGCGTGTACCATAGCCTCGCAGATGTCGCCTTCTTTGAGGAACTGTACGCCCTCGATGCTCTCGCCGGGGATGGCTACCTGCTCAAAGGTCTCGGTGTGCATAAAGTTGTAACCCATATCATCCTTGTACAGATACTGGTAGGGGCGGCGTTCGATGCGTACTTCGTCCACCTTGACACCCGAGTTCCAAGTCTTATCAATGATGCGTCCGGTCTTGACGTTTCTCAATTTGGTGCGGACAAAAGCCGGACCTTTGCCGGGCTTTACGTGCAGAAATTCAACGATGAAGAAGTAGTTGCCGTCAATTTCGAGGCACATACCATTCTTAAAATCAGCTGTTGTTGCCATGTCGTATTATGCTTTGTTGTTTCGTATTGTATAAGTCTTGTTTGTCGCTTTTCGGAGGACTATCTATGCGATATCCGCTATGCCAGCAATACTCGGAGTTGCCGAAAAGGCTTGCAAATTTACGATTTTTTTTGCAAAGCCGAATGCTCTAAGTCGGATAAAGTCAAAATAAATTTGTACGTGTGGATATTAATGGCTAATTTTGCGTGCATTTTTGTGGGGAAGTTATATCCGCCGCAAATACATAAGTAAGGACAATAAAATAAGATATAACACTACCAATAACAACGCCAAATGAACGTAACGATAGAAAAAAACTCGGCGGTTTACGGTATCATCAACGTAAACGTTGTAGAGGCTGATTACGCAGACAAGGTAAAGAAAGAACTTCGGAACATCGGTGCCAAACGTGTCATTCCCGGATTCCGTCAGGGACATGCACCTCTGACAACTCTCAACCGAATGTTTGGGAAGCAAGTCAAGAGCGAAGTCCTCAATGATGTGGTATATGATGCAGTCATCCGCCATATTCGCGACAACAAACTTCACGTGCTAGGCGAGCCCCTGCCTTTGGAAAAGAAAGAAATAAACATCGAAGACAAAGACTATGATTTCAAATATGAGATCGGTTTTGCTCCCGAACTTAATATAACCGTAGATAAGAACGTCAAGCTGACTCGATATGCAATAGAAGTATCCGAGCAGATGTACAAAGACGAAGACGAAGCACTGCGCAAGCGCTTCGGCCGACAGGAACCCGGTGAAGTTACGGATGATCGCAGCCTTATCAAAGGCTCGTTGCAACAGCTCAACGCCGACGGCACCGTCAACGAAAACGAAGGCGCCATTCAGGTGACCGATGCCATAGTTGCTCCCTTCACCTTCAAGGATGACAAACAGAAGGCGCTCTTCGTTGACAAACATGTAAATGACAAGGTTGTATTCAACCCCTATGACAGTTGCAACGGCAACGCCGCCGAGCTATCATCTATGCTCAATATTGACAAGAGCATAGCCGTTGATGTTCATAGTGACTTCGTACTCGCTATCAGTGAAATCATCGTGATGAAAGAGGCTGAGCATGACCAGGCATTCTTTGACTCCGTATTCGGTAAAGACAAGGTACAAGACGAAGCCGCATACGAAGCTGCCGTCAAGGAAGGTTTGGCCGCACAACTGGCTCGCAACTCGGAAGAACTTTTTGATGTAACCGCACGCAACTACTTCATAGAAAAGTATGGCGATATGGAACTTCCCACCGAATTCCTCAAGAAGTGGCTCGTAGCTCGTGACGAAGAACTTACCGTTGAAAATATCGACAAAGAATACGAGCAGATGCTTCCCTCGCTCAAATGGCAGCTTATCGAAGAACGCATCGCCAATGTTCTCAACATCGAACTCAAAGAAGACGATGTCCTGGAATATGCTAAGGCTGTGGCAAATCGTCAGTTCTTGCAGTACGGCATCACCAATATGGACGATGCAACCATCACCGAATACGCCAAGCGTTTGCTCAAGGACAACAATACACGCTCGCGTATCGTAGAGTCTGCAAGTGAAACGAAGCTCTTCGGCACTCTTCGCAACTGCGTAACCATCGAAGAAAAGAAAGTACCATTCGACGAATTCAAGAAAATCGCCGAAGGAACCAAAGCACTGTAAAATATAGACAGTCTATCGCGTGTTAAAAAACCGTTAAATTTTGATCGGTTATTAAACTATCTTCTGTTGTCGCCGTCATATATATAAAGACTTCAAAAACACCCCGACATCATAGATACTATATATAGCAATCAAATGCGATAGTAATGTAATAGACTGGCTTTAAGATTAATATCGCGCCCCGGGTCGAGACGATCCGGGGCGCGTAGTGCTTTTATGTTCAGTTGAGGTTCGGACGGCTTCCTTTTGCCGCACAGTTTTGTTCGCTTAGAAGTTAGAAACGTGCTATACAGGGTTTGGAATGTTCGATGTATCCCTTTGAGATGTATGGTATAAGGCTTTTAGATATAGCGAATTATGAAATTGCGTAAAAATATTTAGAAAAAAATGTTTGAATGTTTGTGTGACTGAAAAAAAGTGTGTACCTTTGCAGTGCTTTTGCAAGATATGGTGAGCATAGCTCAGTTGGTTAGAGCGTCGGATTGTGGTTCCGAAGGTCGTGGGTTCGACCCCCACTGTTCACCCTAACAAGACGCCGGTAGACTTCTGCCGGCGTCTTGTGCTATTAAGCAGTGAATGCGGCAGATACCGATGATTTTGGCAGACGGTGTTACATCCTATTTGTCATCTCGTACAGCAATAGGCGCCATTATTTTATATTCTCCATTTCATCCTCGATAATTCACTCATATATAATGACTTCCCTCATCATGGCTTTATTATAATATGACTCACGATACAGCGATTCTCAATCAAGCAGACAGATGCCAATTACGCGAAAGGCTTGATCAGGCCTTAGAGCGCATAAATGTGCCCTCCTTTGCCGATGCTGACCCCGTGCAATTTCCGCGTTTATTTACAGATAGCCGCGATATAGAGATTTCGGCACTGCTATGCTCCACTATAGCATGGGGCAATCGCAAGATGATTGTACGCAATTGTCAACGGATGCTTGAGATTATGGGCAATACCCCCTACGAATACGTAAAGTCGCAGTCCTACGAAGACTTGGACGATGACCTTAATATACACCGAACATTCTTCGGACGCAATTTCAAGTACTACTTGCGCGGCCTACATTCTCTCTATGCAAGGTATGGGAGTCTTGAGGCGCTTGTCGCCGTATCCGGGGCTTATTGCTCCGAGAGTCCGGCATGGACTTTTGCCGAGGCATTGGCATTGTCGTTGGCCGAGGCTAATGACGGTTGTAAGGACACGCGTTGCATCTCGATGAGCGCTACAACGCCGCTTAAGCGTCTCAATATGGCTCTGCGATGGCTGGTGCGTGATGACGGAATTGTAGACATCGGCCTATGGAAGGTTCTCAAGCCTTCGCAATTGTTTATTCCGTTGGATGTACACGTGGCCGAAGTTTCTCGTAATCTCGGACTTATTCAGCGGCGTTCAAATGATCGAAAAGCCGTGTTTGAACTGACGGAAGAGTTGCGTCGCTGGCGTCCCGACGACCCCGTGGCATACGACTTTGCTCTTTTCGGTATCGGGATGGAACAGTCCACAGAATCGCGCTTACAGTGATAGATCGCAATACCGAGGCGCATAATAACTACGGCTCTTAAGCACCCTCCTAAAAAATAATACCGGGGACTTCGGCTGAAGCCCCCGGGTGTGTATAGGTTTAGACTTGACTAAGATAAAGATGCCGGGAAAAAGTGTTGTATAGAAGGAAGGTTTCGTTTTATTGTGTCGTATTGGGCTTATAGACCCGTATTTTATATAGAGGGTGAGCGCCGGGATTTAATAGTTGTCGGCACGTAGTTCGAAGTAGCTCTGCGGGTGGGCACATACAGGACAAGCGGCAGGGGCTTTAGGACCGATGACGATGTGTCCGCAATTGCGGCATACCCATACGCGGTCGCCGTCACGCGAAAACACTATGCCTTCTTCGATGTTCTGCAGTAGGCGGCGATAGCGCTCCTCATGATGACGTTCGATGGCAGCCACAGCGCGGAATTTCTGGGCTATGGCGGTGAATCCTTCCTCTTCGGCTTCTATGGCCATACGTTCGTACATGTCGGTCCACTCGTAGTTTTCTCCTTCGGCTGCATCGTGCAGGTTGGCCTTAGTGTCGGACACCTCTCCACCATGCAGCAACTTGAACCACAACTTGGCATGCTCCTTCTCGTTGTTGGCTGTTTCCTCAAAGATGGCGGCAATTTGCTCATAGCCGTCTTTGCGCGCCTTGGAAGCGTAATACGAATACTTGTTGCGTGCTTGAGACTCGCCGGCGAAGGCGTCCATCAGGTTCTTTTCTGTTTTGGTTCCTTTGAGATCTTTCATATATGTGTAATCTATTGAGAGTTTATATGCGTGATTAAGCATGCGTCATTCCTGCTGAGAAGCGTGACAATCCGGGCACAATCCGGTGAATACCAGTATTGTATGTTCGATATCGAAACCTTCGGGACGGCTTATGGTGTCCAAATCGAAGGGGATGTCGTACACCTTACGGCATTGTCGACACTGGAAATGCGCGTGCGGCTTATGGAAAAAATCGTAGCGGCACTCGCTGTTGTCTCCCGCTACTGTTTCTATAACGCCTTTGTCGACAAAAAGTTTGACCGTATTGTATACTGTCGAACGAGAAAGCGTGGGTTGCATAGCGTGTACATCCTCGTATATGCGGTCGGCCGAAGGATGACACGTCGTCCCGGTCATGTATTCCAGGACGGAAAGTCGCTGTGCCGACGGGCGTATACCGGCCTTGGACAATATATCAATGAGTTGTGCAGTTGAAAGTTGCATATATTCTGCTTTTGGAATAATTCTAATTTTAGACTTATGCAAAGTTATACATTCTATTGTTTACGACCAAACTTTTATGGAAAAAGATTGCGCAAATCTCACGATGAAACTTGCGCAATCTTTTTATGTTATAATGCCGAACAGGTAAGGCAGTTGAGCCCTGACGGGTCAGGCTTCGGACGTTTTCTTACTGCCGAATGTCTCTTTGACATTCCAGACGGCAAGAGAACCTAGTAGAAGCAGTATACCCGAGCTGACAAGCATTAGCACAGTATTGGGCGTACCGGTTTCGGTCGGGGCGAAACAACCGAGCAACATTCCGCCGAAAATGGCAGCCACAATTTGCGGGACACATATCGTGCAGTTGAACAGACCTAAGTAAGTGCCGATATGGTCGCCGCCGAGAGCATTGGTAAGTATTGTGAAAGGCATAGCCAACATTGCGGCCCAAGCGCAGCCCATCAGGGCATAGCATACTCCCAATACATACTGATCGGTGACAAAGTATACGGAGACAAAACCTATTGCGCCGATTAATAAGCTAAGAGAATAGCCCAGACGGCGGTTGCGGAACTGGGACAGCACGGCAGCCCACAGTAGTGCCGCAATGGCCTGTATGGCCAGGAGTACGCCGTTCCAGTCGCCGGCGTCTTGGTATTCCTTGGAGGCTGCGTTAAGAACCGTTGATTCGACAGTGGTGATTTCGCCGCCGTCATACGGGATATCTTCGGTCTGTTCGGTTACATACGAATTTGTAGTTTTGTCATATTTATAGATGTGTGCCAGTTGCAGGTGCTTGCCGGCTTTGACTTGCGACAATGCCGAGAATGTGGTTGCAGCCTGATTGACGACGATATCCTTGCCGTCCACCACGATATTATCGCCGGCTTCAGCAATACATCCGTCCTGAGGCGCGATCTTTGCAACGCCGGCAACATACACCACTTCGCCCTTAGCCACGATAGTGTCGCCGGAGGCATTGATGACAGTGGTAGGTGACATTTGTGTCCCATCTACGGTGATTCCGCCAAGTGCCAGCTTGCCATCAGCCACGATGGGTTTGCCATCAGCGAGGACGTATTTTTCGGTGTAATCCTTGCCGTCAATAGATATGCCATCGACCTTGATGACCGAGGGCGCATGGAATACGTGGTTGGCGATAGCGTCAGTTGAGTATGACCACATAAACAAGAATGCAGCCCAGCAGAAGAATTGTACAAGGCCCACAGTCCAGAACACTTTGGGCGCACGAGCCAGCAGGCGTAGCATCCCAGGGCCTTTTTTCTTATCGGCTTGAGCCTTTACCGGGTCTATGCCATGGTAGGCCGCGTACTGGGCCGGCGGCATTTCCTTGACCTTGGCAAAAGTATATACCACGCATAGCAGCAGCACTGCGGCGCCTATGTAGAATGACCATGTAACTGTAGCCGGCACCTCGCCGTCCGCAGCCGTGTTGGACATAAACATTGCCAGCACTATGGGGCATATATAGCCTACGACGCTGCCGGCGTTGCAGAGGAAGGATTGTATCGAATAAGCCAAGCCTTTTTGTTTTTCGTTGACAAAATCGCCCACGAGCATTTTGAAAGGCTGCATAGCCATATTTATGGACGTATCCAGGAACATCAGCATCACCAAGCCGAATATTATAGCTGTGCTTACCGATAGGCCAAGCGATCCGGCGTTGGGCAAGAAGCACATCACAATAATTGCGGCTGCGGCGCCAACGAGCAGATAGGGTAGGCGACGGCCAAAACGATTCCAAGTCCTGTCACTGGCGCTGCCGACTATAGGTTGCACTATAAGTCCCATCAGCGGCGGCAAAATCCAAAAATAACTGAGGTCATGCGGATCGGCGCCTATGGTCGAGAATATTCGGCTGACCTGCGCACTCTGGAGTGCGTAGGCAATTTGGACGCCGAAAAATCCGAAACTAAGATTCCATAGCTTCCAGAATCCCAAATCAGGTTTGTTCATAGTGGGTAATATGTAGTTGATTTTATAATATGTTCGTTCACTTGGGCTTCGAGAGGCTGAACGCACGATGATGGTATCAGTGGTGTGGGTTCTGCATCTCGGCAACGTTATGGCGTTGCCATGTGCCGTTGTGGCAAATAAAAATGATACAATCTCAAAAAACGCAGCAGGTAGGCATTTGTGTCGCCCTGCATACAAAGCCTTAAGGCTTTTCGATTGACAAAGTTAGCGATTTTTTGCCAAACACGAATACATTATTTAAAGAAAATACGCGGTTAAATATTGGCTTATTCCGAAAAAAATAGTAATTTTGTATGCGTTGCAGAGAAGTGTCCCAATATTCTCTCCGTGATTGTTTTATGTTTTAACAAAAGTACACTATAAACAAATGTCAAGCCTATAAAGTCTACGAAGCCGATGCGCTGGATGCGCTTGATGCCTACAACGTCAACAACTGCCGTGACTGCTTCTGCAATTATGAGGATGAGGACGATTTCCTCAAGGTGTGGGTATCGGTCGCCCGTTGCGACTACGACCCCGAGGATATCGATGGCGAACCGGATGCCGGTGCGCTGCTCTCGGAGTCGGAGAAAATCACTAATGTATACACGAAGGAGTTCGTGCTCGGTGCGGACGAGGAGTGGTACGATGACAATCGCGGTGATGAATGGCGCTTCGGCGCTCACCCCTTTACCGATGCCGAAATTAAGGAGGGCAAAGGCGCGTCTATGACGCTGACCGATGCCGCCGGCAAGGTCATCAAGGCCGAGACCTATACACGGAAGTCTGACCGCTCGGAATGGACAACGGCCATCGGGCGCGCTCGCAATGCCGCAGGCCTGTCTGTTCGCGAACTCGCCGACCGCTGCGGTCTTGATGCCGGTCATCTTTGCCGCATCGAAAACGGACGCATGAATGTGACCATCGACACGGTCGCCAAAATCTGCGAAGCGCTCGGTCTGCGTCTTGAAGCGGTGTCGGCTTCCGAAACGAAATAAAACGAAAGCGACCGCGTCTGCTATAAATGGCGCGGTTGCTTTTTGTTCTTTGAAAATTAAAAATCGTGATGTATATCTCGGATATTTAATGTATCTTTGCGAAAAAATAGCATCGTATGGATAAAGCAATGGCAAACGCGCAAGTGTATGTGGTGCAGTTTTTCGGCGCACCGCTTCCCGATGAGCCTCGGCGGAGGTTCTTTCTGTTCTCGTCGCTGGCCGCTATCTATGATAAGTTTTCCGCTGCGCAGGTCGGCTGTTCGCTGGGCAATCTCTACAACCTCCGCGTGTCCGATGGCGTGCCTTACAGCGGCAGGCTCTGCATGGTGTGGCGCGAGCCGCTTTACTCCAAACGCCGCAAAAACGATTAAGTAATGAAACGCATACGACTGTCAAAACTTGAAAAGAACGTACTTCGTATGATTGCTACCGGGCAATGCGTATGCCCTGCAGCATTTCCCCGGCACGCGTTCAATGCCGCCGTTCGGTCGCTTGAAGATATTGGTCTTGTACGTGCGATGTATATTGAGGGCGGCGAGGTCGTGGAAGTAAAACTGACCTCCTTGTCTCGGCAATACTTCGCCGAGAACCCGAACTTGCACAACCCGGTTGATTGGCGCTGGGTAATTACCACCGCTATCAGCCTCCTTAGCGCAGCCATTGGCGTTATCGCGATGCTTGTGGTCTGCGGTCGTTAGTCGGCATTTAGTTTAATAATCTATTTATTCCAAAAGT
>ERZ808262.687-NODE-687-length-13411-cov-2.630054_pt1 | contig 13411 bp, 8 predicted proteins | sample MGYA00520895_ERZ808262 | MGnify/ENA primary metagenome ERZ808262 (study PRJEB31516, sample SAMN03275588) | gut metagenome | biome: mammalia-associated habitat; material: feces | host: Papio cynocephalus | place: Kenya | collected 2012-08-02 ... | reverse complement strand
CACAAGAGTGGAGTGGAGTTTATCGCCCAGGCAGGAGGTTCCATTCGTGACGACAATGTAATCGACACGTGCGACAAATACGGCATAGCCATGGCAATGACACATGTGCGCTTGTTCCATCACTAAACATTTACCTCATGGATGATTTCGAGGAGATTCTCGTCAATGGCATTAATTTCAAGAAGTCGTCAGGACCAAAGGCTGACGATGACAAGGTAAAGACCAAGGCCAAGAAGAAAAAATATATAACAGGGGCGCATGGCTCTGGGTCGGCACGGCAGAAAGCCAAATATCGCGAGCAAAGAGCTAACCGCAAGTCGCAGAGGAAAAAATAGTCAGTTTGCTTGCGAAAAGGCGTGCCCAGCATTATAATAATTATGGGTAGCCAGCGGTGGCTACCCATAACTGTTTCCTGACAATCCAACTGTTACCTGACAATATGACAATCTATATATAAGTCAATGAAAAAACTAATATCCTTTGCTGTCGTGCTTTTCATGACCGTGACTGTTGCCATGGCCGACCGCACGGTGAAGGCCAATGACCCTAACATCAGTTTTACAGGGCGTGTGCAGCGCATGGACGATGGAGCGGTGAGCTACGATTGGGTAGGCACCTATGTCCAGACAGATTTTACAGGCTCTTCCATCTCGGTGAGAATGAGCGAAGAGGGGGAAAGCTATCATCAAGTGTTCATAGACGGCAAACTCGTTGGCAAGTTGCGTTTCACAGGCAAAGAGCCACACGATGTCTTACTCGCCAATAAACTTGGAAAGGGTACACACCGCCTTCGTTTGCAGAAGGTTACAGAAGGTGAATATGGACGTTCTACGATTTTCTCGTTCACGGCCGGAGGCAAAGGTTCGTTCACGGCCGTACAGCCTAAGCAGCGCTTGATAGAAGTGATTGGCGACAGCTACACTTGCGGCTACGGGTCAGAGGGCACACAAGATAGCCATTTCGAGTTGAAGACAGAAAACTGCGACAAGTCTTACGCTTGTGCGCTGGCACGTTATTTTGATGCCGACTACGTGATAGTGGCTCACTCTGGCATGGGCGTGACACGCAATTATGCCGGGAAGACCATGCGCACAATGAGTCAGCGTTATCCGTTGCTCTTCGATGACCATGATTCCATAGCCTATGATTTCAACCAGTATCGCCCAGACCTTGTAATCATAAATCTCGGCACCAACGATTTCTCAAGGAGTGGTGCCCCTGCCGACTACGTAAGCAAATACGTGAAGCTTATCAAGACGGCAAAAAGTCATTATGGTGAAAGGATACCAGTGCTTTGTGTCACTCCACATTCCGCCAACATATTTCTTCTTGCCGCGCTTAAGGAACTTGGCGAGAAAGTATCGGGCATGAAGAGTGTGCGCGTGGCAGACCCCATGCCAAACATTGTGGTCAAAGGTCACGACATTGGCTCAGACTGGCATCCCAACTGGAAAGGTCACCAGAAAATAGCGTCCACGCTCATCCCCGTGGTGTCTACGATGACAGGGTGGGAGATGAAGAACGACATTTAGAAATTATTATGGTTCTGAAACATTAATCTTTGTCTTTCAAGCAACGCTTTTGGCACCTTTTTTGTACTTTTGCAACAAATACCGGCCTATTGGCCATGAATGCAAAACACAATGGAAAGACAGGAAACACCCGTTTTACTGCTCACGGGTTATTTGGGCAGTGGAAAGACCACCCTTCTCAATAGGATATTAAAGAATGAGAAGGGCATAAAGTTCGCCGTTATCGTCAATGACATAGGCGAGGTCAACATCGACGCCTCGCTCATTGAGAACGGTGGAGTGGTGGGTCAAAAAGACGACTCTCTCGTGGCTCTTCAGAATGGCTGCATCTGTTGCACGCTTAAGATGGATCTCGTGCAGCAGCTCAACGACATCATAAATCAAAAGAAGTTCGACTACATAGTCATCGAGGCCTCTGGCATCTGTGAGCCTGCGCCTATCGCCCAGACCATCTCCACTTATCCTCGAATGATTCCGGAGAAAATCATGAAAAATGGTGTGGCACGCCTTGACTCTATCGTGACCGTGGTAGACGCTCTTCGCATGCGCGACGAATTCGGCCTTGGCGATGCCTTGCAGAAGCCTAACATGGGTGAGGACGACCTTGAAAGCCTCGTAATACAGCAAATAGAGTTCTGCAACATAATCTTGCTCAACAAGGCTTCCGAGGTGTCGCCAGATGAATTGCATCACTTGCGTGCCGTGATTAAGGCCATACAGCCAAAGGCAGAGATATATGATTGCAATTATGGTGACGTGGATATTGACAAAATACTCAATACCCACCTCTTCAACTTTGACAAAGTGGCGACATCTGCTCGATGGATTGAGGCCATGGAGGACGATGATGATGAACTTGAGAACGAAGAAAGTGGGGAGGCCTTGGAGTATGGCATACAGACGTTTGTTTGGAAGCGACGCGAGCCAATGAGTCTTGCGGATTTCGATGAGTTCGTGTCCACAAAATGGCCAAAAGGCGTGGTGCGCGCCAAGGGCATGTGCTATTTTGCCGATGAGAAAGACACGTGTTATCTCTTTGAACAGTCGGGCAAGCAGTTCAACATCACCAATGCTGGTCAATGGTATGCCACGATGCCAGCCGATGAACTCGAAGACTTCCTCGCCAAGAACCCTGACGTGAAGAAAGATTGGGACTCTAAGGTTGGTGACCGTATGCAGAAAATAGTGTTCATAGGTCAGCATATCGATCGCAAGGCCATTGAAGCGGAACTTGACAAGTGCTTGGCAGAATAACTGATTCTGCACCAACAGCCTGATATATATACCTGCTGACGCCATAATAGGATAACTTAAAGGAATGATAAATGGAAGACAAGCCTTTTGTTTTTACTCGCGAAGAGCTTGACGAGGTTTGGCAATTGCGCCGCTATATCTTCGACAAGGTTGGCGAGGCAATGCCGCGCGAAGACATGGCCAAGCTCAAGGCAAGTCTGCGCAAGGCCATTGCCGACGGTCGGGTGAGCCGCGACGTGTTCGGTCTGAACCCTATAGTCACGGCCATGGAAACGGCACGCATCTGCGTGGACGAGATTGGATTGCGACGCGAGTCGGTAATAGCCACACTCTTGTGGGCGTGTCATGTAGACAACTTCGTGGAAGTGGCTGAAAAATATGGTGACACGGTGGAACATATCGTCCATGGACTCTACAAGATACAGCATCTATACGACAAAAACCCTGTTATAGGTAGCGACAACTTCCGTAATTTGCTGCTGTCTTTTGCCGAGGATATGCGTGTCATACTCATCATGATTGCTGACCGCGTGTGCGTGATGCGTCTCATACGTGACACGCCCATGGAGGACGCACGGCGTGAGGTGTCGGAAGAGGCGTCGTATCTATATGCGCCTCTTGCACATAAGCTCGGCTTGTATACGTTGAAGTCGGAGCTTGAGGATCTCTCGCTTAAGTACATGGAGCATGATGCTTACTACATGATAAAAGAGAAACTCAACGCTACCAAGGCAAGTCGTGACGCCTATATAGGCCGCTTTATAGGCCCTATTCGCGAAAGGCTGGAAAAAGCAGGGCTGAAGTTCCACATGAAAGGGCGCACAAAGTCTATCCATTCTATCTGGCAGAAGATGAAGAAACAGCAGTGTGGATTTGAGGGAATTTATGATCTTTTCGCCATACGCATCATCCTTGACTCGCCTTTAGAAATGGAAAAACAACAGTGTTGGCAGGTTTACTCCATTATCACCGATATGTATCAACCCAACCCCAAGCGATTGCGCGATTGGCTTTCGGTGCCTAAGTCGAATGGTTATGAGAGCTTGCACATCACCGTGCTCGGTCCGGAAAACAAATGGGTGGAAGTGCAGATTCGCACCGAGCGCATGGACGACATTGCCGAACACGGCCTTGCGGCCCACTGGCGCTACAAAGGCATTAAGAGTGGCGGACAGATGGATGAATGGCTTGCCAACATACGTGCGGCGTTGGAGGCCGGTGACAACCTGCAGGTGATGGATCAGTTCAAGATGTCGCTCCAACCCGACGACATTTACGTGTTCACGCCGCGTGGAGACCTTTTCAAGTTTCCGGCTCGATCCACGGTGCTCGACTTCGCTTACCGCATACACTCCAACATTGGCAATACCTGTGTTGGAGGCAAGGTGAATGGTAAGGCTGTTTCGATAAGACAGGAACTGCATTCGGGTGACACCGTGGAGGTGATAACCCAAAGCAACCAAAAACCTAAGCGAGACTGGCTATCAATAGCGGTCACGCCAAAGGCGAAATCGAAAATCAGGCTCGCCATCAAGGAAACCCAACAAAAAGACGGGCTTTATGCCAAGGAACTTTTGGAACGCCGATTCAAAAACAAGCACATTGAGGCGGACGAGAGCATAATGGCACACCTCATCAAAAAAATGGGGTTCAAGGAGGTCTCCGACTTCTATAAGCAAGTGGCAGATGGCAAGCTCGATCCAAACGACGTGATAGCCAAATATGTGGAAGTGCGCGACCACACGGAGAACAAGGACAAGGAGACAGTATCAGCAGACCAGTTCAATTTTGAGAGCCCAGAAGAGGAATTAACCCATGAGAGCGATGATGTGCTCACGATAGACCAAAACCTTAAGGGCATCGACTATCAGCTTGCGCCGTGTTGCCATCCTATTTATGGTGACCCTATCTTTGGGTTTGTTACCGCGGGTGGCGGAATAAAAGTGCATAGGCAAGACTGTCCCAATGCGCCAGAGATGCGTCGCAGGTTTGGCTATCGCATCGTGAGAGCGCGCTGGGCAGGCAAGGGCTCGTCCAAGTATGCCATCACCTTGCGTGTGGTAGGGCACGACGACATTGGCATTGTTTCCAATATTACAAATATCATATCAAAGGATGAGAAAATAGTGATGCGGTCCATAAATATCGACTCTCATGATGGACTCTTCTCTGGCAATCTCACAATTCAAGTTGAGGACACGGCACGACTTAATCAGCTTGTCAAAAAACTCAAGGCCGTGAAAGGCGTGAAACAAGTGGAACGAGTATGAATATTGATTCATGGCAATCATGGATTTAGTCATGTCTATGATTGCCATTTTGTTTATATCAATATTGACTTTATTTTTATATTGGTTTTATTATCAATGAAAATACATTGTCTTTCTACTGAAATCGCAATGCCTTTTACGCTGAAAGGGCAATCATGCTCACAATGCTTTTAATGTTTCAATGTTTTATTATGGTCTTAATTTCTTTTGCTGAAAGTCCAGTGGCAATAGCTATAGTGTTTATATCCATTCCAATGGCAGAAAGGCGCTTCGCGGTTTCTACTTTTTCATTTTGTTTACCTTCAGCTCTTCCTTCAGCTCTTCCTTCAGCTCTTCCTTCAGCTAAGCCGTCTTGTTTCGCGCCTTCAAGCACAGACAGGGTATCGCGATATTTTTTCAATCCCACGTCGTATTTCATGCGCTCTTGTCTTGAAAGCGAAGCGACATCTGCAATTTGTTCAAGTCTTTTGAACACTGAACTTTTTGCTGCCCATGGCAATCTTGTTAAGGTCTCCATATTTTTTAGCAAATATATCCATTTGTCGAAATTAGTCTCACACTCGTCTGCCTCCTTGGTGAATAAGGGAAGTTGCATGAATGTCATTCTCTCTTTGTCGGAGAATACTTTTCCGTTTTTCCTGTCAATCAATCCCACGTCTGTGCGAAACTGCTTGTCAAAGTCCATTGGGCAGAAATTCAGGAAAGCCACGAGGTACACTGCGTCAATCTTGTATTGCCAATCAGCCCCTTTCTCCCCTTGTCTTGCAATGGCTTCGGAAACATAGTATATGCTTCTGTTCTTGAAATATGGCTGCGACTTGTTTTGCATCTCAACGATAATGTTCTCGTTTTTGTCGGTTTCGCAATAAATGTCGTAGATAAGCGAACGGTCATCCTCAAAAAGGGCAGGCTGTTCCTTGTCGAGGAACGTGATATTTGTGATATGTTCCTCGCCCACCAGCAGGCTATTCAGGAAGTCTAATATCAACGGCTTGGAAATCTCTTGCCCGAAGATCCTCTTGAAGCCGATGTCAGTAAAGGGGTTGATGAATCTTGCCATAATCTGCGCCTCTTTGTTAGTTTGTTTGCAAATGTAGACAAAAATCTTGAATTATAATAAGCCATACGCAGAAAAAACGATAAAATATATTTTGTTCTCCTCTTGATTTACATTACCTTTGCATTCGGATGGATTCGCCTTCGGTTGATGAAGTCAGTAGACGACTACCATCTAATGGATTAAGGAAATCAATGCCTTTGAACCAAAGAATAGGATGAATCTAACCTGGGAGTATGTACTCGTCGGTGAGAGCGTATTCTATTCGTTGAGTGGAAGCGGAGTCGCGATTATGGATATTTGCAACCAATATAAGGTTTTCTATTCTGTGGCGACAGGAAAGCTTTTCGAATGAGACTTGTGTTGTATCATATTTATCCGTAAAAACGGCTTTCCAGTGGAAGCCATTTTAATCCACTGAAAAGCCGAGCTGTAATGCTTATTTTGCAATCACGGAACGTTTAGGCGTAACTATGCATGCCGCTCAAGAAATAGTTTACGCCGAAATATGTCATTACTATGCTAAGAAACGCGAAGGTGATGTACACATGATAAACCAAAGGCTTACGGAAAACGGGAAGAGTCTGCGTATGTACTATCACGGCATAAATCATGAAAGTGATGAGTGCCCAGGTCTCCTTGCTGTCCCAACTCCAGTAAGTGCCCCAACTCACGTTTGCCCAAATGGCCCCGATGAATATGCCTATGCCCATGGTGGTGAGGGCAGGGTATAGGAACACGCGACTTAACGCTTGCAGTTCCTCGCCATGTGAACGGAGAGCGATGCCCATGACACCGCAGATGAATGTCAGGGACAACAGCGCATAGCTCATCATTATGACGCTCACGTGGAGGCTGAGCAACGGACTGTTCAATACCGGCATCATCTGGCCTATGGCGGGGTCCATCTGGTTGATGTGGCTCACCAAGAGGAAAAAGCCTGAGAGAAGAAAGCCGAAGACCATTACCATGCGAATGCGGAATTGTAGTACAATGCTAATGAGCATGACGAACCAAGCCACTGTCAACATACTCTCATACCCATTCGACATAGGCACGTTGCCGCTTATGATCCATCTTAATGCCAAGCCAAAGGACAGAGTAAGGAATGAAACAACCAACAATGAAGGCAGCACATAGTTGAGAAATTTGATTCCCTTCTTTCGGGTCATGCGATATATAGTGTAGAAGAGGGCGATGAAACCCAACGTAAGGTTCACCATGAAGAGGATAGTGGCGAAGGGAAATGCGTTGTTGATGCGCTCTGCCTTGTATTGCGTAGCTGATGGCAAGGATTTGCCTCCACTTATCTCTTGATATTTCCTCATCTTGTCGAAGTACACATTAACGCGGTCAAAGTTTCCCGCTTTTACGTCTCCATAGAGTAATGAAAAAACATTTTTGATATAGAGAGCGTGCTGGTATTCCACGGCGTGTGGCAGCTTGTCTACTGGTGAGAACCAAGTGGTTGTACCTGCCTTGATAAATGGGTGATCCTTTGTGGCTTTCACGTTTTTCGTGAATGTGTAGGGCAGCACCTTTAGCGACAATCCCTGCCTGAGTTCCATTATAATTTGAATCTTGCCGTCTATGTCGGCAGCTTGCTGATGAAACTTGTCTTGTTGGCCTTCGTAGTATTGCTGCACATATTGTCCGAGGGTGTAACCGCCAAGGTCTCGGTTGAAGAAATTGCTTAAAGAAGCATAATCAGGCAGGTTCATTGCCGTCTTCATCTCTCCGCCCTTGATTTTAATGAAAGGCTTGCTTGCCCATATATTGCCATAAAACACCCATCCCGATAACACCTGCTCAGCTGTCAAGCCTTCGTAGCTTCTGGCTCCATATATCTTCTTGCAAAAGTCAAGGGCGAATGTCTGTACCGGACAAATACGATCATTGTAGAGAATGTAGAGCTTGCCAAACTTTTCTGCTGTCTTCTTAGGAAGGACTGCGTTTTGTGTATCTTCCAAGACAGAGCCGGCGCGTACGGTCTGGAAATTGCCAAGACAAAGGATAAAGGCTATCATCAATGCACCTTTCTTTAGCAATGGACTCTTCAAGAGTTTACGATAACCGCCTTTGGGGTCGAAAAGCATCCATATTAAGGAAAAGAAGAGCAAGGCATATCCTGTGTATGTGACAGGTATGCCGTATGGATCCGCATTGATTGCGAGTACACTGCCTTTGCCATCCTCATCGTATGAAGATTGGTAGAAGCGATATGAGCGATGAGAATATATGTGGTTCATCGACACCGCGCCGTCGCTCTTCTCGTTGCCATCCATCACTGTAAACTTTGAAGAATAATCGGCCACGGCATCTGTGCCATCATGCACCTTTGTCTCAAAGCTTTGCAAGCAAATGGAGAAAGGCAACTTCTCTTCTTTCATGCCATACTGTTCGTCTGATGCCATATAAGTGTTTGAGGGCTGATCAACGCGCAAGTGCATCATGCCTCTCTTTGCGGAGACGTGGGTGAGCAAGGCGCCGGCAAGGATAATGAGGAAAGATATGTGCAAGGCCAATGTTGAGGCTCTCTTCATCTTTCGCTTGATTATGTAGAAAAAACCGAAGGCGGCGAGTGCTGCCCATATAAATGTAAACCACCATGCCCCATAATAGTGGGAGTGGACATAATCCGTGCCATGGCTCTTCTCCACTATTGTGGCGGTGCCCATACATACAAGCACAAGGGTGTAAAGGATGAATATTATCTTTCTTACCATTATTGAATAAATATCTTGCGAGGTCACAAGATGGCTCCTATGAATAATAGTTTATGAAGAAGTAAAAGGGCAAGGCGAGCCATTATAGGATTGCCTTGTCCTTTTTATTATGTGTTGGTCTTAAATCTGCTTCAATTAGATGGAGCGCAAGAACTTAACCACCGCGTCGCGGTCAGCCTTTGATGCCTTGTAGAAGTGCATTGCAGAAGAGTAAGCGTGGCTCTTCTTGCTGTAGCAGTGCCACATGATAGCCTCTATCTCGTTGCGAGCGCGGCAGTCGTGCAAACGGTCTTCGGCACCAGTGTTTATATAGCTCAAACCACGTCCCCAAAGTGGGGTGGTACGACACCATGATCCATGGATGTCATTCTTCATATAGAGCTTGTGCTGCACAAAGTCTGAATATGGATAAATGGTCTGGTTTTGGTAACGTGGCAGCTTCTTGTCTGCGATATACTTGGATGTAACGTAGTTGTCATCGCCGGTCTTCCAAGATGGCTTGTGGCAGTTGGTGCATCCCCATTCCATGAAGAGCTTCTTGCCTTTCTGTACGTCAGGGTCGTTCAAGTTGCGGGCACGAGGAACTGCGAGGCCACGATGCCATACCATGAAGGCATAGAAATCATCCATGCTTTGCTCTGGTTGGAAGTTGTGGATGGCGTTGTCGAATTGGTTGGTCTTGGGGTTCAGCAAGGTCGACACTGCGTTCTTGATGCCATCGTCTGTACCATCTGCATAGTATGGGGATGTGGGATCCTTCTTGATGGCAGCTATGACGGATGGGGTCTGAGCCATGCAATCAGCCCATGCTTTTGTCGTGTAGAGTACAGGACGGTCTGTACGTGTCACGTTTGTGATGTTCCACATGGCGTTAGCGCCAGGTCCGTCTTGCAAGCTACCGCGTGTCAAGGCATACGTATAACGCTTGATGAGCTTCTTGTTGCCATCAGTGGTGTTAGGATCAAATGTTGTTCCATCAGCATGCACGCCGCCAGTTGTGTAGAGTCCATCTCTGCCAAAGGTGGTGTAATATGCGCTTGCTGCCATCTCCATTGTGTTGGCGTCAAACATGCTTGGGTTGATGTATTCGCTCACGTTTAATCCTGCGCTCTTGAAGTAAGCTGCCTCTGACTTGTATTGCGCTACAATGTCCTCAGTTGGTATGGCATCTATCAAGCCCGTACCACCGATGCCAATGGTCGACTCCAAGCGGACGGCATAGTCAGTAGGCTTTGGCAACGTGTTGAAAGCATCCTGCGGAATGGTAATTTCAGGATAAATCAAGTCGAACTTCTCTCCGTCAGGGAACTGCATGGATGGAATCTCGTCCGTCTCCATCTTGTTGACATGTTCCCAAGCCAAGTTGATTTTGCTCTCGTCTACAGGTGGCAAGAAAGGTGACTGTGCCTGGGTTTGTGGCATGCCTGTCACCTCTGAGATGTAGCTGCCATCATTAGGGCTGTCAGCCTTGGGATGATATATTACGAGCAAGTAGCCATTGCCATTGCCATAGCGAGTCTCATATTGTGTCTTGCGCTTGCCATGGCCATACTCTGGGTGGCAGTCGAAGCAGGACGTGCGAACGGATGCGGGCCCCAATCCCTTGAATGCGCCGGTGTTCAAAGTGTATTGACGCTCAAACATCTGCTCGCCAATGAAGAACTGGCTTTTCAGATCAGCGTCATTGTCAACAGCTGGTGTCTCGTCTGAGTAGCAGCTGGAACCAGTGTTCTCTGTCGTGCCAAGCTTGCCGCCAGGATACCACTCGTCGGCTGTGAAGTTGCCAACATCCTTGCCTACATAAGCAACGTCTGTCTCTGTGATTTCAACTTTGTTGTCATCATCAGAACAGCCTGTCATCGTCATGGCCAAAGCCATGGCGAAAGACATGTAGGCGTAATTCTTGAAATTCTTATTCATAATGTATTTTGTTTGGTATAGTTCTTTTGCCTTTCTCTTTTTACGGCTAAACGTAGCTTCGCTTCTAAGGCTTAGAGAGCAAAGCTACGTAAAGCTTATGTCAGGTGCTTAATGATATGTCTTTCTTTTCTGACGCCCAATTACTTAGAAACCTTCAATGCACGGAACCAAGCACCAGCCTTGTTCAACTCATCGTCCAATGTATTAATCTTGTCGATGCAAGTCTTTACCTGTGCGTTTGCAGGATCATCAACGAAAGCGATGCCACTCTTCTTGGCAGACTCCAAAGCGGCGATAGACTCGTCAAGAGCCGTGCTCAATGATGAATAGCCACTGTAGTTGTACTTCTTCATGATGGTCATCAATGAGTTGGTTACAGGTGCTGTGGCTGTCACGTCACGAGTGCCATAGAGAGAATTCTTGATAGAGTAGATGTTGTCCTGATAGTCGATGAATGAACGCTTGCTGTAAGGAGACTCAATGTAATCGCGAGACTCAGGCGCACCTTCCTCTGTCGTACCACCGTGACCAGTTGCTACACGGTAAGCCTGTCCGAGCTTCTGAGTGTAAACTTCTTGGCAGATGTTAGAGCAACCACCTACGAAAACATTCTCCAAAGTCTCCTGCCATGTTGGGAACCAAGCGTTGTCGCCTGTCGCGTTGAGGAGGAATTGACCATAGCCAATGCCTGCAGAAGAAAGGGCACCTGTATTGCCTTCTATGGTCTTCAAACCATCAACAACCCATTTGCAGTTGCTATCCAACCAAGAACCGAGTGTGGAATCACCATTCCAACCATACTGAAGGAGAGATGTCATATTGTAGATGTCACCTGCTACAGCAGCAGCAAATGCCAACTCGTCAATTCCCTTAACAGAAGTCATGCCTTCTTCAGTCTCGTTTGCATTCAACATGGCTGCTGTACGAGCTGCACCATTGCGGAAAAGAACGAACTCCAATCCGTGGAAACCAATTACAGAGTCAAAGTCCTTGTTCTCTGAGTAGATGAACTTAGGAGAGGTTGTGACATCCTGAATACCAGCAATGATAGTGCTATTATTAAGTGCATCAACCAACTGGTCGTGGTCAAGTGGCCATGAGTCGATATGTGGGTCTATCTCGTTGTTGGTAGCTGCGCCATAAAGGAAAGCTTCGCTGCGCTCCCACTCACGACGTGCATTCTTGAATGCTTCGCAAGCATCCTCGATATCCTTGTCTGTCAAAGAACCTGCTTTTGCGTTAGCGTATGCCTTGTCGCAAGCATCCTTCAAAACCTTGGCATTGTCACGCAAGTCCTTGTAGGTAGGATTAATGACATCGTTGACGTAGGTCGTTGCCACGGCTGACAATTCTGTTGCGGGAACAGTGTTCTCATCTGTCGTGGGATCATCCTTATCGCTACAAGAAGCGAAACCCAAAGATAAAGCCATTGTTGCTACAAACAAAGAGGCTTTGAGAAATGTCTTTTTCATTTCGTGATTACTTTTTATTTGTTGATGTTATTGCTATTCTTTGTCAATTTTATAAGTCGTATCCTCGATATTAGAGGAAGAAACCCTGATAAGCGATACCGATGTTAACGGCAGGCTCATTGTTGTACTGCGACTTGAAGATGCGCTGTGTGTATTCCGCCTTTACGCAAATCTGTGGTAGGGGGAAGTAGTTGATACCTCCTGACACGATCTTGCGGTTTGTCCACTGTGCTGTCTTGTTGTGTACGGATGAGTCATAGTACTCGTAGTGGCCGAATACATACATTTTTTGATTCTTGTCACGAAGACAGGAGATTTGTGAGAACACGTCATAGCCAGCCTCAAACATGGCTGCTATCGCATGGCTGCCAAAATACTTGCCACTGCCAGATTCGTTAGGTTTAACCAATGATGTGCCAGGATATACGATGCTTGTGATGGCCGTAGCGTCGCTTACATATCCATAGTCTATGTTGCCTCTTACCTTCCAGTTGTATTTGTTGTAGGTGAAGTCCAACGCGCCTACATATACATTGCCCTTTATGTCCTTGTGCTGGGTGTCCTCAGGAGTCGTGTTGCCCATCGACTTGCCATAGTAGCCGCTCAAGCCAACGCGGAGACCAGGGACGGAGTAGTTGTCAACACGTGCAGCTACGGCATACTTATTGGCCACCTCAAACTCGTATGGACTCTTGGCACCGCCCTGTATCCAGTTGCTACGGCTGAAACGATAAGCGTTCAAGCCTGCCAGGAACTGAGCCTCGTAGCGGAACTTGCCGCTCTTGCCCCAAAAGCTGACACCTGTCTGATGCCATGTACAAGGAAGGATGGTGTTCTCACCCTCTGGGCGATAAACGGTAAAGAAGTTCAAAGGCTCGTGATACGCGTTAGTCAGACCTACTGGGACTACGATATGGCCAGCCTTGATGTTTGCGAAAGCGCCGAAAGACTTCTGAATCCAAAATTGTTCCAGCTCGACCTCGCCGCCTTTCTCCACTTCCTGCTCATATTCAATAGCTTCCTCTGCCTCGTATTCGATAGACTGACCTGTGCCGCCATGCTCGAACTCAATCTCGCTGCCCATTGTCCAGCCCTTGCCGAAGTCGTAGCCCAGGTAGATTACCGCGTGGGGAATGTCGAAGCGGCCATGGTCAGGAGCGTTCTTGTAAGCTGACGCGTT
>ERZ808262.685-NODE-685-length-13418-cov-16.205119_pt1 | contig 13418 bp, 11 predicted proteins | sample MGYA00520895_ERZ808262 | MGnify/ENA primary metagenome ERZ808262 (study PRJEB31516, sample SAMN03275588) | gut metagenome | biome: mammalia-associated habitat; material: feces | host: Papio cynocephalus | place: Kenya | collected 2012-08-02 ... | reverse complement strand
CGTAAAAAAGAAAATATTTTAAATGAAATATCTAATTTAGCTAAAAATGGTTTTAAAGAAATAGTTATTACAGGTATTGATACAGGTTCTTTTAATAATGGTCCTGACTATACTTTTTCTGATTTAATTGAAGATATTTTAAATATTGAGCCTAAAACTTTTAGAGTTAGAATTTCTTCATTAGAATTTTCTGAAGTTGATGAAAAGCTGATTAATATATTAAAAAATAATAAACGTTTAGTTCCTCATTTACATTTACCTCTGCAATCAGGTTGCGAAAGGATTTGCCATCTAATGAATAGAAAATATGATACAGATGGTTTTAAGAAATTAGTTTTAAGACTTGAAAAGGAAGTTGATAATTTTGCTGTTTCTACTGATGTTATTGTCGGCTTTCCTTCTGAAACTGAAGAAGATTTTATGGAAACCTATAATTTTATTAAAGATGTTAATTTTATGAGATTACATGTTTTCCCATATTCTAGAAGGCCTTTAACTAAAGCTTATTATATGAAAGATCAGGTTGATCGATCTATTGCCAAAGATAGAGCTAGAAGGCTAATTAGTTTAGGTGAAGAATTAGCAAATAAGTATTTAGATAAATTTGTTGGTAAAACATTAAATTTATTAGTTGAAGAAAAATTAGAAGATAAAAATGGTGGCCATATTTATCGTGGATATACTGAAAACTATCTTGATTTAAAGGTTTTTTCTAAAGAACATTTGTATGGAAAATTATTAAAAGTTGTGGTTGATAAAAATTTAATTACAAAATACGAAATTATTTCTTAAAATACTTGACAGTTAGTTGGCAAATTCTTATGATAAATAGAGTTGAATTGCTTCCACTTGGCTTTCAACCGCCTATTTTAGGGTAACTAACTTAGATTTTTAATGATTCTAGACCTTATGTAGCGAGTATTAAAGTGAAAAAATATAGGAGGAAGAAAAAGGATGTTTGCAGTTATTGAAACTGGCGGAAAACAACTCCGCGTTGAAGAAGGTCAAACCTATTTTGTTGAAAAACTTAATGGTAAAGTTGGTGACGAAGTAGTCTTTGATAAGGTCTTATTAGTATCTGGTGATTCTGTAAAAGTTGGTTCACCTTTAGTTGAAGGTGCTAAAGTTGTCGCTAAGATTACTAAAGAAGGAAAAACTAAAAAAGTTATCGTCTTCAAATACAAAGCCAAAGCTAACTACAGAAGAACACAAGGTCATAGACAACCTTATACTCAAATCAATGTAGTTTCTATTAAAGCTTAATAATAATGATTAAAATTGTCGTGACGTATCGAAATGACAAGATAAAAAGTCTAGTCATTAGTGGTCATGCTAATTATGCTAGCAAAGGTAATGATCTTATCTGCGCTGCAGTATCCACAGTTTTCCAAACTGGTTTAGAAGCTTTTAATGAAGAGAATAAACTCAATGTTGAATTAGATAATGGTTTTGGAAAATTGGAATTTAAAGAGGAAATTAATAAACATGATGAAATTGTTTTAGAAGTAATTATGAAACAACTTGAATGTATATGTAGAAATTATCCTCAATATGTAAAATTAGAAAGGAAATAAAAAGATGATTATTAAATTAGATTTACAACTCTTTGCTTCTCATAAGGGTGTCGGTTCTACTAAAAACGGTAGAGATTCCGCCGGTAGAAGATTAGGTGCTAAAGTTGGTGATGGTCAATTAATTACTGCTGGAAGTATTATTTATCGTCAAAGAGGGACTAAAATTCATCCTGGTTTAAATACTAAAAAAGCTAAAGATGATTCTATTTTTGCCACTTCTAATGGTGTAGTTAAGTTTGAACATCTTGGCCGTGATCGTAAAAAAGTATCAGTTTATCCTGTTACCAGTAAGTAAGTTATAGTAGCCTTCTAAGTTTCTTAGAAGGCTTTTTTAAAGGAGGTTAGTTAATGTTTATTGATCGTGCAAAAATTTATTTAGTCGCTGGTAAAGGAGGCGATGGTTCAGTTTCTTTTCGCCATGAAAAATGTGTAGAATTTGGTGGTCCTGATGGTGGAAATGGTGGTAGAGGAGGCTCTATTTATTTTGTTTCCAAAGATGGAATTAATACATTATCAAATTATCGTCACGCTATCAAAGTAAAAGCAGAAGATGGTGATAACGGACATAAAAAGAATTCTTTTGGTAAAGCTGGTGAAGATGTTTATTTAACAGTTCCTACTGGAACAGTAATATCTACTGAAGATGGCCAAATTTTAGCTGATTTAGATAAACCTAATTTAACTTTTTTAGCTTGTAAAGGTGGAAAAGGTGGAAGAGGTAATAAATGTTTTGCATCATCTACAAATAGAACTCCAAGAATTGCTGAAAATGGTACTTTAGGAGAAAAGAAAACTTTAATTTTAGAATTAAAGCTTTTAGCTGATTGTGGCCTTGTTGGTCTTCCAAGTGTTGGAAAATCTACTATTTTGTCTGTTGTTTCTAATGCAAAGCCTAAAATTGCTGAATATCATTTTACAACTTTAGAGCCAATGTTAGGGGTAGTAAATTTATCTGATAGTGAGTCTTTTGTTCTAGCTGATTTACCAGGTTTAATTAAAGGTGCAAGTTTAGGTAAAGGACTTGGTTTTGTCTTTTTAAGACACATTGAAAGATGTAGAGTTATTATTCATGTTATTGATGTTAATTCTTATGAAGGTGATCCTTTTGATGAATTTGAAACAATTAATAAGGAATTAGGTTCATATAAATTGGATCTTTTAAAAAGACCTATGATAATTGCTTTAAATAAAATTGATGAAGAAGGAGCAAAAGAAAAAGCAGAAATATTTAAGAAAAAGTTAGAGGAAAAATATCCTAATAAATATCCAGTTTTTGAGATTTCTGCTTTGAAAAAGGAAGGCTTAAAACCTTTACTTAGAAAAGCTTATGAATTAGTTCAGGCAACTAAACCATTTGTTTTATTTACTCCTGATGATCAAAAAGAAGCTGTTTATAAAGCTGAAGGGGATAATAAGCTTGGTTATAAGATTGTTAAAAGAGGTGAAAATAAGTATGAAATCATCTCTAAGACAGTTGTTGATACTTATCGTAAAATTAATATTAAGACTGAAGAAGGCATGATGAAATTAATGTCTTATATTAATTCATTAAATATTTCTGATGAACTCAAAAAGATGGGAGTTAAATCTGGAGCTACTATTATTATTGATGATTTTGATTTTGAATATATAGAAGATTAAATTTTAGTTTCTAATAAATTAAGATATATTTCTTTTAATTTACTACCTATAATTTTTAAATCGCGTTCTTTTGCTACTAAATAGCCGTTATTTACTAAATCTTGGTTCTTGCCTTGAAGACAGGTATTAACGGCTTTTTTAAATTCATCTAAATTAGAGCATAGATATGAATTACAATTATCTAGCCAACCATTAAATACAGGAATATTAGTGGTAACTACTGGGCAATAAGATGCTAAAGCTTCTAAAACAACTATACCTTCAGTTTCTTCTTTTGTTGGAAAAAGTAAACATGAAGCATATAAATAAGCGCCTTGAATAATATCACCAGATAGATATCCAGGAAGAATTACATTATTTGGTTTATTTTTTATACATTTTAAAATATAAGAAGAAGTTAAAATTTTTGCTAATGAACCAAACCATATGAATTTGATATTAGGAAAACTTCTTGCTACTTGTATGAAAACATCTAAGCCTTTTCTTTTAAAAGGAAACCCAACTCCAATTACAACTTTTTCATTATTTATATTAAAAGCATTTTTGAATTTTTGAATTTTTTCTTCTGAATAAGCATAAGTTTTTAAATCAATTCCATTTGATAATGGGTAAATTGGACATTTAACTTTTTTGTAATGAGAAATTAAATTAGCAGAATAGTTAGTGGGGGTAATTATTGCATCAGCTTTACGATAAATTCTATCTAATAAATTATTGTAAAATGGTTGAATTAAACTGCAAAATCTAAAAGAATCTTTAAAATCTTCATGAGTTGAATGACCATGGACAATTACTTTATAACCTTGCTTATGAAATTTATCTATATAATATTCACTTTTAATTTTGTATGAATTAAAGTGGGCGAGATCAAAAGTATCGTTTGGATCAAAAGTAACTTCAATTCCATTTTCTTCAAGTGCTTCTTTTTGCTGACTTAAAGCACGACCTATTCCACTCTTTTTTAAATATTTGTAATCTTCTAAATAAAGCAAAATCTTCATATCTTCTTAATTTTATCATAATTGTTTTAGTTTTTTATTTAAAATTCATTCTTACTTAAAAATAGAAACTAAATGACATATAATAATAACGATGAAAGAAAATTATTCGAGTGTTAAAATAATTATCAGTATTCTTCTTGGTACTTTAACTCTACTTTTTTCATTGATAGTATTAATTATAGGAAGGTGAAATATGTATTATTATCTCCGTGGTAAAGTAGCTCTTCATCAAAAAAATTCTATTGTTTTAGAAGTTAATAATATTGGTTATTTAATCTATGTTTCTAAACCGGAAGAATTCGCTATTGGCGAAGAGTTATTGGTTTATACAGAATTTTATGTTAGGGAAGATGAACAATTTTTGGTTGGTTTTAAAACATTTGAAGAAAAATTTTTGTTTTCTAAACTGGTTTCTGTAAAAGGAGTTGGACCTAAAACAGCTTTATCTTGTATGGGCTCATGTAAAGTTGAAGAACTGATTGAAGCTATAAATAATTCTAATTTATTATTTTTGAAATCTTTAAATGGTGTAGGTCAAAAGGCCGCAACCCAAATTATTTTAGACTTACGTGGAAAACTTGTAATTGAAAATAGTCAAACTGGTGATAAAGAATTAGATGATGCTATTGCTGGCTTAAAACAATTTGGTTTTAATAGAAAAGAAATAATGGATGCAATTAGTAAAATTAGTAAAAGAGGGTTAAAAGCTGAAGAATATATTTCTCTAGCTTTAAAATATATTAATAAATAAATATGAGTGATTTAGTTACAGAAATAAATTCTAGTAGTGATGATTTAGATCTATGTTTAAGACCTATTAAGTTAGAGGATTATATTGGTCAAAAAGCTCTAAAAGATGAATTTAAAATTTACATTCAAGCTGCGTTAGCAAGAAATGAATGTTTAGATCATGTTTTACTTTATGGTCCACCTGGTTTAGGTAAAACTACTTTAGCTTATATTATTGCTAATGAAATGAAAGCAAATATTAAATTAGTCAATGGTCCTTCACTTGAAAGAATTGGTGATTTAGCAGCCCTACTTTCTTCTTTAAATCCTGGTGATTGTCTTTTTATTGATGAGATTCATCGTATTCCTGCGGTTGTTGAAGAAGTTCTTTATTTGGCAATGGAAGATTTTAAATTAAATGTTATGGTTGGTAAAGATGTATCTGCTCGTTCTATTTCTGTTGATTTACCACCTTTTACTTTAATTGGTGCTACTACCAAAGCTGGTAGTCTTTCATCTCCTTTACGTGATAGATTTGGTATTCAAGGTCATTTTGATTATTATACGAATGAGGAGTTAATGGAAATTTTAATAAGAACTAGTAAAGTTTTAAATTATCCATTGGATTTACAAGCTGCTTATACAATTGCTTGTTCGTCAAGAGGAACACCTAGAATAGCAAATAGGCTTTTTAGAAGAGTTAGAGATTTTGCTACTATAACTAAAGCTCCTATTATTACAGAAGATTTAGCTTTAAAATCTTTAAAAAGCTTAGGTATTGATTCTTTAGGTCTTACTGAAATAGATAGAAAATATTTATTGACTTTAATAGACCGCTACAATGGTAAGCCTACTGGTTTATCAAATATTGCAATTGCTATTGGTGAAGATGCTGTTAATTTAGAGGATGTTTATGAACCATATTTAGTAAAAATAGGCTTATTAAATCGTACATCAAGAGGAAGAGTAGCTACATTAAAAGCTTATACTCATTTAGATAAGTTAGATAAATATCAAAATCAAGATCAAATTTATTAGTTTAGTTTTAATTATTTATATTTTTTGACTTAAAAATAGTTTATAATAAAAAAGTTAAAGTTTATACTTTTTAAAGTATTTAGATGGAGAAACAAGATGAGAAGATTTTATGGCTTTCTATGTATGTTATTAACTTTACTTGTAGTTGTTGTTTTTAATATTCAATCAATTTATAACAATAACAATTTATCTTTAGAATATTCTATTTCAAAAGAAGCTGTTATTGAGGTTGATAAAAGAGAAAATGGCATTGAACTTACTAAAGAAGATATTGCTAATAAAGTTAATAAACGATTAGATTTAGCTGGGGCTAACAATTCTAAAGTTGAGATTGTTATTGAATCTGAAAGTAAAGCTCAAATTAGAGTTTCTCTTTCTACTAATACTGATGCAGAATTTAATAACATTATAAGAGTTGTTAAAGCCAATACTAATTTAACCTTCTCTAATTCAAATGATAATGTTGTTAGTTATTCTGATTTAAAAGGAAGTGAAGACGATACTGTTCAATTAAGTTATCAAGATGATGGTGTTACACCAGTTGTTAAATATGTGATTGGTAATATTTCTGCTTATAATAATTTTATTTCTCAAAATGATTCTATTTCAGATGAAAATTTAAAGAAAAATATATATGTTTGGGAAAACAAGACAGAAGATGATACTTATGAAAAAGCTTTTGGAACCGATAAAGATCTCCCTCAAGTTAAGAAAAAAGTAATTGCTACATTATCTACAGATAGTTATACTAAAGCAGATAATGAAGATGTCGGGTATATTACTGTTTCTAATGATGAAGATGGTAATGCCTTTACCATTGCTTCAGCTAGAAGTTATGTTGCTAGTAGAAATGCTGATGATTATGGTTTTAATGTTACTTATTTATATGAAAACGATATTCCTGCAATGTATGATAGCAATGCAAGACTTTATTTAGTTATTGGTGTTGTTTCTATTTGCTTAGTTATATCTTTAATATTAATTTTTGTTTATCGTTTAGCTGGTCTTACTGCTGCATTAAGCACTACTGTTTCTACTTTACTTACTATTTCAGTTGCTGATTTTGTTGGTTTTATTTTTACCCCAGCAAGCCTATTATCTTTAGCCTTAATCTTTGCCAGTGCTAGTTTTGTTCTTTTCTACACATTTAAGCGTATTAAAAATGAATACAAAAAAGGTAAGAGTTTAGATAAATCTCATTATGAAGGCTTTAGAAAAGGCTTTATTGTTAATTTAACAGTAAATGGTTTCTTATTTGTTTTAGCTTTAATAGTTTTCTTTGTTGGAAAAGAAGTTATTAAAAGTTTTGCTGGTTTTATTGTTATTGGTTCAGTTTTAAATTTTGTTTTATCATTTTATTTAACAAAATGGCAGACTTATTATTTAGTAACTTCACCTGTTACTAGTAAACATGAGAATTTAATTGGTTTTTCTGAAAGCAAAGAAAATAAAATTGAAAATAAACAATTCGTGAATGTTAAAAAATTGAAATCAAAAAAGAAGGTTTCTATCGCTGTATTCTTTACCAGTGTTGTAATTATATTAGCTACTTTCTTAACTTTTGGATTAATTAAAGGAGGTAACAACTTATTTAATTATGCAAATGATTATAAATCTGGTTATAGAATTGATATTATGTTTGTAACTAATAGAGATATTCCTGATAGTGAGACTTTCGTTGATTACAATACCTTTATTGAATATTTGTCTAATGATGAATCAACTAAAGATTCTATATCTAGTAGTGATGTAAAATCTTATACATTCAATAGATTGGAAACTTATGATGATAATCGTAATGAAACTTATACTACATATATTTCATTGGATTTAAATTATGATTTAAGTGAAGAAGATAATGATAACTTAAGGACATTTGTTGAATCTGGATTTAATAGAAAACTTTCTGTTGATGTTTCTAAAGGTGAAGTTTCTTACTCTGGTGGTGAAGCTTATAAAGGCGAAATTATTCATGATAATTTCTATTTCTATTTAACAACTGGTTTAATTGTTGTTAGTAGCATGGTCCTTTATTTAATTGTTTATGGACTTTATGCTTCTTTGGCTTCTACACTTTTATTATCATTACAATTTGGTTTAGGGCTTGCTCTTCTTTCCTTAACTAGTTTACCATTCTCTTCCTTTACTCAATTTGGTGTGTTATTTGCCCTTTTATTAAGTTCAATTTCTTTAATTCCAGTATTTACTCGTTATAGAGAATTGAAAAAAGATGAAAAAGCTAAACGTGCGCCAATTGAAGTTTTAGGTGAAATCTTCAATAGAGCAATTAGTGAAAATTATTTAAGTGTTTGTTTCTTATCATTATCAAGTTTAGTTAGTGGTATAGTTATGATTTTTGCTGCGGAAGGTGGTGTTTTGTTTAGTGCCGGAATTATAGCAATTATCATTTCTTTAATTAATTTACTTTATATTACTTTCTTGTTTGGTTATGATTATATAAATTGTAAAAATGATATTTATTTAAAACCAATTAATATTAAACATAAATCTAAGAAAGCCATTGAAATTAATAAAAATGAACCTCAGGAAACAATTATTCCTGGCATTAATGACTAAATGAATTTGATAGATCAATTATTAAAGTATTACGATTTAGATTTAAAAGGCTTAGAAAAAAGGGAAGAAATTACAGGGTCTTTTTTAGACCCTTTTAATAATGCATGGAATTTTAAAAATGGCATTAATTTTATTAATAATTTAATTGCTAGTAAAAAGAAGTTTGTTATTTATGGTGATTATGATGTCGATGGTATGACCTCAACCTCAATTCTTTTAATGACATTAAAAAGTTTTAATGTAGATGTTGGATATTATATTCCTTCTAGATATAAGGATGGATATGGTCTTTCTAAAAATATGATAGATCAATTTAAATCTAAAAATTATGAAGTCTTAATTACTGTTGATAATGGCATTGGTAAATATGATGAAATAGATTACGCAAAAAAATTGGGATTTTATACAATTATTATAGATCATCACCTTATTAATAATGATAAAGTACCTAACGCCGATTTTATTTTTCATCATCTATATTCGCATTATGTTACATATAATATTTCAGCTGCTTTTTTAACTCTACTTGTTTCTTATGGTCTATTAAAAAGATATGATGAATATTTTATAACTCTTGCTGGTATAGCTGCACTTTCTGATATTATGCCTTTAATCGAAGGAAATTTATTGTTAGTTAAGAAAGCTTTGTTTAATATTAATAAAGGCTTATATCCACAATTTAATTATTTATTATTTAAGCAAGAAGTTTTACCTAAGCATGTATCTAATAAATTACAAATTGTTTATAATAAGAATAACGAAGCTTTTATTTTTCCAGTTTATAGTAAAGATGTCTCATTTAATATTATTTCCTTCTTAAATAGTTTAGGAAGAGTTGATATTGGAACAAGGGTAAATATGGCTGTTAAGTTTTTAACTGCTACTGATTTAAATGAAATTCAAAAATATTATAAAGATATTTTAAAAGTTAATTCTTTAAAAAAAGATCTAATGGTTAAAGCCAAAAATGATCTTTCTATAAATGATAATCCGTTTATTGATATTCAATTATTAGAGCATACTCAAGTAGGAATCTTAGGTTCTATTATTAATGGATTAGTTTCTAAAAACAATAAAAATACTATTTTATTAGCTTATAAAGATGAAAAAAAAGATATTTTAGTTGGTTCTGGTCGCGGGATTGATGGCTATGATTTATATGAAATTGTTAATAAACATAAAGATGAATTTTTGACATTTGGTGGTCACCCATATGCTTTTGGGCTTTCTTTTTATGCTAAAAATTTTTCAAAAATTAAAGATGAATTGGAAAATGATATATTAAATAGTGATTTTAAGATACCTTCTAAAAAGTATTTACTTTTGGATTTTAATAATATAACTTTGGATGATTATCTATCTATTTTGCGTTTTGATCCTTTCGGGAATCAATTTATGGAACCAAACTTTATTTTTAAATTACAAACTAAGGATTTAGTTTTTTCTAAAGATGGTAATTCGATTTTGCTTTCTAATGCTAATGGAATTAAACTTAATTTTTTTCATTTTGATAAAGAAATTCTAAAAACCAAAGAATTTTACCTTTCAGCATGTTTTTCTTATAATATTTTTAGAAATCAGATCCAATATACTTTTATTGGGACAAAAGTTATTCCTGAGCTAAATTCTCATAAAATAATTTCTTAAATGCTATTTAATTGACTATTAAAATGCTAAAATATTAAAGAGTATAAAGAATATGAATTATATTAATGTTTTAGAAATTACATCATCAGAAGTAAAGCTCTTAACTGGTTATTTTTTTGAAAATAATATCTATGTTTTAAATGCTTGCGAATCTTCCGAAGCTCATTTAGAATGTTCCAAAGTTGTAGATGAAGAGAAATTAATTAAAGTTATTAATGAATTAGTTAAAAATAATTCTGAAAAATTAAATATTCCAATTGAAGAAATATATTTAGGCTTAAATCCGCGTCATCTTGTTGTTTTTAAAGCTACTGATTCTGATTTTAATAATAATACTAATGGAAGAGTCAGTATTAATTCAGCTGCGAATTTAACAACTAAAGTTGCAAGACAAGGTAAACAAAAATATCCTGATTTAGATTTGATATCTGTTTCTACTGATTATTATTTAATAAATGGTTGTAAATATGATTTTTTCCCAACTGATTATGAAAAGAGTGCAGATAGTATTTATTGTGAAGCAACTTGTGAAATGACTGATAAAGATTACATTAATACTTTTAAGAATTTATTAAGTAAATGCCAAGTTAGATTAGTTGGTACTTTTTCATTACTTACTTGTGCAACAAGGTTTATTCAAAGTTGTGATGTTAATTTAAAAAATTATCTTTATTTGGATTTAAATAAATGTGAAAGCTCTGTTGCTGCTGTTTATCATGGACAAATTATTAATTCTTCCGTTTTTAGTTTTGGTACTAATGATGTTATTAAAGCCTTGATGGATAAATATAATATTTCATTTGAACGTGCTAGTGATTTATTGTATACTTTTGGTCTACAAAATAATCCTGGTTTTGATTATCAAACCGAAGAAGGTTTAACATTACAAGAAATAAATAATACTATTTCTGAGACTTATAAATATTTATTCAGTTCTATTTCTTCTTTTTTAAGTGTTACTAATCAAAAAAATGAATGCGGTCAATTAATTGTTATTTCTGGACCTGAATCATCTATTATTAATTTAGATTCTTTAATTAGCCATTTTTTTAAAACTAAGTTACTTACTTTTAATCCAAGAAATTTTGGTGCAAGAAATCCACGCTATACTAATTTGCTTTCTATGATATTTTATCAAGCAAAAATTTATGTTTCTAAAGGTGATCGTCCTATTGATTTGACTATTACTAGAACTGGGGATATTGCAACAGAATTTGGAAAAAAATTTATTGACGAAAAATTATAAGGAGAAGTTTTATGGATATTAATTTAGATGCTTTTGAATCTTTTGTAAAAATACTTGTTATCGGCGTTGGTGGTGGTGGATCTAATGCTGTTAATGAAATGGTTTCTGATGAAACTAACATGCTTAATAAAATTGATTTTTGGGTTTTTAATACTGATGCCCAAGCATTAGCTAATTCTAAATCACCTAATCGTTTAGTTTTAGGTGATGAATATACTAAAGGCTTAGGTGCTGGTGGGAATCCTGAAGTTGGTCAAAAAGCTGCTGAAGTTTCAAGTGATCGTATAAAAGAAATTGTTTCTAATTATGACATGATTTTTATTGCTTGTGGTGAAGGCGGTGGAACAGGAACAGGTGCTGCACCTGTTGTTGCTAAATTAGCTAAAGAAGCTGGCGCATTAACTGTTGCTATTGTTACTCGTCCTTTTAATTTTGAAGGTCCATCTAGATTAAAGAAAGCTACAGAAGGTATTTTAAAACTAAAAGAACAAGTTGATTCTTTAATTATTATTTCTAATGATCGTTTAATGTACATGAATAAGGATCAATCTTTAAAAAAAGCTTTTAGTGAATCAGATAAAGTTCTTTCTCAATCAGTAAGAACCATTACTGACTTAATTTTACTTCCTGGAATTATAAACCTCGACTTTGCAGATGTCCGTAATACTTTAGCTGGTAAAGGCATGGCTTTAATTGGCTTTGGTGTAGCAAATGGCAAAAACAAAGCTGAAGAAGCTGCGCAAAATGCCTTATCTTGTCCTTTATTAGAAGCTTCAGTTCAAGGTGCTAAAACTGCTATTATTAATATTACAGGTGGAGAAGATGTTACTTTAGGTGATGCTTCTAATGCTGTAGAATATATTAAGAAAATTGCTGGTAACGAAATAAATATTATTTTTGGTGTTCAAAATAATCCAGCTTTAGGTGACAATATGCTTGTTTCTATTATTGCTACTGATTTTCCTGAAAATACTAATAATACTGTTATACCAGATAATAATTTTTCTGTTTCTCGCACAGTTCCTTCTAAGAAAGAAGACGTGCAGGACGAAATTAAGGACGAGAAGAATGATTTTGCAGATACTAATTCAATTCTTCCTGACTTCTTTTCTAAATTTAGAAAAGAAAATGAAAAGAAAAAAGAATCAGAATCTTCTTCAATAGTAAATGATCCTAATGAACAAATTAATAAACAAGAAAATATTTCAATTGACCAACAAGTTGAAGAAAATCAAATGGATCAGAAAAATGTTGAAAATGAATATTTAAATGAAAATAATGAAAATGTTAATAATTTAGATAATCAAGATAGTACAAATTCAGCTGATGAGCAAAATCAGGATTATAATGAACATCAACAAGAAAATAATGATTTTAATCACAAAGATGAAAATAATTAATTGAGGTAAATTAAATGAAAGAATTTGATGAAATTATTGAAAATTTAAAAAATGATCTCCTTTTAGTAAAGTCTAAAGTAGATTTAGCAAATACTAAGGCTCTTTATTTAGGTAAACAATCTAAGTTAAACTCTTTAATGTCTTTACTAAAAAATATGTCTAAGGAAGAAAAAGCTAATTTTGGTAAGGAATTAAACATCACTAAAAATAAATTAACTCAATTATTAACTGAAAAAAATATAGCTTTAGAAGAAGAAGAAATCAATCAAAAAATTTCAAAAGAAAAAATTGATATTACTTTACCAGCTACGAATTATTTTAAAGGTGGTAAACATCCTGTTCAATTAATTATTGATGATTTAGAAGATTTTTTCTTATCCATGGGTTATAGTGTTGCCTCTGGCAGCGATGTAGAACATGAAGTTTATAATTTTGAAAAATTAAATATTCCTAAAGACCATCCAGCTAGGGATATGCAAGATTCTTTTTACATTGATATGGATTATTTAATGAGATCTCATACTTCAGGTGTTCAAGCGCATGTTATGGAAGAAAGCAAGGGACA
>ERZ808262.683-NODE-683-length-13503-cov-4.313132_pt1 | contig 13503 bp, 13 predicted proteins | sample MGYA00520895_ERZ808262 | MGnify/ENA primary metagenome ERZ808262 (study PRJEB31516, sample SAMN03275588) | gut metagenome | biome: mammalia-associated habitat; material: feces | host: Papio cynocephalus | place: Kenya | collected 2012-08-02 ... | reverse complement strand
ACCGGTTTCGCTCAGGGGCATGAGCACAATGTAATCCACCTGCTGCTGGATAAATTTCCGCAGAGCCATGATCTGGTTTTCCTGCATTTGCCGGGCATCGTCGAAAAGCATCCGGTAGCCCCGGCTCTCGGAGAAGGCCGCCTTGACGGACTCGGAGTTGGCCACCCGCCAGTCGGACTCCGCTCCCACCTGGGAAATGCCCACCACGATCAGGTCTTCTTCGGTGGGTTCGGTTTCCTCGGCGGCGCAGCCCGCAAGCAAAAGCAGGGTCAGGGCAATCGCAATCAGCCGCTTCATGGGCGCGGCACCTCCTTCCGGACGTAGGGGATCCGGGCGGTGACCCGGGTGCCTGTCCCCTCCTCGCTTTCGATGGTCAGGCCATACTGAACCCCGAACTGCAATTGCAGCCGCTGATTCACCGCGGACATGCCGAAGCCCACGGGCTTCTTGCTGCGCATCCCCTGGCGCAGCTGCTCCAGCCGCTGCCGCGTCATGCCCACGCCGTTGTCCTCCACCTGCAGGATCACGTCGCCGCCCTGGCGGGTGCCGGTAATGCGGATGGTGCCCTTGGCACGCTTGAGCTTGATGCCGTGATACAGGGCGTTTTCCACCAAGGGCTGTAAGGTCAGCTTGGGGATCATGGCATCCTTAAGCTGAGGGTCCATTTCCAGGGTATAGTCCATAATGTCCTGATACCGGGCCTGCTGGATCCGCAGATAGCTTCGCACATGGCTCTCCTCCTCGGACAGGGTGATCACGTCCTCGCCCTTGCTCAGAGAGTGGCGGAAAAAGCCGGAGAGATTGGAGACCATCTCCACCGCCTCCTGCTGCTTGTCCGCCTCGATGAGCCAGATGATGGTGTCCATGGTGTTGTAGAGAAAATGGGGGTTGATCTGCGCCTGGAGCAATGCCAGCTCCGTCCGGCGCAGGCTCTCCTGCCGCTGACGGCTTTCCCGCATCTGATCGTCCAGCCGGGCGATCATCTGCTCCAGTCCGGCACTGAGGGTGCGGATCTCCCGGATTTCCGACTGCACCGGCCGCCGGGTCGTCAGGTCTCCGGCGGTAACCGCCTCCATCCGGCCGGAAAGCGCCTCCAGAGGCCGGGTAATGGACTGGCTCAGCCGGAAGCTGTAGCGCAGGGTAAAGCCCAGGGTCAGAGCCGCCGCCAGCACAATCGCCGCGATCTCTCCGGCCATCTGCTGAGTGGCCGCCTGCTGCACCGCGTTCAGCTCCGCCGCCTCGTAGTAAAGGTAGGTGTACATGTACTCCTCCACCAGGGAGGTGAGGATGTACACATTGTTTTCCAGCTGGCTTAAGCGCTGGTCGTAGTCCGAGGTTTCCTCGATCTGGTAGATTTTTCCCTCCAGATTTTCGCATAAGTCCAGGACGCTGGTGATGGCCTGGCGGCTGTTTTTCTGGCTGGTGGTAGCCCGGAGGGACTTGGCAAGGGTCTGGGCATCCCGAACCTCCGCGATGGGCAGACCCTGAGAATACTGACTTTCGATGACGTAATAGTACATCTTCTGGTCAATGGTGTTTTTGAACTCCCGGTTGAATTCCGAGGCGGTGGTCACGTTGTGCAGAAGCCTTGCGTAGTGCCGGTTGTAGCTGACCAGCATCAGCAGAGCCGCCGCCATCAGGACGGCCAGCAAAATGGCGATGGCGATCACCAGCCGCCGGAGCCGCCCCTTGATGGAGTAGGTCATTTCTTTCCCCTGCCTCCCCGGTAGTCTCTGGGCGTGCAGCCCTGGGTCTTCTTGAACAGGAAGCTGAAGTAGTGGGAATCCTTATAGCCCACCACCGTGGCGATTTCCCCGGAGCGCAGGTCGGAATTTCGCAGAAGCTCTCTGGCTTTCTCCATCCGCTTGGCGGTCAGGTACTCCACAAAGGTGGTGCCCATCTCCTGGCTGAACACCGCGGACAGATAGTTGGGGCTGATGTTGACCTCCTTGGCCACCCGGTTCAGGGAAATGTCCTCCCGCCGGAAGTTTTTGTCGATATAGTCCACCGCCTGCTTCAGAAGGCTCTTGTACTGGCTTCCCGCCAGATTGTCCCGCAGCTCGATGGCTCGCAGGAGGATATCCGACAGGTAGCGTTTCAGATCGTCGGTACTCACCCGCTGCCCCACCATGTTCAGGCAGTTCAGGCTTGCCAGAAAATCCTTCTGGCCGGTACCCAGGGACTCCGCAAACTGAGTGGCCGTAAACCGGGCGCTGAGCATCAGGTATTGGCAGAAGGGCATGGACTCCAGCGCGTCCGCCAGGCTCAGGATATATTCGTCCACAAAGCTGGAGATCTCCTGGGTGCTGGCACTGTGCAGCACGCCGGTAAGCACCGCCGGATTGACCTTTGCCATGTCAAGCCCCGACAGGTCGTGGTCGGAGCCGGTGCCGGTGAGGGTACTCACGGTCTGGGTGCTGAGTACATGCTGCTCCGGCAGAATGTGCCGGTAGGCCCACAGCCGGGACACCTCCTCAAAGCATCCGGGCAGGGTGCTCAGGCGTTGGGTGGGCGTTCCCACCGCCACATACCATTTGCGCTCCGGGCCGTAGGTCTCGTACAGGGAGCGTACTTTATCCACGCACCGGCAGATAATTCTGTCCATATCGTCCCGGTCTCCCAGCAGCAGCACCGCGTAGCTGGCCAGATTCCACCGGAACAGCACATACTCCGGGTGTTTGAGGAAATGGGCGACCAGCCCGTCCCGGATTCTGGCTCCCGGCTCAGAGTAGGCCTCCGCCCCGGCGTCCCGCTCCGGCATGGAGGACACCAGCACAATGTCATAGCACTGTGCCCGCAGGTCTAAGTCCAGCTTTTCCGCCTGCTCATAAATCTGGGGAACAGACAGCTGTCCTCCCACGATCCGCTCGAAAAGCCGGCGGCGGGCGTACTGCTCATAATCCTGAGCCTCCTGGTGGAACTGAGTCAGGTAGTTCTGCTGAGCCCGCTCCCCCTGGATTTTCTCCCGAACCTCCTCCAGCACCCCCATCAGGGTGCTCTTGGTAATGGGCTTGAGCAGATACCGCTCCACCCCCAGGCCGATGGCCTTCTGGGCGTACTCGAAATCGTCGTAGCCAGAGAGGATGATGACCTTCATCTGGGGAAATTCCTGCAATACCAGCTTGCTCAGAGCCAGGCCGTCCATAAAGGGCATCCGGATGTCGGTAATGAGCACATCCGGCCTTAGCTTCTGGATCAGGGGCAGGGCCATTTCCCCGTCGGCGGCTTCTCCGGCGAAGGTGTAGCCGCACTGTGCCCAGGGCACCGTATCCCGGAGGGTCTCCCGGATAATGGTCTCGTCCTCCGCCAGAAATACACGCAGCATAGGGGGTTCCTCCTTCTCTAACTCAGTACGGCTTGCTGGGGTGGTTTTTAGGGAAGCTCTGATTCAGTCGGCAAGTGCTGAAAGCGAGAGATTTTTCGTCCAATCGAGGTATCCGAAGCGGAGGAATACTGGATGTATTTCCCGATTCGGATACCGAAGAGTGGGCGGAAAAGATCCGCTTCTCAGCCGCGGACGATTGATTCAGAGTTTCCCTCAAGCCTTTGCGATATCCCTGGCCACATGAACGCCGCTGGCGGAGGCATGGGACAAAGAGTGGGTGATGCCGCTGCCGTCGCCGATGATGTAAAGGCCAGGATAACGGCTCTGGAGCTTTTCGTCCACCTCGACCTCCATGTTGTAGAACTTGACCTCCACGCCATAGAGCAGGGTGTCGTCGTTGGCGGTGCCGGGAGCCACCTTATCCAGGGCATAGATCATCTCAATGATGCCGTCCAAAATTCGCTTGGGCAGCACCAGGCTCAGGTCGCCGGGGGTGGCGTTCAGAGTGGGGGTGACGAAGGATTCCTCGATCCGGCTGGGGGTGGATCGGCGACCCCGGGTCAGATCTCCGAACCGCTGGACGATGACGCCGCCGCCCAGCATGTTGCTCAGGCGGGCGATGGACTCGCCGTAGCCGTTGGAATCCTTGAAGGGCTCGGAGAAGTGCTTGGCAACCAGCAGGGCAAAGTTGGTGTTCTCCGTCTGCTTGGCCGGGTCTTCATAGCTGTGGCCGTTGACGGTGATGATGCCGTTGGTGTTCTCGTTGACCACCGCGCCCTTGGGGTTCATGCAGAAGGTTCGCACCTTGTCCCCGTACTGCCGGGTGCGGTAGACGATCTTGCTTTCGTACAATTCGTCTGTCAGGTGGGAGAAGACCTCCGCGGGCAGCTCCACCCGGACGCCGATGTCCACCCGGTTGGACTTGGTGGGAATGTCCAGCTCCCGGCACACCTGCTCCATCCACTTGCTGCCGCTGCGGCCGACGGAAATGATGCACTTTTCGCAGGTGAAGACTTCCTTGGCGGTGATGATCTCATAGCCGCCGTCAATGACGCTTACCTTCTCCACCGGGGTGTCAAAGAAGAAATCCACCTTGTCCTTCAGGTAATTGTACAGATTTTCCAGCACCACATAGTTGATGTCCGTGCCCAGATGGCGGACGGAAGCGTCCAGCAGATGCAGGTCATGCTGGATGCAGGCCTTCTTGAATTGGGTGCCGGCGGTGGTGTAGAGCCTGGTGCCCGCGCCGCCGTAGCGCATGTTGATCTCGTCCACATAGCGCATCAGATCCAACGCCTGCCGCTTGCCGATATACTCGAAGAGGGTGCCGCCGAAGTCGTTGGTAATATTATATTTTCCGTCGGAAAAAGCACCGGCTCCGCCGAAGCCGCTCATAATGGAGCAGGTCTTGCAGCCGATGCAGGTCTTGACCTTCTCGCCGTCGATGGGGCAGTGACGGCGGGACAGGGCATGCCCCGCCTCGATGACCGCCACCTTCTTCTGCGGGCACCGCTGGGTCAGCTCATAGGCGGAATAGATGCCGCCTGGGCCGGCACCGATGATCAGAACGTCGTAATTCATGGGGTTCCTCCAAGTATTCTGTGCGGTTTTTGAGGTTTGCACAATTTCTTATAATATCAGTATAGCGTATCCGCCGAAAAATAGCAAGACGGAAAAACGCGCCGTTTCCCGGCGCGTCAGCGTGTCAAAGAAGTCCCAAAGATAGCATGTCATTGCGAAAAGCAGCTCACACTGGCGTGACCCCCTCCGGGGATTCCCTCCGGTCACAATCCCCCGGATATTCCGAAAACCAATTCAGAACTCGTAGGGGACGATGCCCTCATCGTCCCGGAGAAAAATTGTGTGTATGGTCGTTCACTTCACAAATATTTCAGTGCTGGTCCCTCCGGGGGCAATGTTCTTGTCCCGGCAAGAACATTGAGAAGAAGCCAGCTTAGGGGGCGCTGCCGAAAAGCCGCCCCCCTAAGTACCCCCCGGCCGCCCTAACGAACTGCTTCAAAATCTTTCGGGTTGCTGTGGGCAGTTTTATTGAAAGCGTTCTGCCAGGGTTTCAAAAAAGTCGGCACCGGCTTTCAAAATTCCCTCGTCAAAGTCGAAGGTATCCGTATGCAGGGCGGGCACGTCTCCCAGCCCTAAGAAGAAGAACATGCCGGGCAGGGTCTTCTGATACCAGGAAAAATCCTCGGCGGTCATGCTGGGAGATTCCAGCAGCCGGAAGGGACATATCCTTCCTACCCGCTGGGCCAGGTTCTCCGGGTTCATCACCGCCGGGTAGCCGTCGCTGAAATGAATGTCCACGGCGCAGCCGTATTTGGCTTCCAGCTCCCGGCCGATCTTCCGCAGTCCATCGACAAGGTCCTCGAAAATCTCGTCCTGGAAGGCCCGCAGTGATCCTTCCATCCGGGTATGGGCGGACAGGGCGTTGCGGACGGTGCCGCTTTCAAATTTTCCGAATTTCAGCAGCCGATAGATATTGGAGGGCAGCTTTCGCTCCATTTCCATGGCCTTCCGGTAGAATTCCGTGCCTGCCTCCAGCGCGTCAACGCCCTCCGCCGCCTTGGCGATGTGGGCGGATTTCCCGCAGATGTCCACGTTCACCTCGCTGGAGCGAGCCATCAGCTCCCGGGGACGGCTGGCAATGACCCCGGTCTCCAGCCCCGGCCACAGATGCAGGCCGAAAATGGCCTGCACCCGGTATTCCCGGAACACGCCGGTTTCGCAGATATCCCTGGCTCCGCCGGTGGTCTCCTCCCCGCTCTGAAATACCAGCAGCACATTGTGGGGAAGCTCCCGTTTTTCGCTGAGCCGCCGGGCAAGCTCTAAAACGATCGCCATATGGCCGTCGTGGCCGCAGGCGTGCATCCGTCCCGGGTGCCGGGAGGCATAGGGTTTCCCGGTTTTTTCGGCGATGGGCAGGCCGTCGCAGTCCGCCCGGAAGGCGATGGCATCCTCTTTTCCAAAGTCAAGCCAGGCGCACAGGCTTCCCGCCGCCGGGGAGAACAGCCGGCAGTTCAAGCCCGCCAGGGCATTTTCCAAATAGGCAAAGGTCTCCGGCAGGCTTCTGTCCAGCTCCGGGATTTCGTGCAATGCCCGGCGATCGTCGCGCAGTTTCATAGGCACACCCTCCTTTTGGAGCCATTATAAACGGCCAGCCGCCCCCTGTCAATTTTCCTCCTTGTCATTTTCCCCTTGGGATGATAAAATACCCAAAAAGTGAAGGGAGTAAAACCTATGAACGCACAGGAGATCATTGAATATATCCGCACCTCGGAGAAGAAGACCCCGGTGAAGGTCTACGTCTGGGAGAAGACCCCGGTGGCCTTCCCCAACTGCCGGGAGTTTCCCGCCGGAGAAGGCTGCAAGATCGTCTTCGGCGACTGGAAGGACGTAAAGCCCGTGCTGGAAGCAAACGAATTTTCCCACCTGGAAATTGAGAACAATTGCCGCAATTCCGCCATTCCTCTGCTGGACACGAAGGACATCCCCGCCCGGATCGAGCCCGGCGCCATCCTCCGGGAGCAGGTGGAAATCGGCAAGAACGCCGTCATCATGATGGGTGCCGTCATCAACATCGGAGCTATCGTCGGCCAGGGTACCATGATCGACATGGGTGCCGTTCTGGGAGGCCGGGCCACCGTGGGCAAGAACTGCCATGTGGGAGCCGGGGCGGTACTGGCCGGAGTGGTGGAGCCTGCCTCCGCAACCCCCGTCGTTGTGGAAGACAACGTACTCATCGGGGCCAACGCCGTGGTCATTGAGGGCTGCCGGATCGGCCATGACGCGGTGGTGGCCGCCGGTGCCGTGGTAGTGGGCGACGTAGCACCCAATACGGTGGTGGCCGGGTGCCCCGCCCGGGTCATCAAAATCAAGGATGAGAAGACCGCCGGGAAAACCGCCCTGGTGGAGGCTCTCCGGGCACTGTAACAAAAAAGCGTCCCCGGAATAACATGGAATGAGCGGTGAAGCTCAGGTCATTCAAAATTTCGGGAGGTACTTCTATGTGCAATTGCAATAACAACAACGGTCTGTGCGGCTGCCTGAACAACAACTGGTGGTGGATCGTCATTCTGATCCTGCTGTGCTGCAACAGCGGTCTGACCATCGGCTGGAACAACGGCTGCGGCTGCGACAACAACAATAACTGCGGTTGCGGCTGCTGATACGCAAAAGGGCACTCCCAAACGGGAGTGCCCATCTATTTTGCATTTTCTGCGTTGTCTGAATGTAGGGGCGACGAATCGCCGCCCCTGCAGATTCTGTTGCGGATTTCCCTGTTTTCAGTGGGAAAAGCTTCATTTTTCGGAAGAAACCTCGGTTTCCTTCTTGGCCAGGTGCTTCTGGAGCCAGTCCTTGCCGTCCACATACCGGGAGACAATGAAGCTTGCCACATAGTCGCCGGCGGCGTTGACCATGGTCGCAGGAGGATCCACCATGTAGCCCAATGCCAGGGCAATGGGATAAGCAACCGCCAGCTGCTCCGGGAAGAACACGGTGCACAGAGCCAGCTCACCGGTGCCGCCGCCGCCGGGAATGCCGGACATGGCGACAGAGGAGAACACAGCCACGATGATGGCCAGGATCGCCCGGCCGGTGGAGAAGTCCTGGCCGAACATGCCGAACAGGAACGCCACCTTCAGGATAGCGCTCATGGCACTGCCGTCCATGTGCATGGTGGCGCCCAGGGGCAGCACAATGTTGCTGACCTCCCGGTTAATACCGGACTCTTCCGCCGCCTCCATGTTGGTGGGAATGGTGGCCACGGAGGAGCAGGTGCCGAAGGACACGGCAGCGGGCTTGAACAGGTGCTTCCACATGACCTTGGCCGCCCCCTTGCCGCCGCCGAACCGGGCGTAAACGGGGAAGAAAACAAACATGTAGGCAAAGCACAGGACGTAGTAGACGATCAGGGTCTTGCTGTAATCGCCGATGAGATCCGGGCCATAGGTGGCGACCAGGTTGGCGAAGAAGCCCAGAAAGCCGATGGGGGCGTAGTAGGTAATGATCTGCACTGCCTTCAGGATGCAGCCGGTCACGTCCTCCAGGAGCTTGGCAGTCATGGTATTGGCACCACCCTGCATCTGCACGCCGAAGCCAACGATTACCGCGAAAACGATCAGCGGCAGGATGGCCCGGCGGCTGAGCAGCTCCACAAAGTCGGGCTTGGTAAAGAAGTTGACGATCATGTCGCCGATGCCCAGAACCTCGCCGGTGTCCGCCGCCGCGGCCTCATAGCTGCCGGAGACCACCGGCAGCACCCGCATGATGATGTACATAATGATGGCGGCAATGCCCGCAGTGACCATGAAGGTAGCCAGGGTCACGCCCATGATCTTACCGGCTCGCTTGGCACTGGACATATTGGCAATGGCGGAGGCAATGGAGGTGAACACCATGGGAACCACCGCGCAGAACATCAGGTTCGTGAAGATGGTGCCCAGCGGCTCCAGGGTCGGCGCCGCCTGGGGGAACAGCAGACCGATCAGACAGCCGGCGACAATGCCCACCAGCATGCACAGCAGAAAACCGTAGTTCTTGAAGAATTGTTTCATGATACATACTCCCTTTCCAAAATCCGCGGCACCGGTCAACCACCCGGAGGAAAAGCCGATCCCCCACCCGATATTGGGGTGTCGCTTTGGGTTCAAGATAGCAAAATTCCGCGCAAATGTCAATGAGGCATTGCAAATCCGGGCAAAATTTGATAAAATATCTTTCAAGTGACGGGATGATCCCCACCAATTCGGTATTATTATACAATGTGGACATACGAAGAACAGGTGAAACCATGAATCAACCCCATGACTATATTGCTGTATTCGACTCCGGCGTGGGCGGTATCAGTGTACTGCGGCACCTGCGGCGACTGCTTCCCGGGGAGCGGTTCGTCTACTACGGCGACTCCGCCAACGCCCCTTACGGCACCCGACCCACGGACGAGGTGCGCAGGCTGACCCTGACGGCGGTGGAATATCTGCAGACTCATTACCCGCTGAAGGCTCTGGTCGTGGCCTGCAACACCGCCACGGCGGCGGCGGTGAAGGAGCTGCGGGCAGCCTACCCCGGCTTCATCGTCGTCGGCATTGAGCCTGCCCTGAAGGTGGCCGCCGACCACTTCCCCGGCGGGCGCATCGGGGTGCTCGCCACGGAAGTGACCCTCCGGGAGGAGAAGTTCGATACCCTTCTTCACCGCTTTGACGAAAACGTCACCATTTACAAAATTCCCGTGCCGGGGCTGGTGGAGCTGGTGGAGGCGGGAAAGGTGGATACGCCGGAAACCGAGGCAGTTCTGCGCCGGGCACTGAGTCCCTATATCGGAAAGCTGGACGCCGCCGTGCTGGGCTGCACCCACTACCCCTTCGCCAGAGCGGCCATTTCCCGGGTTCTGGGGAAAGACGTGGTGCTGCTGGACGGCGGCGAGGGTACCGCTCGGGAGACCCGGCGGCGGCTGGAAAAGGCCGGCCTTCTGGAGGAAGGCAGCGGAGAAACGATCATTTGCAGCAGCTCCCCGGATCCGGACATGCTTAGGCTATCTTGGGAGCGGCTGAATCAGGAGGAAGAGACATGAAAGACAGCATTCTGGTCATCGGCATTGCCGGCGGCACCGGCAGCGGGAAAACCACCCTGATGGACAACCTGATCGGCCAATTTCAGAATCAGGTGACGATTCTCAGCCACGACAACTACTACCGCCGCCACGACGACCTGACCTACGAGCAGCGGTGCAGACTGAACTACGACGAGCCGGATTCTCTGGAAACCGACCTGATGGCCAGGCACCTGGACGCGCTGCGCCGGGGGGAGGCCATCGACTGTCCGGTCTACGACTTCACCGTCCACAACCGGTCGGAGAAAACCATCCGCATCGTGCCGAAGAAGGTCATCATCGTGGAGGGCATTCTGATTTTTGAGAACAAAGCCCTCCGGGATCTGATGGACATCCGCATTTTCGTGGACACCGACGCGGACATCCGGCTGTGCCGCCGGATCACCCGGGACGTGAACGAACGGGGGCGGACTCTGGAGAGCGTGCTGACCCAGTACCAGCAGACCGTCAAGCCCATGCACGAGCGGTATGTGGAGCCCAGCAAAAAGTACGCCCACATCATCGTCCCCGAGGGGGGCAAAAATCTGGTGGCTCTGGATATGATTACCCGGAGAATCGCCCATCATCTGGAGGCTTCATGCGCTACGAAAGTCTGATTTTTGACATTGACGGCACCCTGTGGGATTCCCGGCAGCTGGTGGCCGAGGGCTATAACATTGAACTTGCCAAGGAGGGGCTTTCCCACCTGGCGGTAAACGCCGAGCTGTTCCGGCCGCTCTTCGGCAAGGTGATGACGGAAATCGCCGACGTGATCTTCCCCTCCATTCCCGCCCCGGAGCGATACGCGCTGATGAAGCGGTGCATGGACGAGGAAAACCGGTACATGCACGAAAACGAGTGTAACATCGGCTATCCCGGCGTTCGGGAGACCCTGGCGGAGCTTGCGAAGCGCCACCGGCTTTTCATCGTCAGCAACAGTCAGCAGGGCTATCCGGAGCTGTGCATTGAGAAACTGGGGCTGGAGCCTTACATTCAGGGGCACCTGTGCTTCGGCGACACCGGCACCTCCAAGGGTCAGACCATCCGCACCCTGATGGAAAAATACGGCATCACGGACTGCGCCTACATCGGCGACACCCAGGGAGATTATGAGGCCACCCTGGAAGCAGGCGTTCCCTTTATCTGGGCGGCCTACGGCTTCGGCGCCCCGGAAGGGTACACTGCCAGAATCAACCGATTCGCTGATCTTTTGAACCTATAATCTGAGGAGTTTTCACATGAGTATCTCACTGGACGCCGACTGCCTGCAGTGCAGTCTCCGGCGCGGAATCGCCACCGTCGCCCCTCTGGGAACCGACGCGCAGACCATGGACTTCGCCCGGGAGCTGATGAAGCTGTACCTGGACGGGCCAACAGACGTTCCCTCCACCTGGTTCACCCCGAAAATCAACGAAATGCTGCACCGGCTCTACGGCCTGGACTTAGATCGGTTCCGGCAGGAAAAGCTGGACTCCAACGCCCTGGTGCTATCGCACATGGAGACCATCCGCCAGCGGGTGGAGCAAGCCGCCGACCCGCTGCTTGCGGGGCTTCAATTTGCCATTCTGGGAAATTACCTGGATTTTTCCGCCCTGCAGGGGCAGATCAGCTTTGAGACCTTCACCGAAATGCTGGACACCGCCCAGGACATGGAGCTGGACGGGGCGGTTGTCGCCCGGTTCCGGGAGGACTTGGCTCAGGGCAAAAGGCTTCTCTACCTGACGGACAACGCCGGGGAGATCGGCTTTGACCGGATTTTTGCCGAAACCATTTCCCGGCTGTACCCGAACCTTCACATCTGCTTCTGCGTCCGGGGCGGCCCCACCCTGAACGACGCCACCCGGGAGGATGCCCAGGCGGTGGGGATCCCCTTCCCCATCATCGACAACGGCAATCTCATCCCCGGCACCTGGCTGCCACTTCTCAGCGAGGAGGCCAGGCAGGCCATGGACGAAGCCGACGTGATCCTCGCCAAGGGCATGGCAAATGTAGAGACCCTGTTTGGCTGCGGGAAGAACCTCTACTACGCCTTTCTCGTCAAATGCCAGCGGTTTGTGAGCCTGTTCCACCGGGAGCTGATGACCCCCATGCTGGTGCGGGAGCAGGCGCGGTAAGCCTATCTTAAGGAAAAAATAAGGGATTTTTCTTTCCAAATCCGTTGCAAACCGGTTTTTTCTGTGTTACAATGAAGAAAATCAAGCCGGGGGAATCCTATGTTTTTGAAATATCTTTCCGTATTTTTGATATCCATGGTACCCCTTGTCGAACTGCGGGGTGCCATTCCCTTCGCCACGGTGAGTTTAGGCCTGGACTACTGGCCGTCTCTTGCCGTGTGCGTGATAGGGAACCTTTTTCCCGTGCCGCTGATCTACTTCTTCGCCCGAAAGGTGCTGGAATGGGGTCAGGGCAAGCGGTATATCGGCCACTTCTTCACCTGGTGCCTGCAAAAGGGCGAGTCCGCCGGACAGAAGCTGTCCAAGCGGGCGGGCAAGCGAGGGATGCTCCTGGCTCTGCTGCTGTTTGTGGGCATTCCTCTGCCCGGCACCGGTGCCTGGACAGGGACGCTGGCCGCCAGCTTCCTGGATTTCGGCATCAAGGGCACCTCCGTGGCTGTATCTTTGGGGGTAATTCTGGCCGGGATCATCATGGGCGTGATCAGCATGACCGGAATTCATGTATTTGGATTATAAGGGAGCCTCTGATTAAAGCGGCAAGGACTGGCCGCGAGAGATTTTTCTCTAGCCGAAGGGTTCAAAAGTGGCGGAATACTGTATACGTTTCCCACTTTTGAAGCCGCGCGGATAGAGGAAACGATCCGCTGTCCAGCCGCCGACGCTTTATTCAGAGGTTCCCTAAGTGATAAGGAGCGAATGAAAATGTCTGACTGTCTGTTCTGTAAAATCATCGCCGGGGACATCCCCTCCACCAAGGTCTACGAGGACGAAACCGTCTTCGCCTTCCGGGACATCAACCCCCAGGCACCTACCCACATTCTGGTGATCCCCAAGGCTCACATTTCCGGCTGCAACGGCGTCACCGCCGACAACAGCGCAGTGGTAGCTCACATTTTTGAGGTGATCCCTCAGATTGCCCAGGCCGAGGGTCTGGTAAACGGCTACCGGGTGGTGAGCAACTGCGGTGCCGACGCGGGTCAGACCGTGCCCCATCTGCACTTCCACATTCTGGGCGGCAAGCCGCTGAGCCTGGAAATGGCATAAAAAGGACAAAGCCCGGACATCCGTCCGGGCTCTCTTTCGGGCTGTGAAAAACGCGTCTTTTCAAGAATGTGCCAAAAGCGCGCCGAAACATTCCGACCCGCTTCCGGCGGTGCGGCCGGGGGATTCTTAAGGGGGCGGCTTTTCGGCAGCGCCCCTTAAGCCGGCTTCTTATCCATTTTCTTGCCGGGACAAGAACATTGCCCCCGGAGGGATCAATGCCGAAAGTTTTTGCGAGAGCAGGAACATACGCACAATCTATATCCCTCTTTGGGCCAATGTGGGCATTGGCCCCTACGAATTCTATTTAATGTCTACTGACCAGCCCAAAATCTATTGCGCCACAAGACATTTCCGCC
>ERZ808262.679-NODE-679-length-13535-cov-8.291617_pt1 | contig 13535 bp, 7 predicted proteins | sample MGYA00520895_ERZ808262 | MGnify/ENA primary metagenome ERZ808262 (study PRJEB31516, sample SAMN03275588) | gut metagenome | biome: mammalia-associated habitat; material: feces | host: Papio cynocephalus | place: Kenya | collected 2012-08-02 ... | reverse complement strand
GCAATATGGGCAACAATCTCTTTTCAATTGACGGCGTGCAGATATACGGGCAGTCGCACCTTCTGGGGCTGACCACCGTTGTCCCGCAGTCGGTGATCGGAGACGTCTCACTGATAAAAGGCGGATTCGACGGCAGTGCCGGCAATTTCACGGCCTCCCATATACGACTGGAGACCAGGACCCCCGGTCATGACAAGTTGCGGCTCGGGGCCACGGTCAACAATTTCCTGCTCGGGGCTGAAGCTGAGGTTCCGGTATCCGACCGGCTTTCGCTCATGTTCTCGGGGCGGATATCCCCGTTGACTCTGGAATACAAGGCCCTCAAGGGCCTGATGAACTCGTACCTCGGTGATTTGAAGGACTTCCGGGCCGGCGTGGGGGATGTTTATGGCAAGGTGCACTGGAAGATAGCTTCCGGGCAGAGCCTTGATGCTTCGGTTTTCATGAGCCATGACAATTATTCTTTTACTACGCCGTCAGGCGCTGATGACGCTTTTGGATGGAAGAATGCCATCACGATTCTCCGTTATCAGGGTCAGCTGGGCCGCTCGCGGCTAGACGCATCGGCATCCTACAACCACTATGGCAACAGCCGTGAGCAGCGGACAGTTTTTCGCGGTGTGGAGAACCGTCTGTCTCTCTTGTCCACGCTGAGCGAGGCGAGCGCCTCCGTGTCGTTGAAGCGGCCTCTCGGGAAGTGGTTTGACATCACGGCCGGCGGCCAGTTTAGGTATGCGTTCTTCGCTCCTGGACAGGTGGCTTCCGTGACCAACCGGTCCAGAACCTCTCTCGGCTCTGTCTATGTCAGCGGAGGGATCAACATCCCGAACAGATTTACTGCCAAGGCGGCTATAAGAGGCAATGTTTTCCATAACGCCAAATATCAAGGAGCGCGTAAGGATCCGGAATACAGCGCCTCTGCCAAGTGGAATGTGACAAGACACTTCGCCTTGGAGGCATCATATGACAGGACGGTGCAATACTATCACACTCTTGAGGGTCTGCCTGTCGGATGGTCCATTGACCTTATTGTCCCGTCTGGGGATATGGTCTCGCCTGAGAGTGCGGAGCAGCTGAACTTCGGGACTTCGCTCGTTTTCGGAGGCCATTCCTTGTCTCTCGGAGCGTTCGGGAAGGAGATGGGCAATCTCGTACTCTACAAAGAGGCGCAGACTATGTTCAGCGGCGGGCTCGCTGGTTGGGAAGATAATGTCGATATCGGGATGGGAAAGGCGTACGGGGCTGAGTTCCTGTATGAGTATCACGGACGTGAACTCAATGTCCGGGCTGCCTACACGCTCTCCAAGACGACCCGGGAGGGGTTCGCTTCGGTCAATGACGGGAAGCCGTTCAACGCCCGCTTCGACCGCCGGCACGTCCTCAATGCTTCGGCGCAGTGGCGCGGATTCAGTCTTGCGTTCACTGCCCAGAGCGGACATTGGGAAAACGGTGCAGCTGAGACCTATACTATGCACATTCCTGGCCAGGAGTGGACGGCTGACTATTTCTCAACCATCAACAACTACAAGATGCCGGCGGTGATAAGGCTTGATGCCGGTTACGGATTCTCCAGGACTTGGGGCCGTTTCAAGCACGATTTCAATTTTGGCATCTGCAATGTGCTCAACCGTTTCAACCCGTTCATGCTCTATTTCGATGCCTCGACTGAAAGCTGGAAGGAACTTGCCCTGCTGCCGTTCTGTCCGAATTTCAGTTACAGGATAAGCTTCTGAAAAAACCGGCAACTTTTTTTTAACGGTTGCATAATGTTTGAAGACACTAAATTTTGCAGAATAATAGTGTTTGCAAACATTATTTCATAACTTTGCATAATAATGTGACGGTGTATGGAAGGACTTGACGAAATACTCAGAATTTACAACAGGCGGCTTCAGGGCACGCCGGAAGGATTCAATCGCTATCTGATTGACAAAATAGACTGGCGTGACAACCTTATAGCCATAAAAGGAGCGAAAGGCACGGGAAAGACCACAATGCTGCTCCAGCACATAAAAGAATCCTTCACAGACAAGGATAAGGCGCTATACCTTTCTCTTGACAATTTGTGGTTCGAGACGCATTCCATAAATGACCTGATAGAGTATCATTACACGCACGGCGGCACGCACCTGTTCCTTGATGAAGTGCACTATTTCCCCAACTGGAAGACATTGATCAAAAACATCAACGACGATTATCCTGGACTTCACGTTGTTTACACAGGTTCCTCGATGCTCAAAATAGACAGTGGCGTGGCCGACTTGTCAAGGAGGCAGTTGCCATACACCCTTCACGGGATGTCTTTCCGGGAATATCTGTTCTACGAGGGGCTCACAGAAATAGAACCGATTACTCTTGACTTTCTTTTGAGCAATCACCGCCAGATCGCAGAAGACATCCTCTCAAAAGGTATGAAGATTCTGCCGCTGTTCGGTGACTATCTTCGTCACGGTTACTACCCATTTTACAAGAGCGTATATTCCGGATTCGAAATCAGATTGCAGCAAGTTGTCAACCACGTTCTTGAAAACGACTATCCGATAATAGAGGGAGTGGAGCAATCGACAATAAGGAAGACCAAGAAAATGTTTATGATTCTTGCAGAACAGGTTCCACAGACACCGAATATGTCCAATCTCTACAATGAATTGGAGACCGACAGGAATCAAGGTCTTAAGATGTTGTATGCCCTCGAAAAGGCAGGACTTTTGGCTTTGCTTTCCGATAAACCGAAGCACATTGACAAACTGTCGCGCCCTGAAAAGATATTCATGGACAATTCCAACCTGATGTACGCATACGCAACGAACCCGAACATCGGGACTGTACGGGAGACTTTCTTTCTTAGCCAATTAGCGGTCGATCACTCCGTTACTTACCCCACAAAGGGAGATTTTCTGGTGGATGGAAAGTATCTGTTTGAAGTAGGCGGTCGCAAGAAATCATTTGAGCAAATCAAAGATGCGGCCGATAGCTATCTTGCTGTGGACGACACAGAAATCGGACACCACAACCGCATTCCTTTATGGATGTTCGGTCTGCTGTATTGACAGTGGCCTTACTGATGTAAATGTCGGAAACTTTGTGACAACATAAAAAATCCGGGGTCATGCCCCGGATTTTTTATCATTTGATGTAAGTTGCCAGCGGACCGCCGGCTGCCTTGAGGGCGTCCGCGAGGGTGCGGCAGTAGAGGCGCGCTCCCGCCTCCTGGGTGTGCACGGAATCGGCGAAGTAGTCGGCCTGGGCTTTCTGCTTCCCTATGATGTCATACTGAGCGGCCGCGAGTTCGTTGAAGTCGATATATTCGACTCCCTCCTGGGCGGCGACTTCTTTGCACCAGACGTTGAAAGTCTTGTTGAACCTCTCCACGGAAGAGTCGCTCTTCCAGCGGTTCTGCGGAGTAGGGCTGAGAACGACAGGGATTCCTCCGCGCATCCTGGTCTGGCGGATCATCAGACGTATGTAATGCCCGTATGAGTAGACATCCTCAGGGCCGCCGTTCTTCTCCATCACGACCGTCCGGCATTCATCGGAGGTGCCGTCAAGGGTGCCGCGCGCACGTCCGGTATTGAGAGGGGACATGTCGTTGTGCCCGAACTGGATGATGACGAAATCGCCTTTCTGAATGCGGTCGCGTACTTGAGGCCAGCGGTTGTTGTAGAAAGTGCGGCTGCTCAAGCCGCCCACGGCCTCGTTGTCAACCACGGCAGTGTCATTTACGTATTCTTGGAAGAAACTGCCCCAGCCCCACTGGCCGTTGTCGCCTGTGCCGCGGCCGTTCTTGCAGGTGGAGTCGCCGGCAAGGAATATCATGGGCTTGCCTTCCTGCCTCTCAACCTGCTGGAATGCCATTCCCGGCCTTGGCTGCTGTGACTGCCGGGATGCGTAGAGTTTGAGCATCTCGGTGCCGGCGAGGAGTACAGGACCATAGCCGTGGGCAGCATAGACACTTACCGGGCGGCCTTCGTAGAAGGTGTTGGTCCATCCGAGTCCTGTGCCCACACAGGTGTTTTCCACCTGTCCCTGTGCGTTGACCTGCTTCTCGATTCCGGCCCAGCCGGCACGGGCGATGTCCTGATAAGCTGTCCTGTCTATCCAGCCTTTGTTGATGGCGTGGGCGTAGCCGTATACGAACATGGCTGTGGCGCTGGTCTCAAGATAGGATTCGGTCTTGTCGATGAGCTGGTGCCAGCGTCCGTCCGGGGCCTGGTACGGGGCGATGCCGCGCAGGAGCGACTTGAGCAGATCGAGCACTTCGTCCCGTCCCTGCGCCCTTTCCGGAAGCACGTCGAGCACATCGCAGAGGGTGAGCACTGCCCAGCCGTTGGCTCTGGCCCAATGGTAGGACGGGTGCTCGGCCATGCCCTCTATCCAGCCGTGGCGGAAGAGGTTCTTCTCCGGCACCCAGAGATATTTCTTGAAGAGGAGGATCTGATTTACGGCCTCGGCGTAGAATTTCTGCGTGAGGTCGCCCCTCTCTTTCTGGCTGAGCAGAGCCCTGTAGGCTATCGGGGTGATGCCCATGTACATGTCGTCGAGCCATACGGAATTGGTTGTAGGGCGGTTACGTGCCAGGATGCCGTCGGAGAGGCGGTACTCTTTGTACATGGTGAAGTTGAACCCGTTGTCGAGCAGGGCCCTGAAATCCCGGCTTCTGGAAGGGTCGGCGAGGGTGGCCTTGATCATGGCGGCGGTCATGGCACCGCAGTCGTCAAGCCATTTCGGGCTGGCGAGGTACTTAAGCTTCATCGGGTAGCCGGTGGCGTTGTAGTAGTCACGTACATAAGGGTAGATGTCTCCAAGCAGCTTGAGCCTCGTGTATGCGTAGTCGGCGTATTTGCTCTCGCCGGTGAACTCGCTCAGGGCAAGCATGCCGGAGTAGGTAACACCCCACTCGTAGGTGCAGATGCCGAAATCTCCTTTCTTGAGGGTGGAGTTTTCATCGATCTTGCTGTAGTCGGTGATGCTTTTGCCGTCTGCGTCAAGCACTTCCGCCGGTGTGCAGGCCGAGAGGTAGTCGTAGATGCGGTCGAGGGTCTGCCGGGCACTCACACTCGGGTCAACCCTCTTCGGTGCCGGCTGCTGCTCGGTCTTGGCGTTTTTGGCGGCCTTGCGCGCGGATTTCTGTGCGTAGGCGGGCGCTCCGATGCATGCTGCCGCGAGCAACGAAGCGATGGTGATCTTGAATAATTTGGTCATCAGTGGTTATAGTTTGTTGTTTCAAGCAAATATAGCACTATTCGGCGAAATTCTCCAGTTCCGATATCAGGCTGTGGCAGTCGCGCTCGCATTCGAGCACATCCTGGAATGTGTCATGCCAGATTTCGATAGAATAGGTGTAGTCCTCAATGGAGAGTTCTCCGCATTCAAGTGCTTCGTAGAGCATGTCACCCGGGTTGAGCCCAGAGAGTGTCTTACGATACTCTTCGCGGAGGGCGATCAGGTTTACGGCCTTGTCATACTTTGACTTGAGTGTGGTCTTGAACTGTGCGTATGCGTCTTTCAGTTTCGCCTCGGCGGCTTCTCTGCGGGCTTTGGCGGCCCGGACCTTGCCGTGGTTCTCCCATAGAGGAATGGAGATTCCTCCGGTGATTCCCTGGAAGGTGCTGCCTGTGACGCTTTCGGACATGTAACCGATCGAGAATTTCGGAAGCCACTGCGAAGCGGAGAGTTTGACGCCTGACTCCGCATTGTGCAGGTCATTCTCCACTGAGAGCAACTCGCTGCTGCGCGCTGCTGCGTCTGCATACCACTGCTCGAAGTCGTCCGGCAGCATAGGGTCGGCGAATGCATTCATGCTGAAGTCTATGGCCTTGCCGCCGTTGAGCCTCTGGAGCTCGGATAGAAGCGCCTGCCGCTCTATCTCGTTGTTCCTTGCCGTGCGGGCCGAAGCGAGGAGAGCCATTTTCGCCTTGTTCAAGTCCAGAGCACCGGCCTCTCCCGCATCGAACTTGCTCTGCCAGCTGTCGGCTATGGCCTTGGCGTTGGCGTGGCATTTGTCGAGTTCGGATTTGAGGGCATTCCGGTAAACAAGGTCTATGCAGACCTGCTTTGCTTCCAGCATGATTTTTTTCCTGCCGATGGCGTATTCGTAATCCGCAGCGGCGCATTCTCCCTGGGAAATCTTCTTTCTCCAATAATACACTGTCGGGAAGTCGAAGCTCTGGCTGACGCTGAAGTCAAGCCTGTTGCCGCCTTCCGGGTCCACGGTTTCCCAGAGGTAACCCAGTTCTATTTCCGGGTCGGAAGGTGCAAGTCCGGTGCGGGCTTCCATCTTGTCGGCCTGAACCTCGCTGCGGAGCGCTTGAAGCGTGGTGTTGTTGGCCTCCACCTGCGAGAGTATGCCGCTGAAGTCCTGTGCATCTGCCGCCCCGCAAAGGGACAGGGCGGCGAACGCTGTGATCAGATATCTATTTGTCATTGGTTTTCTTCCTTTTTGCGTACCATTCGTACATTATCGGTATGATGAAGATGTTGAGAAGGGTGGATGTCAGAAGTCCCCCGAGCACCACCACTGCCATCGGGCTCTGGATCTCATTGCCTGTCTTGTCTCCGTTGAGCACCAGCGGGATGAGGGCAAGAGCAGAGGTCAGGGCCGTCATGAGGATAGGGTTGAGCCTGTCCACCGAACCATCGATGACGCTCTCCCTGAGCCCCTCCCCGTCGTGGCGCAGGTGCTGGTATCGGTTGATCAGCAGGACTCCGTTGCGGGTGGCTATGCCGAAGAGAGTGATGAATCCGATTATCGACGGGATGCTGACCACTCCGGAACTGATCCAGACGGCGAATACGCCTCCGACAAGTGCGAGAGGCAGGCTGGCTAGTACGATGCCTGACAGCGTGACATCCTTGAACTCGAGGTAGAGCAGCAGGAATATTGCGAGAACAGCCAGTATGGTGGCGAGGGCAAGGGTGCGTGAGGCACTTCTTGCGCTCTCAAACTGTCCGCCGTATTCGATGCGGTAGCCTTCCGGGAGCTGCACCAATTCTGCAATGACCCTCTGCACATCCTCCACTACGCTTCCTACATCGCGTCCGCTCACATTGGCGGACACCACGAGCTTGCGCTGTACGTTCTCGCGGCTGATGGAGTTCGGGCCGTATGTAGAAACGATTCTGGCGACCTGCTCCAGCGGGACTTTGCTTCCGTTGCCGGTATCGATGAGCGCGTTGCGCACGCCCTCTATGCTGCGGGTGTCATCATCGCCGAGACGCAGCACGACATCGTAGCGGCGCTGACCCTCATAGATGTCTGAGAGTTTCTCCCCGGAGAAAGCGAGGTTGATGAAGTCGTTGAAGTCTGCCATCGTGATGCCGTACTGGGCCAGTGCGGCACGGTCTGCCTTGATCTGTATCTGGGGTGTCGCGGCCTGCTGCTCCACGGATGCGTCCACCAGCCCTTCCACTTCAGAGATGAGGCTCTTGACTGTGTTGCCGAGCATCTGCATGGTCCCGAGATCCGTACCGAATATCTTTATGGCAATGGCGGCCTTAGTGCCGGAGAGCATGTGGTCTATGCGGTGCCCGAGCGGCTGGCCTACTGTCACCGCGATGCCCGGTATGGAGTTGAGTTTGGCGCGGACATCGCTGAAGACCTCTTCTCTTGATCTGCCGGAGAGATTGAAGTTGACATCGAGCTCCGAGGAGTTGGTGGCTTGGGAATGTTCATCGAGATCTCCGCGTCCGGAGCGGCGCGAGGTGCTGGTGACTTCCGGGATGCTGAGGAGTTCCCTTTCCATCAGCTGCCCGAGGCGGTCGTTGTCTTCAAGGGATGTTCCCTGCTGCGTGACAGCCGAAATTGTCATCGAGCCTTCGTTGAAGTCCGGCAGGAAACTGCTTCCCATCTGTGTGAACACAACCACAGCCCCTATAAGCAGCACGCAGGTGGCTCCCATGACAGTTTTCTTGTGGGCCAGCACCCACCTCAGGGACTTCCCGTAGATGGCGGAGAGCTTGCGGCTCACCCAACCCTCGCGGTCGTTGCGGGTGAGGTATTTCTCGTTTGAGAGCATGTCCTTGCAGAGGAGGGGAGTGAGGGTCATCGCCACGATCAGAGACATGAAAAGTGAGATGATGTAGGTGATCCCGAGCGGCTTGAGAAGTCTGCCTTCCATCCCGCTGAGGAAGAAGAGGGGAGTGAAGGCCACCATGATGATGAGGGTCGCGTTGATGACGGACGAGCGGATCTCTCTGGAACCCTCGAATACCACATCGAACACTTTCTGCCTTTCCGCCTCCGGCTTGCGGTGGTTCTGTCTCAGGCGTTTATATACATTTTCCACATCTATGATGGCATCGTCCACGAGCGAACCGATCGCGATGCACATGCCGCCGAGGGTCATGGTGTTGATGTCCATCCCGAGCAGGTGCAGGACTATGATCGTGGCAAGAAGCGACATGGGGATTGCTATGATGGAGATTACCGTGGTCCTGAAGTTGCCCAGGAAGAGGAACAGGATCAATACCACAAATACCGCACCCTCAAGCAGGGCCCGGCCCACGTTGCCGACAGATGCCTGTATGAAATCGGCCTGCTGAAAGATGTGTGTGTCCATCTTCACGTCATGAGGAAGTGATGCCGCCACCCCTTCGAGGTTGGACTCGATGGCTTTAGTGACTTTGAGCGTGTTGATGTTCGGTTGCTTGCTGATGGAGATGATGACGGCGGGTTTGCCGTTTTGTGAAGCGGTGCCGAGTTTGACGGCGGGACCTATTCGCAGCGTGGCCACATCCGAGAGGCAGACCGGGCCACCCTTGTCCATGCAGACGAGACTCTTGCCGAGTTCGTCAAGGTCGGTCGTGCGGGCGATGCCGCGCAGGGCGTATTCATTGCCCCATTCGCGGACTATGCCTCCTTCGGTGTTGATGCTCAAGGAGCGTCCGACGGCCTCGATCTCGGCCATTGTCACTCCGTAGGCTTCCATCTTCAACGGATCGGCGAGGATCTGGTATTGCTTTTCCTCACCCCCGAGCACGGTCACCTGTGAGACACCGCCTGTGGCGAGGATGGCAGGTTTCACCACCCAGTCCGCCATGTCGCGAAGGTCCATCATGGAGGTGGTGCCGTCCTGAGACTGGAGCCCAAGGAAGATGATTTCTCCCATCACGCTGGACTGCGGTGCCAGGACCGGGGTCACGTCTTCAGGGAGAGACTCCCCGAGAGTCACCATCTTTTCGGAGACTATCTGTCTGGCGCGGAACACGTCCATGCCCCAGTCGAACTCCACCCATACGAAAGAGTAGCCGTACATGGAAGTGGAACGCACGCGGCGCACGTTGGTGGCGCCGTTGACGGCGGTCTCCACGGGGAAAGTCACCAGACGCTCCACTTCCTCAGCGGACATGCCGTGGGCATCTGACATTATTACCACAGTCGGGGCGGTGAGGTCAGGAAACACGTCAATGTCGGTCCTGTTTGCGCTCCAAAGTCCCCCTATGACTACCAGCACTGCTCCCAGCAGCACCAGCAGACGGTTTTTCAGAGAAAACCGTATTATATCATTAAGCCAGTTCATAGGGCGCCTCCACTAATGTGCATGTCCGGAATGCGCGTCCAGTCCGCCGGCCGCCTGGGCAAGCTTGACGATGACAGCACCGCGGCTGACCACTGTCTGGCCTTCCTCAATGCCGGAGAGGATCTGGGTACGGAGTCCGTCGCTGGCACCGATGCTGACCTGTACTTTCTCGAAATATTCCGGATTTACCTGCCTGTAGACGAAGTAACTGCCCATCTCTTCAATGATGGCGCCGCTGTCGACGGTGAGCGCGTCTGTCTCGCCGCGTGTCTTGATGTGCAGTTCGGCGAAAGTGCCCGGCACCAGACCGGGTTTGTTTGCGATCTCGAAACTTACCGGAAGCAGAGGGCTGTCGACTGAAGTGGATTTTCCCACGCTGACAAGACGCCCGGAGAGTTCTTCAAGAGTCCAGATGCGCGGGTCATCGAAGAATGTGAAGTTGGCGCTTTCGATGTTCTTAAGCGCCTTATGCCATTTCGGCTGCACCTTGGCTTCAACCAGTAACCTGCTGTCGCTGCATACTTTTGCGAGAGGTTCGCCTGCCTGCACATACTGGCCGTTATCCACCAGGAGTTCGGCCAGATACCCGTCAATATCGGAGGTGGCGGCGAATCGCCCGTCGCGGTAGTTCTTCTCAAGATTTTCGAAAGTGGCCTTGGCGACTTCGTATTCAGTCTTTGCCCGGCCCAGTTCGCTTTGGCTTACTATCTTGTCTTCTGCCAGTCTGCTCTTGCGCTCATATTCGCCTGACGCCCTCTCGTATTCGCTCTTGGCTTCGGCATAGCGTACATCCATGTTTGCATCGGCAAGGCCCTCACTTCCTATGTAAAGTAGTGCTGCGCCTTTGCGCACGGGACTGCCTTCGAGCAGGCTGCCTCCGGCAATGGTGACTATGCCTGATGATTTGGCTGTGATGATGCGCGTTCCGCTTTGTGATGGCATGATCTGTCCGACGGCGCGGATGACCTCCCCGATGCTTTCCCTGCGGCACGAATCTGTCGCGAAATCAATCATGCTGCTCTGTGCCTTGGTGAACCTCACTCCATTGGCGGTTTCGGCCTCTTCTGCACCATGGTCGTGATCATGGTGATGATCGTGTCCCTCATGATCGTGGTCATGCTCATGATCGTGGTGGTGGTCATGATCGTGGTCGTGTCCCTCGTGGGTGTGGCTGTGTGTCTCGTGATCGTGCTCGTCTTTGTGATGAGCCTCGTTGTGGCAGGCAGTGCACACTACTGCAAGCGCTGCTGCCATCGCTAATATTCTCTTCATTTTTGTAATTGTCTGATTGTTAACGGGAGTCGTTGTGACGACTTCGGAAAGGGCGCAGTGCGTGGCATTGCACTGCGAAAAAAACAATCAGACGACAGGGGGGCCTCGAAGCGCCCCATGAGGTATGTCCGGTGTGGATTTTCGCCTGAAATGGTCGCTCAGGTCAAACAGCCTGTCCGGCGTGGTGTGGAGGGATGGTGCAGGTGCTTGGGAAAATGCTGCAGAGGCCGGGACACAGAGCACTGTTGTCTGGTGCTGCTGATCCGGACTGCTTTTCATGATATAGGTGTTGAGTCCCTCGCAGTGCTGGAAGTGATGGATATGGTTCTCCACTACAGCATGACAATGGTGTTCGTGGGGTACGACGGAATGCGCGAACACCACGATAAAAGCCAGCAGGCAGAAGCAGAGAGAAATTGTCTTATTTCGACCCATCCTCGCAAATATAGCGATTATTCCGGATTTTTTGCGTAAGTTTGTGCAGGTAGCGACTTTTACCTTAATCTATATGGACAAATTCACAGAAAACTACATCGATCGCTTCATGTCGGAGCTGATCGCCCGCAACCCCGGTGAGAAAGAGTTCCACCAGGCGGTGAGAGAAGTGGTTGAGAGCGTGGCCTCCTACGTGACGGCTTACCCGCACTTCATCGACCTCAAGATCCTCGAGAGAATGACTGAACCTGAGCGTATCGTCATCTTCCGTGTCCCGTGGATGGATGACAGGGGCGAGATCCACATCAACCGAGGTTTCCGCGTACAGATGAACAGCGCCCTCGGTCCGTACAAGGGCGGCATCCGCTTCCACGCCAGCGTCAACCTCAGCATCATGAAGTTCCTCGCTTTTGAGCAGGTATTCAAAAATTCTCTTACGACCCTTCCGATGGGTGGCGGCAAGGGCGGTTCTGACTTCAGTCCGCGCGGCAAGTCAGATGCCGAGGTGATGCGTTTCTGCCAGAGCTTCATGACAGAACTTTACCGCCATATCGGCCCGAACACCGATGTGCCGGCAGGTGACATCGGCGTTGGCGGACGCGAGATCGGCTTCCTTTTCGGACAGTACAAGCGTCTTCGTGACGAGTTCACCGGCACGCTCACAGGCAAAGGCCTCGGATGGGGCGGAAGCCTCCTCAGGCCAGAAGCCACCGGATACGGGGTGTGCTATTTCGCCCAGGAGATGCTCGCCCTCAAGGGAGAGTCGTTTGAAGGCAAGACGGTGTTGGTGTCCGGTTCCGGTAATGTGGCGCAGTATGCCGCACAGAAGGCTATGAGGCTGGGAGCCAAGGTCGTTACGCTTTCTGATTCCGACGGCTTCGTACATGACCCTGACGGGCTTGACGAGGAGAAGATCAACTTCGTGCTCGGCCTCAAGAACGTGCGCCGCGGCCGCATCAGCGAATATGCCAAGCAGTATCCCGGGGCCAAGTATTACCCGGGGGAGAGGCCTTGGGGCATCCCTTGCGACATCGCCCTGCCATGCGCGACACAGAATGAGATCGAGGCCGCGGATGCGGAGCGCCTGCTCAAGGGCGGGTGCGCCTGCGTGGTGGAAGGAGCCAACATGCCTACCACCCCGGAGGCCATAGCTCTCTTCCAGAAAGCACGGATCCTCTACTCCCCAGGCAAGGCGTCAAACGCCGGCGGGGTGGCCACATCCGGACTTGAGATGACCCAGAACTCGATACGCCAGAAGTGGAGTGCCGAAGAAGTTGATGCCCAGCTGCACCGTATCATGTCCGATATCCACGCTTCCTGCCTCAAGTACGGCAAAGAAGAGGACGGGTACATCAACTATGTCAAGGGTGCCAATATCGCGGGCTTCATCAAGGTGGCCAACGCGATGGCGGACCAGGGACTCGTGTAAACAAATCAACGGATGGAAAGCCAGCAGGACTATACTAGACTGATGACCAGGAGAATACGCCGTATTCTCCTGGTTTGCAACAACTACGACAGCTTCTCCCTCGAGGAGGACGGGCACATCGAGGAGCAGATCAGCAGGGAATATGCTGAACTCAATTTGAGCAATCCCCCATCCATCCTCCGGGCCGAATCCACCATCGACGCCCTGGAGGTGCTGAAAGGGGATGACGGGCAGTTCGATCTCATCATCACCATGTACAATGTCGGGGAACTTGACGTGTTCGGGTTCTCCCGTCAGGCGAAGAACCTGAGGCCGGAGACCCCGATAGTGCTGCTGAGCGCATTCTCGCGTGAAATATATCGCAACATCGAGAACAGCGACCGCTCCTGCATCGACTACGTCTTCTGCTGGAACAGCAGCACCGACATCATCATCGCCATAGTCAAACTGCTCGAAGATAAGCTCAACGCCGAGCAGGACATATTGGAGATGGGAGTCAGGGCCATTTTGCTGGTCGAGGACTCGGTACGCTACTATTCGACCTATCTGCCGCTGCTCTACAAGCTCGTGCTCCAACAGAACAGCGAAGCTGTACGTGACGCCCTCAACGAAGAGCAGCAGGTCATGCGCAAGCGCTCGAGACCGAAGATCCTGATGGCTACCAACTACGATGATGCCGTCTCCCTCTATGAGCGCTACAAGTCAAACATCATCGGAGTCATCTCCGATGTGGGATTTGTGGTCCACAAGGGCGACAGGCCCGAGGATGAGAAAAGCGATGCCGGTGTAAGCTTGTGCCGGCTCATAAAGGAGGACAATCCGACGATGCCTTTCCTGATGCAGTCCTCGCAGGAGAGCATGCGCAGCGTGGCGGAGCAGCT
>ERZ808262.676-NODE-676-length-13592-cov-3.869395_pt1 | contig 13592 bp, 14 predicted proteins | sample MGYA00520895_ERZ808262 | MGnify/ENA primary metagenome ERZ808262 (study PRJEB31516, sample SAMN03275588) | gut metagenome | biome: mammalia-associated habitat; material: feces | host: Papio cynocephalus | place: Kenya | collected 2012-08-02 ... | reverse complement strand
CCTCCGGGGGCAAGGTTCTTGTCCCGGCAAGAACCTTGAGAAGAAGCCGGCTCAAGGGGCACTGCCGAAAAGCCGCCCCCTTGAGAATCCCCCGGCCGCACCGCCGGAACTGCGTCAAAATATTTCGGATTGCTATGGGCTGTTTATTGGAGACATTCGGAGGGAACGAGGGCTGTAGTTGTTTTTTGAGGGATTTTCTGGCAGTGCCGCACAATTGCGCAGCACTGTCCTTGTGTATTCTATACAAAAAAGGCGAAACCGGATTGCTGGAATCTGTGGTGTTTTTCTCGTTGACAAATGTCCTCACCTGAGATACAATACACCCGAGCAAACCGAAGGAGGTACCGCGTATGAAGACCCGCAATGAACTGAATCTGCATGCGCTGTGCCCTGTCGCCCGAATTCGCGGCCTGCGGAACGCTGCCCATGTGGCAGGGTTTGTATGTCTGCTGTCTGTACGAATTACCATGCCACGGGCGTAACCGGCTTTCCCACTGTATGGAGAAGCGGCTGCGCGAAAATGCGTAACCGCTTTTTTATAGTTTTATCTTATCAAAAGGAGAAAACGAAAATGAAAAAGTATCTTGCTCTTGCCATGGCCTTTGTCCTGGTAGCAGCCTGCTTCGCCGGCTGCGGCAGCTCCACCGCGGGAACCGCGACCACGGCTCCCGCCGCCCCCGCCGGTGACGCGGCTCCCGCTGGTGCCGGCACCGTGAAGATCGGCATGTCCGGCCCTCTGACCGGCAGTGCTTCCGCCTACGGCCTGGCAGTCCGTGCCGGCATGGAAGTGGCTGTTGAGGAAATCAACGCCAAGGGCGGCCTGCAGATCGACTTCAAGGCCGAGGATGACGAGGCCGACGGCGAGAAGGCCGTTTCCGCCTACAACGCTCTGAAGGACTGGGGCATGCAGGTCATGGCCGGTCAGGTCACAACCGGTTCCGCGCTGGCCGTGGCTCCCGAGTCCGTCGCCGACAACATGTTCAACCTGACCCCCTCCGCCTCCGCCGAGGATCTGGCTCTGGCCGGCCCCAACATCTTCCAGATGTGCTTCACCGATCCTAACCAGGGTGCTTCCGCCGCCGAACTGGTTTCCACCAAGTTCGCCGGTTCCAAGGTCGGCATCATCTACGACTCCTCCGACGACTACTCCTCCGGCCTGTACAAGGGCTTCAGCGAGAAGGCTGCCGAGCTGGGCGTTGAGATCGTGGCCACCACTTCCTTCACCGCCGACAATAAGGCTGACCTGTCCACCCAGGTGACCCAGTGCAAGGATGCCGGTGCCGACCTGGTGTTCCTGCCCATCTACTACACCGAGGCTTCTCAGATTCTGTCCTACGCCAATAAAATCGGTTACGCGCCCAAGTTCTTCGGCTGCGACGGCATGGACGGCATTCTGACCGTGGAAGGCTTCGATACCTCCCTGGCCGAGGGCCTGGTTCTGATGACCCCCTTCGATGCCAACGCTTCCGACGAGGCTACCCAGTCCTTCGTCGCCAAGTTCAAGGAGAAGATGGATGGCCTGGTGCCCAACCAGTTCGCCGCTGACGGCTATGACGTAATCTACGCGCTGTACACCGCCATGGAGAAGGCCGGAATTACCGGCACGGAATCCGCTTCTGACATCTGCACCAAGCTGGAAGAGCAGTTTGCGACTCTGACCGTGGACGGCCTGACCGGCACCGGTATGCACTGGGATGCCAACGGCATGATCTCCAAGTCTCCTGCCGCTGTGGTCATCGAGAACGGCGTTTACGTTTCCCTGGCCTGATCCCGAATCCCACAGGGGATGGGAGACCTTTGGTCTCTCATCCCCTGAAGGGGTTTATTGGCAAGCGTTTTATCGGCAGTCTGTGAAAACGCCGGAGAATCTCTGACGCTTTCACAGGCTGTTGAGAAATAAGAAAGAGAGGGCTATTCATGAAAATCATTCAGTATCTGATCAACGGCATCAGCATTGGCTCCGTGTACGCCATCATCGCCCTGGGCTACACCATGGTTTACGGAATCGCCAAGATGCTGAACTTCGCCCACGGTGATGTCATCATGGTGGGCGCGTACATCTCCTTCTGCGTTACCAACTACCTGGGGCTTCCGGTGGCGGTGTCCATTCTGGCGGCCATGGCGGTGTGTACGGTGCTGGGCGTTCTCATTGAGGGCCTTGCCTACAAGCCCCTGCGGGGTACTCCGAGCCTTGCGGTGCTGATCACGGCCATCGGTGTCAGCTACTTCCTGCAGAACGCGGCGCAGCTGATCTGGTCCTCCAGCCCCAAGAATTTCACCTCCATCGTAACCTTCGAGCCTCTGCGGCTGGCTGGCGGTCAGCTGGTGGTCACGGGCGAAGTGATCTACACCATTGCAGCTTCCGCTCTGATTATGATCGGACTGACCTGGTTCACCACCAAAACCCGAACCGGCAAGGCCATGCGGGCGGTTTCTGAGGATCGGGATGCGGCGCAGCTCATGGGCATCAACGTCAACCAGACCATTTCCATGACCTTTGCCATCGGCTCCGCCCTGGCGGCCATCGCCGGCGTGCTGCTGTGCTCCACGGTGCCAACGCTCCAGCCTACCACCGGTTCCATGCCCGGCATCCGGGCCTTCACCGCCGCCGTCTTCGGCGGCATCGGCTCCATTCCCGGAGCCATGCTTGGCGGCATATTGCTGGGCATTATCGAGACCTTCAGCAAGGCCTACTTAAGCCCCCAGTTCAGCGATGCCATCGTGTTCGCCGTGCTGATCGTCATCCTGCTGGTGAAGCCTGCCGGACTGCTGGGCAAGCAGGTTCAGGAGAAGGTGTGAGGTGGTTATGATGAAAAAGAAACTGACAAAAGAGAAAATCATGGGAGCCTCCACCTACATTCTGGTGACGGTGGCATTCCTGATCCTCCAGCTTCTCATGAACCAGGGCAAGCTGAGCAGTACCACCAAGGGCTTCCTGGTGCCCGCCTGCGCCTACATCGTGCTGGCGGTTTCCCTGAACCTGCTGGTGGGCATCTGCGGCGAGCTGAGTCTGGGTCACGCCGGCTTCATGGGCATCGGTGCCTTCTCCGGCGTGATTGTCACCGCGCTGCTGGCACAGGCCGTGCCAAACGGAATCCTCCGGCTGGTGATCGCCATGCTGGTAGGCGGCGTGCTGGCGGGGGCTGTCGGATTCCTCATCGGCATTCCTGTCCTCCGGCTCCGGGGCGACTATCTGGCCATCGTTACCCTGGCCTTCGGCGAGATCATGAAGAACATTTTCGGCAACCTTTACCTGGGTGTGGATGAAGCGGGGCTCCACGCCACCATGAGCTCCGCCGGCCTGACCCTGGGCGAGGGCGGCACCATGATTATTTCCGGCCCCAGAGGTGCTACCGGCATTACCAAGCTTTCCACCTTTGCTGTGGGCTTCGTGCTGATCCTCTTCACCCTGTTTGTGGTGCAGAACCTCATTAACTCCCGGGAGGGTCGGGCCATCAAGGCTGTCCGGGACAACCGGATCGCCGCCGAGTCCGTGGGCATCAACGTCACCGCCTTCCGGATGAAGGCCTTCGTGGTCTCCGCGGTTCTGGCGGGCATGGCCGGTGCTCTGTACGCCATGAACTATGGCTCCATTACGGCCAGTAAGTTCAACTTCAATACCTCCATCAACATTCTGGTCTTCGTGGTGCTGGGCGGCATGGGCAACATCCTGGGCTCCATCATTTCCGCCACGGTGCTTTACATCCTGCCGGAGGCCATGCGTGGCCTGCAGGACTACCGGATGATCCTCTATGCCGTGGTTCTGATCCTCGTCATGCTCTTTACCTGGTCTCCCAAGGTCAAGGACACCATGTCCGTGATATCCGACAAGATTTCCGGTATGTGCAAGAAGAAGGAGGCGGGAAGCCATGAATGACTATTCCAAGAAGATTCTGAAAGTGCCCACCGTGACCTTCGTCCGGGAGCAGGATCAGGGCAAGCAGCCCGTTCTGGACGTGCGGAACCTGGGCATTGACTTCGGCGGCCTGACCGCCGTGGATAATTTCAACATCACCATCGGCCCCACCGAGATTTCCGGTCTGATCGGCCCCAACGGCGCGGGCAAGACCACCATTTTCAATCTGCTCACCGGCGTCTATCAGCCCACCCGGGGCTCGGTTCTCGTCAATGGCATTGACATCAAGGGTATGCCGGTGTACAAGGTCAACAAGCTGGGCATCGCCCGTACCTTCCAGAACATCCGCTTGTTCACGGACATGACGGTTCTGGACAACGTAAAGGTGGGTCTGCATAACTCCATGAAGTGTCCCTTTATTTCCAGCGTTCTCCACCTGCCAGGCTACTTCAAGGCGGAGAAGCTGGCAAATGAGAAGGCCATGGAGCTGCTGGATTTCATGGGTCTTGCCGAGCACGCCAACGAAAAGGCGGGAAGCCTGCCCTACGGTGTTCAGCGTCGGCTGGAGATTGTCCGAGCCTTGGCCACCGATCCTTCCGTGGTCCTGCTGGACGAGCCTGCCGCGGGCATGAACCCCAGCGAGACCGCCGAGCTGATGCACCAGATCCGCCGGATCCGGGACACCTTCCATGTGGCGATTTTCCTCATTGAGCACGACATGAACCTGGTGATGAACGTCTGCGAGGCCATCGCCGTGGTGAACTATGGCCGGATCATCGCCAAGGGCACTCCCGAGGAGATTCAGGCCAATCCCGCGGTCATCGAGGCCTACCTGGGCAAGGAGGAGAAAAATGCAGATGCTGAAAATTGAGGACGTGCACGTCTATTACGGTGCCATCCACGCGGTGAAGGGGGTCTCCTTTGAGGTGGGCGAGGGCGAGATCGTGGCCCTGATCGGTGCCAACGGCGCGGGCAAATCCACCATTCTGAAAACCGTTTCCGGCCTGATGCACCCCCGCAGCGGCTCCATCCATTTCCGCGGTCAGGACATCACCCATGCCGAGGCCTACAAGCTTCTGCGTACCGGCCTGGCCCACGTCCCCGAGGGACGGCGGATTTTCCAGCAGATGACCGTTCAGGAGAACCTGGAAATGGGTGCCTACATCAATAAAGAGGTATCTGCCCAGGATCTGGAAATGGTTTTCAACTACTTCCCCCGGCTGAAGGAGCGGCGCAAGCAGATCGCGGGCACTCTCTCCGGCGGCGAGCAGCAGATGCTGGCCATGTCCCGGGCTTTGATGTCTCACCCCAAGCTGATGATGCTGGACGAGCCTTCCATGGGTCTGGCGCCCATTCTGGTTGACCAGATTTTCGACATTATCAAGGAGCTGCACAAGGCGGGCACCACCATTCTGCTGGTGGAGCAGAACGCCCGGAAGGCTCTGCAGATTGCCGACCGTGCCTACGTTCTGGAAACCGGCACCATCACCCTCAGCGGCACCGGCGCGGAGCTGGCAAGCTCCGACGCAGTGAAAAAGGCCTACCTGGGCGGCTGAGACCGGAACGCTTCCCAGACAACATTTTTACACCCCCTGCATCGGGTAAATGCAGGGGGTGTCTTTTTATGTGCCGGGAAAAGCGCCTGTACTTTTGCCGAACGTCGGACGACAATCCTTCCCTCATGGAAACAGAAAGTCTATAAAGAATATCATGCTGCGGTTATACCTGCCCGGAGAGCTGCTGCTTGACGCTCGCGATAAACAGCCTTGCGATTTTTGGCAGATAAGTGTCTTTGCGATAAACCGCTCCCAGCTCCCATATCAAATCGGGAGAATCTACCGTGAAATAGGTGACTTCCCCCGGGTGAAGACAGACCTTGGCACCCTCTTCCGGCACAAAGGCGCAGCCCATTCCCCTGGCAGCCAGGTTGATGGCAGTGGTCAGATTTCCGGTTTCCAGCAGGATATCCGGCTCCAGCTGATGCCGGTTCAGCGCATAGGTGATTTCATGGGTCAGATTTTGCCCGGGCTTGGTCAGAATCAGAGACATATGATTGAGCATGTCCAGGGGAGCCACCGGACGGCCACCCAGCACCCGGCAATCCTGAAGCAGGGACTGGGTATAGGGGTGCTGGGTGGGGGCGGCCAGGAGGATCCGCTCTTGACAGAGGATTTCGCAGGTCAGTTTGTCATAGTGGAGTGTATGGGGAAGATTCAGAACGGCAATGTCAATCTTGCCGCTCATCAGCGCGGATTCCAGCTGGGAAGCCCGCCCCTCCAGCAGCTCCAGATGAATGCCCGGATAGGCCTTGTGGAAGGCGGGGAAGATATCCGGCAGCAGACAGGCTCCCCGCCAGAAAGCAACCCCCAGCCGCAGCCGTCCGCCGGTTTGCTGCTGAATATCCCGGAATTCCTTCTGAACGTTCTCATCCAGCTGCTTGACTTTTTTTACATAATTGTAATATCGCTGCCCGATGTAAGTCAGCTTCAGAGGAGAGGACTTGTGGTCAAACAGCTCGACGCCCAGGCTGCTTTCCAGACGCTTCAGGTATTGGCTCAGAGAGGGCTGGGAGACGTATAGCTGCTCGGCGGCTTTGGTAAGACTGCCGGAGTCGGCGATGGTCAGAAAGTACTCGTAGTTCCGGAAAATCATGGATTTCACTCCTTCGGATTATAACATAGACATTATATTCTGCATTATAGCATTTGTCTTTGACGAATGCAAGCCTATTTGCTAAAATGAACAGCACGAAGGCAAGCTTGCACGAGAAAATTATACAAATATTACAGAAATTCTCCTTTGAACCTGACGACGGTCCGGCAAGAGAGAGACAAGACATCTACTAGGAGGAAAATCAATGAGTCCAGCGATTATAACATTAACCGTACTGTTCGTGATGGTCTTCTTCTTTGTCACAGACAAGCTGCCCGCAGCTCTGGTATCCATGTTGGGCGGCAGCGTTCTGGTGATTTGCGGCATCATCGAACCGGCAAAGCTCTTCTCCGCCTTTTCCGGAAGCACCATCGTTCTGGTTGCGGCCATGATGGTTGTGGGTTCCGCGCTGTTCCATACCGGCATCGCCTCCAAAATGGCGGATGTGCTGGTCAAGGTAACCGGTACTTCCGAAAATGGCATCATGATTGCTTTCATGTTAGTGGCGGCGATCATCTCTTCCATTTGCAGCGGCGTCGCAGTGGTAGCCATGCTGCTTCCCATCGTCATCAGCGTCAGCAAGCGAGCCGGAGTTTCTGTCTCCCGGCAGCTGATTCCCATGTCCTTTGCCGCCAGCTTTGGGTGCAATCTGACCCTGATGGGAGCCGCCAGCAATGTGGTTGTCAACGGCGCACTGGAGGAGCTTGGCGTATCGACCATGACCTTCTTCGAGCTGGGTAAGGTTGGCCTGCCCATTACCATTGCCGGCATCGCCTTTTTCCTGACCATCGGGAAAAAGTTCCTGACGCCCGGCGAGACTGCCGATCAGGAATACCTGGAAGAGTACATGGGAAATACCAAGGCGGTTGTGTTCAACAAGGGAAAAGCCACCTTATGCCTGGTGATTATGGCGGTTCTCATGGTGGTCATGGCTGCTGGATTCGACTGGCTGCCCATGTATCTGGCCGCTGCCTTCGGTGCCTTTATTCTGGTGCTTTCCGGCTGCATCAAGCAGAACGACGCCTATAAGGCCATTGACCTGTCCACCTTGTTCATCGTTGCTGGCATGAGCGCGGTTTCCGCCGGCATGAGCAGCAGCGGTGCCGGTGCGTTGATTGCTGACAGCGCGGTGATGCTGCTGGGGGCCAATCCCAATAAGATTCTGGTTCTGGGTCTTATCATGGTTCTTGTGACGCTGCTGACCAACGCCATGATGAATACCTCCTGCGCCCTGCTGGTAACGCCACTGCTGATTCCCGTGGTACAGGCCTTCGGAATGAATACCACTGCCGTTGCCGTGGCCATCTGCGTAGCCGCCTCTTCTCCCTTCCTGTCCCCGGTGGGCAGCGGAACCAATACCCTGATCGTGCGTCCCGGCAATCTGAAGTTCATGGACTTCTTCCGCCCCGGTCTGGGTCTGACGGCTGTCATTCTGGCCGTTTCCCTGATTTTCATCCCAATTTTCTGGCCGCTGTAAAAAAGGAGACTCTCAAAATGAAAGCAATTGTAGTGGATAAAGACTACGGCAGCGTGACAGCCGAGGAACTGGAGCGGGTTCGCGGTGCCTATGCCGCCGCCGGAATCCGGCTGGAACTGCTGGATTACCAGGTTATTGCCGCCCAGCAGAAAGAGCCTACGGAGGCGGAAATCATCGCCGGCTGCCAGGACGCCCAGATCATCCTGGCCACTGGGAATCCTCCCGTGACCCGCAGGGTGATGGAAGCACTGCCCGGACTGAAGTTCGTGCAGCGGTTCGGTGCCGGCGTCAACAGCATTGACCTGGACGCCGCGGCGGAACACGATGTAATCGTGCTGAATCTCCCTGGATTCTGCGCCAAGGAACTGGCGGATGTGGCTACGGCTATGATTATGGGGCTGATCCGCAACACCGCCTACTATGATCGGGAGGTCCGGAAGGGCAACTGGCCTAAGTGCAAGTATCTGCTGCCTCCGGATGTCCGGGAGCTGACCCTGGGTCTCTACGGCTTCGGCCTGGCAGGCCGGTGTCTGCATGACATCTTCCATGGGGGATTTGGCACGAAAATCATTGCCTGTGATCCCTATGTAACCGAAGCTGTCAAGGCACAGTATTCCCATGTGGAGTTTGTCGGTTTTGAGGAACTGGTGGCGCGCGCGGACATTATTTCCATCCATGTGAACCTGACCCCGGAGACTACCCATGTGTTCAACAAGGAGACCTTCCGGAAAATGAAGAACACGGCGATGATTATCAATACCAGCCGTGGCCCGGTTATCGACAATATGGATTTGGCCTGGGCACTGGAAACCGGAGAAATCCGCTATGCCGGCCTGGATACGGTAGAGCAGGAGCCACTGCCGGAGGATCATCCCTTCAAAAAGCTGGATAATATCATCGTAAATCCACACTGCGGCAGCTATGGCGTGGGGAGCAAGAAGACCCAGATCAACATGGTCTGCCAGCTGATCCCTGACGCTGTGACAAAGGGAACGCTGCCAAGCCGCTGTGTGGCGGATAAGGCTGTGCTGAAAAAGAATGTCGGCTATCAATTTACCTGAGGAGGAATGACAGATGTCTGTAGGATGCAGGATTATCAAGGATTTTCAGCGTCCGGCGAAGGAGCTGGTAGAACGGTTCCGGGATATGCCGGTGGCAAATATTGACGACAATATGAACCGCATGGCGGCGGTGGACGCAAGCATTGAGCCGATCGGGTACAAGGGTCAGCTGCTAGGTACCGCCTTTACCGTGCGGGTGCCCCAGGGAGATAACCTGATGTTTCACGCGGCCATGGATCTGGCAAAGCCCGGCGATGTGATTGTCATTGATGCCGGGGGCTTTACGGATCGGGCCATCTTCGGGGAGCTGATGGCGACCTACTGCAAGAGCCGCGGAGTCAAGGGCATTGTCTGCGATGGCGCAATCCGGGATCGGGGAGGCCTGGCGGCCATGGAAGACTTCCACGTTTATGCCAAGGGTGCCAATCCCAATGGCCCTTATAAAAACGGACCCGGCGAAATCAACGTGCCGGTGGTCATTGGCGGAAAGCTGGTCTTCCCCGGGGACATTGTGGTCGGAGACGACGACGGCGTTCTGTTCATCCGCCCTCAGGAGGCGGCCGCTCTGGCGAAAGCTACAGAGGCCGTGGAAAAGAAGGAAGCGGCGATCATGGAGCACATTCTGAAGGACGGAACCTATATTCGTCCCTGGGTTGATGAAAAGCTGCGGGAGATTGGCTGCGAAATCATTGACTCAGGAATCTGAGCTTTCCCTCGGAAGTATTTCCGCACAACAATTTCACACCCCCTGCATAGGGTAAATGCAGGGGGTGTCTTTTTATGTGCCGGAAAAATCATCTGCGGGGCTGCTGCCTGATCTGCTTCGGCCTGGGGCTGATCCTGGGGCACTGTCTGGAGAGCTGGCTGCTTTGCTGCTGCGGCGGCCTGTGTCTGATGGCACTTGGCTGCTGCGTGACGAAACGTCGATAGAAATTCGGACAGCTTGGTCATATTCTTGTCCCCGCGGGAATAGACTATAGTGCAAGTCTAATTGGGATGAGGAGTGAACCGAAGTGGAAGTGACATTTCAGAATCAGGGCTGCCCCTGCCTGAAGCCGGTTTTGCGCCAGGTACGAAACGCGGAGCAGTCCCAGGAGATCAGGCTCACCGAGGGAATGCCGGATGTGGGACGCATTCTGACGGCCTGGGGTCAGCCCATCCTGCGCAGTAAGGAGTGGGGAAGCGACGGCCTGTCCGTTACCGGCGGGATGATGGTCTGGGTGCTGTACGCCCAGGAGGACGGAAGCGGTGAGCGGTGCCTGGACGGCTGGATTCCCTTCCAGCTGAACTTCGAGCTGCCGGAGGAGCTGCCTGAGGGAAAGATCAACCTTGGGATGCTGCCTCGGGCGGTGGAGGCCAGGAGTATTTCGCCTCGGAAGATCCAGGTTCGTGCCAGCGTGAGCCTGATGTGTCAGGCCTTCGTGCCCATGGAAATTCCTGTGGCTCAGCCGCAGAATTTGCCGCAGGACGTGGAGCTGCTGCGAAATACCTATCCCCTCCGGCTCTGGAAGGAGGCGGGGGAAAAGGCATTTACTCAGGAGGAGACCCTGAACCTGCCGGATTCCGCGCCGGTGCCGGAGGAACTGATCTGCTACTGGGCGGATGCCCGTGTGACCGACCGGAAGGTGCTGTCCGGGAAGCTGGTCTTCCGGGGGAGCACGGCGGTGCGTCTGTGCTACCGCTGCCGGGAGGGTCAGCTCCACAGCTGGGATTTTGACCTGCCCTTTTCTCAGTACGCGGAGCTGGTGGGGGAGTACGGCTCGGATGCCCAGGCGGAATTCACCCTGTGTCCTACGGCTCTGGAGCTGGAGCTGGACGGGGATGGCCGGATGAATCTGAAGTGCGGCATTGCCGCTCAGTATGTGCTGTCCGATCGGGAGCAGCTGGAGCTGACCCAGGATGCCTACAGCACCGGCCGGGAGCTGCAGATTCAGATGAGTACGCTGGAGCTGCCGGTGACCCTGGACAGCCGCCGGGAGAACCTCTTTGCCGAGCAGACCATGCCGGGGGAGAGCAGCCTGGTGGTGGACAGCCGGTTCCTGCCGGAATATCCCAGACAGCGGCGGGAGGGGGAGAGACCGGTGCTGGAGCAGACCGGCACCTTCCAGACCCTGTACTACGGGGAGGACGGAGCCTTGCGCGCAGGTGCCGCCCGCTGGGAGGGAAGCCTTCCGGTGACCGCGGATGAAAACGTGGATATCTGGGCGGTGCCGGTGCCCGGCACTTCCCAGGCGGCCATTGGGGGCAGCGGCATTACCCTGAAGGCGGAGCTTCCCATGGAGCTGACGGCGGCCACGGTGGAGCGGATGAGCGTAGTGACGGGACTGACCCTGGGAGAACCCCGGAAGGGGGAGGCAGGCCGACCCTCGCTGATCCTCTGCCGGGTCGGAGAGCGAAGCCTTTGGGATATGGCCAAGGCATCAGGCTCCACAGTGGCCTCCATCCGGGAGGCCAACGACCTGCAGGGAGAGCCTGCCCCGGGTCAGATGCTCTTGATTCCGATTCTCTAAGGAAGCCCCTGATTCAAAAGAAAAGCGACGTGTCAAAAAAGTCCGAAAGATACGTTGTCATTGCGAACCATCCCGCAGGATGGTGTGGCAATCCCCCGGCTGAACGTAGAAGCTATCGATTTAGGAATCAAGATGTTTGAAAATCTGGGGGATTGCCACACCAGTGACATCGGTCACTGGTTCGCAATGACATGGTCTTTCGATAGCTCAACCCAAAAAGAAACGCCGCACCGGGGGAGAACCGGTGCGGCGTTTGACAGCCTGGTCGCATTGTGTTTGGGGATAGGGCCGTCTCTGACAGCATACCCCAGAGGAAGGGTCGAAGGCAATCGAATCCTGCCGAATTTATTCTTCTTCCGAATCTTTCAGGGCAATTTCATAGACCGCGTTTTTGGAAAGCCCCAGCTCCTTGGCGGTCTGCTTTACCGCGTCCTTCCGGGAAAGCCCCTGGGCGATCAATTCCGCCAGCCGGGCGGCGGCATCGGTCTGGGAAGGGGTCTGCTTTTCTTCCGGTTTGGCCCCGGCCAGGATCAGCACGAATTCGCCTTTGGGGGGCGTTTCCGTATAGCGTTCCAGTGCCTCTGCCAGAGTGGTGCGGACAACCTCTTCGTGAAGCTTGGTCAGCTCCCGGCACAGGCTCAGCGGCCGCTCGCCGCCGAAAATCGCAGCCATGTCGGCCAGGGTGGTGAGCAGCTTGTGGGGGGCTTCATAGAAGATCATGGTGCGCTGCTCGTTTTTCAGACGTTCCAGGTGCTCCCGGCGGCTTTTTTTCGCCGTGGACAGGAAGCCCTCGAAGCAAAACCTGCCGGTGGCCTGGCCGGAGATGCTCAGGGCGGTGATGGCGGCGCAGGGGCCGGGTATGGCGCACACGGGAATCCCCGCGGCGGCACACTGCTTGACTAAGTCCTCGCCGGGGTCGGAGATGGCGGGGCTTCCCGCGTCGGAAACCAGGGCGCAGGTCTCGCCGGAGAGAATCCGCTCCACGATCCGGCTGCCCTGGGCGGCCTTGTTGTGCTCGTAGTAGCTGACGAGACTTTTCTTGATGCCCAGGTGGTTCAATAGCTTCAGCGTCACCCGGGTGTCTTCCGCGGCAATGAAATCCGCGTTTTCCAACGTTTCCCGGCACCGCTGGGAAATGTCCCCCAGATTGCCGATGGGGGTGGGGACCAGATACAGCATTGCGGACATATTAGCCTCCTTGATGGTAAATGGCGTTGTATAGCTCGGTGGGGGAGCCGTCGGGAGCGTGAAGAATCCATTCCTCCCAGTTGAGGCCTGGCTTTCCGCCCTTCCGGAATCCCAGTAAAATGAAACTGACCGGATCGCCGGGTCGGTGCCGAACCAGCCCCAATCGCTTGGCTTCCAGCCCCACGGCGGCTCCGGCGGCGATCAGCTCACCCAGCCGTTCCGGCCGGTGCACCAGATAACAATCCCCGCCGAATTTCAAAGCCCAGGCGGCACTTTTCAGAAGAGCCGCCGCCGGGCAGAAATCCTCCCGCCGGGCGGCGGTGAGCCGCGCCGCGGGGCCTGCGGAAAAATAGGGGGGATTGGACAGACACAGGTCGAAGCTGCCCGGGGGCAGTGTTTGAGACACCGTTCGCAAATCTCCCGGAAGGCTTTCCATCCGATGCGCCAGGCCGTTTCGCCGGATATTGGCCAGAGCCGCCGCATGGGAATCCTCGTTCAGTTCGATACCCGTAACAGAGCACCCGTTGTCCCGACTGCACAGCAGCAGCCCCAGAGTGCCGCAGCCGGAGCCTAAGTCCAGTACCCGGGCGTTTTTCGGCAGCCGGACGAAGTGAGAAAGCACCATGGAGTCGGTGCTCAGGGGAAAGCACCCGTCGGGGATTTCCAATTGATAGTTATTCGGTAGTGTTTCCATAAGACTATAACGACTAAACGATTATAAGAAAAAAGGGAAGCTCTGCCCCAATCGGCAAGAGCTGTGGGTGAGAGATTTTTTGACCAATCAAGTCAGGGAAAGTGGAGGAATACTTTGTGTACCCGCAAGGGGTATGCCGCATCCGTAAGCCAGC